>ERZ778515.2226-NODE-2226-length-11639-cov-6.565262_pt1 | contig 11639 bp, 10 predicted proteins | sample MGYA00510343_ERZ778515 | MGnify/ENA primary metagenome ERZ778515 (study PRJEB29527, sample SAMN07138965) | mouse gut metagenome | material: feces | host: mouse | place: China:Nanjing | collected 2016-01-25 ...
ATGATGGTACAGGGAATCAGTCCTGTTTTAATATGGGCAATTAACGTCGCTTACGCTTGTTTTCATTTTCCCCTGCTTTGGGTTTGGCGTACCGTCCGCCAGCCCCGCAATCCCCCTTGCAGATGCCTGCCACGGCAAAGACACCCGGAGCGATCCAGAACTGCTTGTGCAGTCTGGACCCGGCCCCGGGTGTCTGCATTATCCTCTGTTTATTCCTTCGGCCCGTACTGCCGGTAGTAGGCGTCGATCTGCGCCAGCTGTTCCGGCAACAGCTCTCCCTTTTCGGAGAGGTACTCCACCACCTCCGGCATGGAGACAATGGCATGCGCCGGGAAGCCGTACAGCTCCTCGATTTCCTTCAGCGCGGTTTTGTCTCCCTTTCCCCGCTCATGGCGGTCCAGAGACACCATCAGACCCACGATCTGTGTATCCGCAGCACCCCGCACCTTCGGCACGGTTTCCTCCATGGATTTCCCCGATGTGGTCACATCTTCGATCATCACCACCCGGTCGCCATCCTGCAGCTTTGTGCCCAGGAACCCGCCTTTGTCTGCGCCGTGGTCCTTGTCCTCCTTGCGGTCGGAACAGTAGCGGACCGGCTTGCCATACAGCTCGTCAAAGGCCATCGCTGTTGCCACCGCAATGGGAATCCCCTTGTAGGCAGGACCAAACAGGACATCGAAGTCAAGCCCATAGGCATCATGGATCGCCTTCGCATAGGCTTCCCCCAGCCCCTTGAGCTGGGCACCGGTTACATAGCCGCCGGCGTTCATGAAAAACGGCGACTTCCGTCCGGACTTCAATGTGAACTCCCCGAACTTCAGCACATCGCTGTCTTTCATGAAATCAATGAAATCCTTCTTATACTGCTCCATGCATTGTCTCCTCGATCCCCTCGAATACCGCCCTGGGATCCTCCGCCTTTGTGATGGAACGGCCAACCACGATATAGTCACAGCCTCGTTCCCGCGCCAGAGCCGGTGTCGCGACACGCTTCTGGTCATCCTTGCTGTCATCAGCCAGCCGGATCCCCGGGGTCACTGTCAGAAAGTCCGGGCCGCATGCTTCATGGATGGCCTGTGCCTCATGCACACTGCAGACCACACCATCCAGACCCGCGTCTTTCGCATTTTTCGCATACCGGATCACGCTGTCCATCACCTCACCCGGAATCCCCTGTTCTTCATTCATGGCTTCCTTTGATGTACTGGTCAGCTGCGTAACCGCAATGCACAGCGGGCGTTTTTTCCCTTTGGGCGTGCCTTCTTCCAGTCCGGCAATGGCAGCAGCCATCATGGCTTTGCCGCCTGCCGCATGTACATTCACGATATCTGCCCCGCGCCGGGCCAGGTTTTTCATGCCGCCTTTGACGGTGTTGGGGATATCGTGAAGTTTCAGGTCCAGGAACACATCGTGTCCCATCGCCTTGATTTCATCCACGATGTCCAGCCCCGCGGCATAGGTCAGCTCCATGCCGACTTTCACCGTCACCGGGGAATCAAACTCTTTCAGGAACTCCAGCGCTTCTTCGCGCGACGAAAAATCCAGCGCCACAATGGTCTTGCTCATATCTGTCGGCTCCTTTCCCGCACAGCCTCCAGGCTGTCGTATCCATACTTCTTCAGCACCCCGGGCAGATCATCGATGATTTCCGGACATACCCAGGGATCGGTGAAATTGGCACAGCCGACCTCCACCGCACTGGCGCCTGCCAGCAGGTATTCCAGCACATCTTCGGCACAGGTGATGCCCCCGCAGCCGATGATGGGAATCTTCACGGCTCTTGCACACTGGTATACACACCGGATGCCGACAGGCTTCACCGCAGGACCGGAGAGACCCCCGGTTTTGTTGGCCAGCAGCGGCTTCCCGCTTTTCAGATCCATCTGCATCCCCAGCAGGGTGTTGATCATGACCAGCCCGTCCGCCCCCGCGGCTTCCACCGCTTTGGCGATCGCAACGATGTCCGTCACATTGGGGGACAGTTTCACATATACCGGCTTCCGGCTGGCAGCCTTGCACATACGGGTGACATGCGCCGCCAGTTCCGGATCCGTTCCCAGCCCCATGCCGCCGTGTTTCACGTTCGGACACGAGATGTTGAGTTCAAAGGCATCCACCCGGGAATCGTCGTTGAGGGCTTCGATGACCTTTACGTAGTCTTCCTCAGTGCTGCCTGCCACATTGCACAGCACCCGGGTGTCATACTGCGCCAGAAACGGCAACTCGTGTTCAACCACATACTCCACGCCTTTGTTCTGCAGGCCAATGGCATTCAGCATGCCCATGGGTGTATCCGCCACCCGCGGGGTAGGGTTGCCTTCCCTGGGTGCGGCGGATACCGACTTGATGGCAATGCCGCCCAGCAGCGAGAGATCGTACAGCTCTGCGTATTCCCGGCCATAGCCGAAGCAGCCGGAGGCCGGAATCACCGGGTTTTTCAGGTCCAGACCCGGGAGCCTGACCGAAAGATCCATTATTTTCATCACAGCACCACCTCACCGATCCGGAACACCGGTCCATCTTTGCAGACACGCAGCTGCGAGCCATCCGGTGTTTTCACTACACAGCCCATGCAGGCACCCAGACCGCAGGCCATGCGGCTCTCCAGCGACACATAGCCGGTTTCATACCGGTCACTGACTGCCTTGAGCATAGGCAGGGGGCCGCAGCTCATGACCTGATCTGCTTCCAGACCAGCTGCATCAATCGCATCCAGCACTGTACCCGGTGTGCCGATGGATCCATCCATGGTCGCAATCACAGGTTCAATGCCCAGGGCTGCAAACAGGTCCAGGCCAAATACATCTGCCCTGGAGCCGAACCCCAGTACAGCCTGGACCTTCACGCCCTGTTCCTGCAGTTTCCGGGCGGTCATGACCAGAGGGGGCACCCCCACTCCGCCGCCGATCAGGAGAACAGAACCGTGTCCCGGTCCTTTTCTTTCCCCGGGACAGGAAGCGTCCTCATTCTCTTTTCCACCTGACTGGAGACCACATTCCTGCTTTCCGACGGGCCGGGCAGAAAGTTCCGCAGGAACTTCTGCCCGGCTGGTCGGGAACCCTGTTCCCAGGGGTCCGAAAACATCCACTGTTTCTCCGGGCTGCACCCGGGACAGCCAGTCGGTGCCTTTGCCCACGACTTTGTATATCAGCGTCAGCACGCCGTCTTTCGCTTCACATACGGAAATCGGGCGCCGGAGGAAATACTGGCCGCATTTCACCTCCACGAACTGCCCCGGTCCGCACTCCATATCCGTTTCCAGATCCAGTTTCCACACATCCCGGGCAATCGGGACATTGGACAGGACTTTCGTTTTCTCGTCTTTCATATGTTTATCTCCACAATCCCCGGTCCCTTCGAAAATGCACCGGTATAGACGGTGTCATTTACGGACAGAGCCGGTTTCTGCACGGCACGCCATTGTTCGGATGGGAACTCCATTTTGCAGCACCGCCCTCAGGACTGCACTGCACCTCAACGGCGGCTGTCCGTATGGATAAACTGCCAGGCAGTTTACCATCCGGAAGGCCGGACGGGCGGGCCGCTATCTGCCCATTTCGTTCATGGACACCATCGAGAAGGAAAGACTCTCCAGCACACCCGCCAGGGCATTGGCCGTATCCAGGCTCGTCATGCACGAAATGTTGTTTTCCGCAGACACACGCCGGATCAGGAAGCCGTCATTGCTGGCCTGGTTGTTGGCCGACAGCGTGTTGATGACAAAGTTCACCTGACCCGTCCGGATGATGTCCAGCACATTGTTGGTGTCGCCTTCCTCCACCTTGTCCGCCTCATGCACAAAGAGTCCCGCATCCCGCAGCATCTTCGCCGTACCTTTCGTCGCATACAGGCCATAGCCGATATCCGAGAACCGCTTCGCCAGCTTCAGCGCCTCCTCTTTGTCACCATCGGCCACGGTGATCAGCACCGCCCCATGGGTCGGGATCCGCACGCCGCTGGCCACCAGTGCCTTGTACAGCGCCTTTTCCAGACTCGTATCCGATCCCAGGGCCTCGCCCGTGGACTTCATTTCCGGACCCAGTACCGTATCCACACTGCGGAGTTTCGCAAAGGAGAACACCGGCGCCTTTACGAACACACGCTCCTTGTCCTCCGGATGATACCCGGGGGTATATCCCTGTTCCGGAATGCTTTCGCCCAGGATCGCCCGGGTGGCCATCGCCGACATCGGCACGCCCGTGACCTTGGAAATGAACGGCACCGTCCGGCTGCTTCGCGGGTTGACCTCCAGGACATAGACTTTGTTGTCGCGGTCCACGATGAACTGGATGTTGTACAGGCCCTTGAAGTGGAATCCCTTGCCGATGCGGATCGCATAGTCAATGATCGTGTCCTTGACCTCCTGGCTGATGGTCTGGGCGGGGTACACCGAGATCGAGTCACCGGAATGCACGCCAGCCCGTTCGATGTGTTCCATCACACCCGGAATATAGACGTTTTCACCATCGGCCACCGCATCGATCTCCAGCTCCTTGCCGACAACGTACTTGTCCACCAGAATCGGCGCATCGTGGCTGATTTCCTTCACCGCCGTGGCCATGTATTTCTTCAGGTCCTCGTCGTTGTGCACGATTTCCATCGCCCGGCCACCCAGAACGTAACTCGGGCGCACGAGCACCGGATACCCGATCCGGCCGGCGATCTCCAGCGCTTCTTCCACCGTGACAGCCGTTTCACCCTGGGGCTGGGGAATGTCCAGCTTGTGCAGCATGGCCTCGAACTCATGACGGTCCTCCGCCCGGTCAATGTCCTCCAGACTGGTGCCCAGGATCTTCACCCCGCGCTTGACCAGCGAATCCGCAAGGTTGATCGCGGTCTGGCCGCCAAACTGCACAATCACGCCTTCGGGCTTTTCCAGATCCACCACCGTCATGACGTCTTCTGTCGTCAGAGGCTCGAAATACAGCTTGTCGGAAATCGAGAAATCCGTCGACACGGTCTCCGGGTTGTTGTTGATGATGATGGCCTCATAGCCCGCATCCCGCAGGGTCTCCACACAGTGCACAGTCGCGTAGTCGAACTCCACGCCCTGCCCGATCCGGATGGGGCCGGAGCCCAGCACCACGATTTTCTGCCGGTCGGAGACTTCGCTTTCGTTTTCCTCTTCATAGCTCGAGTAGAAGTAGGGCGTTTCGGAGGTGAACTCCCCGGCGCAGGTGTCCACCATTTTGAACACCGGCACAATGCCCTCCTGTTTTCGCAGTTCGTACAGTGCCTGCTCGCTCATGCCCCACTGCCGGGCGATCCAGGCATCGGAGAAGCCGTTTCTCTTCAGTTTCCTCAGCAGGTCCCTGTTGCCGACAGCGGCCGGGTCCTTTGCTTCCGCTTCCAGGGCGAGGATCACCATCAGGTGGTCAATGAAGAAGGGGTCCATCCGGGTTTCCCGCACAACGCGCTCGGGATCGCCGCCGTTTCTCAGGTACTGGGCAATGGCGAAGATCCGCTCGTCGTCGCGCTCGTGGATCCGGCTTAAAAGCTCGCCATCAGACATGTCAGCCATGTCCTTCTGCTCCAGGTGGTCGGTCTTTGTCTCCAGGGACCGGACGGCTTTCAGGAAGGACTCCTCGAAGCTGCGGCCAATGGACATGACTTCGCCTGTGGCTTTCATCTGGGTGCCCAGCTGCCGGTCCGCGCCGGGGAACTTGTCGAAGGGGAACCGGGGGAACTTCGTCACAACGTAGTCCAGCGCCGGTTCGAAGCAGGCGTAGCTCGTGCCGGTGATCGGGTTCAGGATCTCGTCCAGTGTCAGGCCGACGGCCAGTTTTGCGGAAATCTTCGCAATGGGATAGCCTGTGGCCTTGGACGCCAGGGCCGAGGACCGGGACACACGGGGATTGACTTCAATGACGTAGTACTTGAAGCTGTCGGGATCCAGCGCCAGCTGCACGTTGCAGCCGCCGCAGATCTTCAGCGCCCGGATGATTTTCAGGCTCGCTGTCCGCAGCATCTGGTTTTCCTGGTCCGTCAGGGTCTGCACCGGGGCCACGACAATGGAGTCACCTGTGTGGATGCCCACCGGGTCCACGTTTTCCATGTTGCAGACCACGATGGCGTTGTCGTTGGCATCGCGCATGACTTCGTACTCGATTTCCTTGTACCCCGCAATGGAGCGCTCGATCAGACACTGGTGCACCGGGGAGATTTTCAGCCCGGCTTCCGTGATCCGCCGCAGTTCTTCCTCATTGTGCGCAAACCCGCCGCCGGTGCCGCCCAGCGTGTAGGCCGGACGCACCACCACCGGATAGCCCAGGTCTGCACAGAAGTCCACCGCTTCCTGCACCGTGTGCACGATCATGCTCTCGGGAACCGGCTCGCCGATTTCCTGCATCAGGTCCCGGAACAGCTCCCGGTCCTCCGCCCGGTTGATGGCCTGCAGATCCGTCCCCAGGATCTCGACCCCGTAATCCTTCAGAATGCCGTCCTGTGCCAGTTCCACCACCAGGTTCAGGCCTGTCTGTCCGCCCAGGGAGCCCAGGATGGCATCCGGGCGCTCCTTGCAGATGACGCGCTTGGCAAATTCCAGTGACAGCGGCTCGATGTAGACACGGTCCGCAATGGAGGAATCTGTCATGATCGTCGCGGGGTTGGAGTTGATGAGCACCACCTCGTAGCCTTCTTCCCGCAGCGAGGTGCAGGCCTGACTGCCCGCATAGTCGAACTCCGCCGCCTGGCCGATCACGATCGGGCCCGAGCCGATCACCAGGATCTTCTTGATATCGTCGCGTTTAGGCATGCCGTCCCTCCTTGTCCATCATGGCCACAAACTTGTCAAACAGGTACGCCGTATCCTCCGGACCGGCACTGGCTTCCGGGTGAAACTGCACGGAGAACACCGGCAGCTCTTTGTGCCGGACCCCTTCGCAGGACCCGTCGTTTAGTGCCTTGTGCGTCAGTTCCAGCTCTGTGTCCGCCAGCGAGTCGATGTCCACCGCAAAACCGTGGTTCTGGCTTGTGATGTCCACCTTGCCTGTCTCCAGATCCACCACCGGGTGATTGGCTCCGCGGTGACCGAACTTCAGTTTGTAGGTCTTTGCCCCGCAGGCCAGGGAAATCAGCTGGTGACCCAGGCAGATGCCGAAAATCACCGTTTTTCCCATCAGCTGCCGGATGGTCTCTATGGCCTGAGGCACATCTTCCGGGTCCCCCGGGCCGTTGGAGAGCATCACACCGTCCGGGTGATAGCTCAGGATCGTCTGGGCATCGGTGTCCCAGGGCACCACGATCAGGTCGCAGCCCCGGCGGGACAGTTCCCGCACGATGCCAAGCTTCGCGCCGAAGTCCATGAGCACCACTTTGTGGCCCCGGTTGGGAATCGGGAAGATTTTGCTGGAGGACACCCGCGCCACCTGATCATGGAGATAGTCCGTTTCCTGCAGCTGTTTCACCGCCGCTTCGATGTCTGTATCGGGATTGGCCATCATGGCCCGCATGGTGCCTTTGTTGCGCAGCTTGCGGGTGATGGCTCTTGTATCCACATCGTAAATGCCCGGAATGTTGTGGGCTTTCAGGAAGTCATCCAGCGTTTCCTGGCTGCGCCAGTTGTTCGGAGACTGGCACAGGTCCCGGGTCACGAACCCGAACACCGCCGGTTCGATGGACTCATAGTCATCCCGGTTGATGCCGTAGTTCCCAATCAGCGGATAGGTCATCATGACGATCTGTCCGCAGTAGGAGTTGTCCGTCAGGATCTCCTGATACCCCGTCATTGAAGTGTTGAACACCAGTTCCCCGGTTTTCAGTTCATCCGAACCGAAACCCTGTCCCCGGTATACGCTTCCGTCTTCCAGAATCAGCAGTCGTTCCATGATTCAGCTTCCTTTCTTCTCTGTCTCTATATCCGGCCACACAGTTTTGCCTTCGCAGATCGTCTCGGCGATGGTACAGGCTGTGGGCCATTTGTCGAAGGGGGTGTTTTTCCCCCTGGAAAGAAATGTCGTTTTGTCTATAGTCCCCGGCCGGTTTTCATCCACCAGCACCAGGTCTGCCCGGTACCCCGGGAGAATGTCCCCGGTGCCTTCCAGACCGAAGCGTCGGGCCGGCGCTGTGCTCATCCAGTGCACCAGCTGTTCCAGACTCCAGCGGCCGCCTTTGACGAACTCCGTATACAGCAGCGGGAAGGCTGTTTCCAGGGACACGATGCCAAAGGGCGCCTTGTCCATGGGCAGGCTTTTTTCTTCTTCGGTATGCGGGGCATGGTCATTGGCGATGAAGTCCAGGGCGCCGGATTCCAGGCCCTCGATCAGCGCCATGCGGTCTTCGTGAGAGCGCAGGGGCGGATTCATTTTCCACATCGGTCCCTGGACATCCTTGTCCTCCAGCAACAGGTGATGCGCCGTGACTTCTCCCGTCACATCCTGCCCCGCCGCTTTTGCCTGGCGCAGGGCTTCCACGCTCTCCTTCGCGCTGACATGACAGGTATGATACCTGCCGCCGGTTTCCTTCAGAAGCTTCAGGTCGCGGATCAGCTGGGCGCTTTCACACGCCGAAGGAATCCCGATCCAGCCTCTGGAAGTCACGACCGGAGAATCGTGAACCGAAGCCCCGGGCTGCCGGTAGTTCATGTCCTCTGTGTGACAGGCAAACAGCACGTCCGCTTCTCTGGCAGCTTCCAGGCAACGGCGCATCACCGCCGCACTGTCCACCCCGACACCGTCATCGGAAAACCAGTGCACGCCCAGCTCTCTGAGCGCGGCATAGTCCGTGGGCCTGGCGCCGGCTTCATCCACTGTGATCGTGCCATAGGGCAGTACCCTGATCCGGCCTTTTTCCTTCAGCAGCCGCTGGTATGGTTCCACAGTCCTGACCGTGCTGGGAAAAGGCAGGACATTGGGCATTGCAAATGCCGTGGTGAATCCGCCATGCGCCGCCGCTGCGGTGCCATCCGCAATGGTTTCTTTGGCCTCGCGCCCGGGCTCCCGCAGATGCACATGCACATCCACCAGCCCCGGGATCAGGGTCAGGCCCCGGGCATCCGTGACCCGGGTGTTTTCATCCGCCGGCAGGTTTTCACCCACCGCCAGGATTTTGTCATCAAAGAGCACATCTGCCTGGATCCGCCTGCCACCGGAAATCACCGAAGCATTGCGTATCAGCCGTTTCTGTGTCATTCTGTCCCCTTCTTTCCTTTTATACAGTTTCTGTTCTGTTCCTCTGCTCTCCGGCTGTTTCCCCTTTCACCGGTTTCCTCCCGAAACGGCGGGTAGCCAAAGGCACGCTTGAGCACCGCCTTGCGGATGAGCACGCCGTTGGTCATCTGCTGGAAAATGCGGCTCTGCGGGGCTTCCACCAGCCGGGAGTCGATCTCCACATCCCGGTTCACCGGCGCCGGATGCATGATGATGGCCCCGGGCTTCATGCGGGATGCCCGTTCCATCGTCAGACCGTATCGTGTGAGATATTCCCGATTCGGCATGTCTGCCATGGCACCGCGTTCTTTCTGGATCCGCAGCATCATCACCACATCCGCCCATTCCACTGCCTGGTCAAAGTCCATGACGGGATATCCCTCACGGCGCCATTGTTCCGGTCCGGCAAAGCGCACATCCGCCCCCAGCCGGTCCAGGGCTTCTTTGTTGCTGGCAGCCACCCGGGAGTGTTTGATGTCTCCGCAGATCACCACTTTCAGTCCTTCAAACGTCCCGAATTCCTCCCACATGGTGTAGAGATCCAGCAGGCACTGCGTCGGGTGGTCCCCGGCTCCGTCTCCTGCATTCAGGATCGGAATGGAGATATCGCGCAGGCGTTCATAGTAGCGGTCGTCGGGATGCCGGATCACCAGCACCTTGTAGCCGATGGCCTCAAAAGTCCGCGCTGTATCGTAAAGGGATTCTCCCTTCGTGACACTGGAGCTGGACGCCGAGAAGTCCGCCACTTTGCACCCGAGCTGGAATTCGGCACTTTCAAACGAGAAGTGCGTACGGGTGGAAGGCTCAAAAAAAAGATTAGCCACCAGCGCGTTGACGGCTGGCAAATGCCAATCTTTTTGGGAACTATTAAAAATTCTTGCCTCCTGGAGGATTTGCAGGATTTCGTGTACGGACAGGTCCCGCACAGACAACAGTGAAAGTTTGTTCATCTTGTACCTCTCTGCTTCTCTGGATTACAGGCGTGAATCTGTGTGTTTCGTTATCCGCATTATTATATGGGGAAACGGGTAAGGTTTCAATACCGGAAATGTCATGTGATTTGACCGGCGAATCATGCCGATGGCGGGCGAGCCGCAGCAGGTTTCTGACAACCTGCAGTTGTTCAGAAAACCCGCTGGGGTTGTATTGTACAAATCTTCGAAAGCAGATTGAACCCTCAAATTCCAGGCAATTATATATAGTGTTATGAAATATATGTATTTTTTGTTGCGAATTTCCCGAGATATCTGTAACCTGATTCTCTGCTTTGTTATAATTTTACTGCAGTCATCAAAACGCTGATGTGCCTGTTTCACCCTGATTCGAGGATCCTGTTCCGACCTGACCCGCCATACAGACTGGAAAGGAGGAACAATGGATATTTATATGATTCTCCAGCTGCTGGCAAACCTGTGTGTCATCGCAGAATTTGTCCGCCCGCTGGTTTGGACTTTGCTGCCCTGTAAAATCAGTGTAACTTTCCAGGTCTCGATCATCCGAAACAAAAAGCACGATCAGTGTGACAGCACCGACCGTGCCATGGATGATCGCTAGATCACCTGAGTTATTAATTTAACAGCACATCGGTTGATGACCGCTGTCTGTACTTACATTATACCCCAGCCAGTTTTCTGACAACCTGCAGTTGTTCAGAAAACCCGCTGAGGTTTTACTGCATATACCCGTTTAGTGCTTCACAAACTCATCGCTGTCAAAACACAGATCGATTGTCCCCTCATTTTAATACAGCGGGTTATGATAAATGGATCTTGCTGTTCATCATACTGCCTGCATCAGGTACTCCTCCACATTCTGATACTGGATTCCCTCCTCTTCGCAGGTTTCTCCCTTGTACAGTATTGCTTTGCATGCAACGGGACCGTATCTGAACTCCACCTTTCGACAGTTCTCAGCATTCAGCAGATGTCTGGCCTGTTCTCTCGCACGGACTTTGCTGTGCTTTATCTCGAATATTTCGCATTCCAGTTTCTCCGGATCAAAGACAACCATATCAAATTCCCCAAGAGCAAACTGCAAAACGAAGACTTCCTTTCCAGGCCAGCGCATCATTGTTTCCAGCAGGACAATGCCCTCCAGCATCCTCCCCTGGATTTCACTGAGTATCCGCTGCTTCAAAACTGTCCGTTCCCGGATATCCAGAGATTCAATAACAGGATCTTCAGAGAGCGCCTGAATCAAGGCAGAAGCCTTTGACCGGTTCAGCAAAGGGCTTCAGAGCTTTTCCTGTCAAAACCATACAGAGAAATCCGTCTGATTCAGACCGCCTGGAATTCTTTCTGTTCAGCTGCCGCAGCTCCTTCTCCAGTTTCCAGCGTTCCTCAATCCCCTCAGAAAGCGCAGAAGCTTCTGCTTCCGGTACATAAATCTCCCTGCCCTTTCCATTCTCCATGATCCGATGATAGTGATATTTATGACCGTTCACTCTCTTTACAGTCGGACTTCCCCTGGGAAGTTCTGCGATTCTGGCTC
>ERZ778515.2229-NODE-2229-length-11621-cov-5.043490_pt1 | contig 11621 bp, 9 predicted proteins | sample MGYA00510343_ERZ778515 | MGnify/ENA primary metagenome ERZ778515 (study PRJEB29527, sample SAMN07138965) | mouse gut metagenome | material: feces | host: mouse | place: China:Nanjing | collected 2016-01-25 ...
AAAAACAAACCTCTTTATTTTCATCAAAGTCTTTTATTCGTTCAATATACACATACAAAACATTAATTGATATATGAAATAATTCAAAAAAACCACATAGAAATATTATTGTCTGAAAAACTTGAAACTCTGTATTAAATAATAATGATAAAGAATTACCAAAAGTATAAGGATAATACAAAATTGTAACTACAGATAAAAAGCATGCTACTATCACAAATTTACTTCTATCAAAAGAGCAGTATTTCCAACCCGCAAAATACATAAATAAAATTCCTATTGTCAAAACAGAAAAATTCACTTCTTTTCCATTTAAAGCATTGTTAATGCACTCCATAACTTTATACAAATATAATTGTTCCTGTTGCATAATATCAGCAAAATCACTCACAAAAAACTCTGCTGTTAAAGCATATGCCGAACAGATAGCACAAAGTATTAATATCCTCCTTCGTTTCTCTATATTAGATATCTTCCATATTCTATTCATTAACTACCCCTTCTAACTCTCTAAGTGTAAGTTGTTTTTAATTTATATAATGTATACATACCTACTTCTTTATACTTTGTATAATATTTTTCTAATATATCAGAAATTAAATTTGTATTTTTATCTGTCAATATCCACCTTGCATCACACTTGAAAAATTCTAGTCGAATATCATTAGCCACATATGAACTTCTATTTCCATGCGCATCCTGTAAAACAAAATATTTGTAACATGGAGTAATATTATGTCTAAGATAAAAGTCTTTCAATGTTCCACTCCCATAAGCCATCACCTTACCAAAATCCTCGTTTGGTATATCTTGCATCAATGTCTCATAATCCAATTCCAATTTTTGATATTTACTCCTATTCGCACATATTCTACTACCATTACTAATAGCTGACATACTTAAGCAAATTATTGATATAACAATCAATAATTTATTGAACATTTCTTTCATCTTTCCCTCATTATTCTGCAATGCCTGTTCAAGTTCTACTATGAACATAATAACATTTGGTAACGCTATAATTACATAATGATGATAAAATGCACCTTTACAGAACAAAAAATTCTCAACTAAACCTACTAAAAGATAGTAACTTGCTAAATAAACATTTCTATTATACAATGCCAGAAAAAATGATGGAAAGCATACAATTGCTGGATAAAAGAAACGAATATATGCTATTATCATATCTAAATTAATGTTCTCTACCCACGCTCGCATACTCTTTGCATAAATAATATTATAAGTTATACTTGCGTATAAAAAATCTTCAAATGCACCATTTATTAAAAAATAAATCGAAAATGCGCCGAACATTATACCCCCTCCTAGTATAAAATACACGGCGTTTTCTAATATATTATAATACTGTTTTGTTTTAACAAGCACAAACACAATCACTACCATCCCACACAAAACAGAAATCGCATTTGTTACTCTTGTCAACACTCCAATAGATACTGTCACACCATAAAAAAATCCCCACCACACATTATGCTCACGATTCATATTCTTAAAATATGAATATTGCCCATATGCACTGAACATCAAAAAAGGAAGGCAATATTCCTCGCACATATTTCCATTAGAATATACATTTAAAAGCGAAACTATTGTAAGAACCAATCCGATCCATCTTATAATCAATCTTTCAGAACCATATAATGTTATTTTGTATATTCCTACTAAAGTAAAGAAAAAAAATACAATTTGGCAAAGTACAACTCCGTTTCTCCCTAAGCACTTATATCCCAACATATTAATCCAAAATATTATAGGCCCTTTATGATCAAATGTATCTAAGTATGGTATTCTTCCCTCTGCCCACGATTTTCCAATTGTTTGAAACTGTGCAGAATCACTTCCCCAATACTTCGGATATACTGGTGATGTACTAAATGAGCAAAGTAAAACAACAGCTCCTGCTATACACAACAAAGAGAAAAGTATTTTGAAATTTATTCTTCTATTTCTAATAGATAACATGTTTTACCTCTTCTTATTTTTTATCATTATTTTATTCCAAACAAGTTCTACAAAATTTGGCATCTGCCGAAAACTTCCAATAAAAATCTGTGCATATTCTTTTGTTTCCTGAAATAGAAAGGGCAAAATGATTCCTGTAATGAGGCTTGTAACAAATGTAGACAACGCTGCGCCAATATACCCCCAAAAGTGAATTAAAACTAAATTAAGAGCAATATTGATCACTGCACCAATTAGGGTAAAACACTCCATATATTTACTTTTATTATTCAATACCATCCAAGTGGTTCTTACATTTCCAATCGCAGAACATACAGTCGCCCATGCAAGAATTTTAAGTGCTGGTACAGCGGCATAATACTCTGAACCATACAAAATCCAAACAAGTAATTTTGCACAAATTGTAAATCCAATCCCCACACAAACACCAAGAATACTAATTCCTAATATAATAATTTGATATCTTCTCAAAAACTCTTTTTTATCTATATCATACTTTTGCACAAATAATGGTCTCGCAGAATTCAATACTGCATTGGGAATCACCTCCCACATAACCGATATCGCGCTTGCTGCTGTATAATACCCTAGAACAGTTTCATTAAGTGCTTTTCCAATCATTATCTTATCAATTTGCGTATAAAATGTTAATGCAACACTATTTATAATAAAATGATAACTACTTATTAAAATACTCCTTGCAACGTCAAAATGAAATTTTAACCTTACTTTTGCTCTTACTGAAAAGAATACACAAATCATAATACAACTAATTAATGCAGATATAGATAATGACAACGCAAACCATTCAATTGATGCTTTTATCACCAAAAGAATGATTCTCCATATAGATGTAAACGTAAGAGCAATTATTCCTGCCAGAGTTACATATTTCATTTCCATTTTTGCATGAAACCAACAAAACAAAACATCAGATGTCTGAAATATCAATGAAACTGACTGTAAGAATGTAACTCGATGTAACAAATTATTATCAGGTTCTAAACATACTATAATACCTTGTATTAAACATACTGATATTATAGATACAAAAAAACGCATATATACTGCCGTTCCCAAGTATGATGATACGTTTTGTGGTTTTCTTACAATTTCCAGAATAATTACATTACTCATTCCCAACTGTGTGACAATCAAAAAAAAAGAAATAAGAGAACCACCATAATTAATTAGTCCATAGTTAGATGGTCCCAAATATCTCGCTGATAAAGATCCTACAATCAGCGAAACTAACATAGCATATACTTCTTTAAACAATATCCATCCAGTATTATTTACAAATTTTATCAATGTCTTGTTTTTTTTATACAAACTTAGACTCCTTTCAGCTTCATCTATTATAAGTTCGTAAATACAAGTATTTCTAGGATATATAGTTGTTTTTTATCTTTTACTAGGCAAAGTTAACCAATCACCCATTTGCCTTTCAAATTTACTTGGTGTAAACTTACCCATCCCCCCTGCATGATAGAATGTAAGTTCTCCAAATAAAATTTTTCCTTTCATTATATAAAAATCTGTTCTAAGATGAGGAATCCCTTTTGATAATTGTCTTGCCAATCTTAATAATTCATCTAATTCAGGTGGGCATTCTATTATAACGTTGGGATCATTTGGATCATCAATATACATGTCTAAAAATTCCCATTTTGTAGTATAATAATTATGTCTATGATTTACAAACCGATCAAGATCCACCTGAATAATATGTGGTTCTCCATTAAAATTAAATATCTTATAATCCTTTGGTTCTATTCCTGAATCGTCAAGCAAATATTTTTCGGCAATTATTCTTGGTTTTACATTTTTATATGGCCATTCTCTTCCATAATAATAATAATTTCTTTTTAATGTATAGTTAAACTTTTTCCTTACCTTTTCAATATCAAACTCTTTTTTATTTTTACAAATTTCTACACTTCCAGAATCATGTGTACATTTCAGAACAAACTGGTCTGGAAGTTTGGTAAAATCAATATCCTCAAAATTTTTCCAAGGTCCTCCTACAAGTGGAATTAAATGTTCTTCTCCAATTTTTTCTTTAATATACTGCCTGACTTCATACTTATCAACCATCTTAGAATAATTAGGGTTTCTATCATATAATTTCAACCACTGCAACTTTTCATTAAATGACTGAGGATTTTTAAGATTCAGTTCTTTTCCTGTTTTAAACTTGTACCATTTTTTTAAGTAATATTTATCAGGAATAAATCTTAAAACTGGAGTTGCACGCACATACCTCCACCATTGACTTTCATCTGTTACCATAGATTTCAATATTTTCACGTATTTCAACATCACTTTTTCCTCACTATGATTTCATAACTCAGTTGATAATTTCTAGCCATTCTAAAATCTTTTTGTCAATAGAAAAATCTTGTGCTCTTATTTCTGATTGTTTTTTATAATACAACCTCAAATCATCATCTTCCACCATCTTCAACATTGCCTCTGCTAATAATCTTTCTTCGTTTTCTAATGCCTCGTTTGCATGCTTTTTTTTTCCTGAGCACACAGGCACGATAATTCCGTATTCTGCCATCTCGATTTTGTCTGTAACTTGACACATATAATCAGCATCTGGCGCCAATATCTCACGTGCACTAGAACAAAAATCGGTAGCAATCACTGGTAATCCACATATCATATTTTCAATGAGGGCATTTGGCATTCCCTCATACATTGATGGAAAAACAAACACATCGGACTTTTTTGAAATAGCGTAAGGATTCTTTACAAACCCAAGAAATAGTATTTTTCCCTGTAAATGATATTCCTTTGTCATTTCCTGTAGCATTTCTAAATATGGTCCCTGTCCACAAATAATTAGACGTACTTCTGGATGTCTTTTTTCCACGGCAGCAAATGCTCTTATTAAGTGCCATTGTCCCTTTGCCTCATCAACTCTTCCAGTATTTAGAAAGTAAAATAAATTTTTCTCAAACACAATTTCTGGCGACTGAAGGGATTGTATTAAAATTGAATTTATATTAAAACCATTGTAAATCACCTCTAGCTTATCTATAGGAACATTGAAATTAGAATTCAAGTCATTTGCAACCCCCTGAGAAACAGCTATAATCTTATCCGCATTTTTATATATTCGTTTTGCTAGAGGTTTTATTTTATAATCATACTCTTTTCCCCTTACCTGTGATAATGTTGTTCTTTCTGATATTAAAACTTTACAATATTTATTTCCCGTTAGAATATTCGCTATATTGGACTCATCCATAAAGCTAATACATGCATCATACTTTCCTATCTTCTTTAGCTTTCGCAACTTATAATACCGTCCAATGAAAACTTTTAGAGGAAATGGTACTCGGATTTTTTTTTTGCTTATTTTGACACATGAAATTACAGTTCCTCTATGCACATAATCATTTTCTTTATTCTCACAGTTCACCAAAATATCAATTATTACATCTTCTGGCATAGCAAGTGTAATGTTGGCCAGCGCACGCTCTGCTCCTCCTCCATTTAAGCTTGTAATACAGAACAGTATTTTCTTCAATTTATTATATCTCCTCTAATTCGTTTCCTCTAAATCTCACTTTGTTTTATATAATCCTGCAAATAGACAGTTTTTCCATCTTTTATTGTTTCTAATACTTTTATATCTTTTAAATGCATTTTATCAGTTTCTAAAGGCGATTTATCCAAAATAACCAAATCAGCCCTTTTTCCTTCTTCTATAGTCCCCTTATTATTTTCTTCAAAATATTGATATGCTGCACTTATCGTTACCGCTTTTAATGCATCATATACATCAATTACTTGGTCATCGCCAATTACATTTCCACCTCTACTTACTCTATTTACCGCGCACCAGATGGAATGAAGCATATTCGGTTTTGTCACAGGAGTATCTTGATGGAACGTAACCTTCACATCCCTGTCAAGTGCATCCTTCACTGGACTTATATAATTTCCACGCTCCAAACCAAAATTTTTTATATGAACATCTCCCCAATACCATACATGTCCAATAAAGACAGACGCAATCATTTTCAATTTTGCCATTCGGTCCAATTGATCATTTCTGACAGTCTGACAATGTATCATTACTGGTCGCAAATTATCACTACACCCATCTTCTTTTATCACTTTATCATAAGAAACAATAAACTGTTCACAGGCAGCATCTCCATTACAATGTGCTAAAACTTGTTGTTTTTGACTCACTGCCTGCCGTAAATAATTTTCAATATCCTCGTCATTCAACCATGGATATCCACAATAATTTGCTTCTCCTCCTACATATGGTTTTGACATCCATGCTGATCTCCCTTGTGGAGAACCATCTAAAACAAGTTTATACCCACCAATCCTAAAGCGATTTACATATGATTTATATTGTGCGCCATACTTCTCCATAAGCTCCAAACCATGAGCAGGCATCAACGGATAGGCCACAATATCTAATTTTAATGTACATAGTTCACTCATTTTTATCAAAAATCTAAGATCACTTTCTGTTGAAGCCCCGTCCTGAGCTGTAGTAATTCCATTCTCCAAATAAATATCTTGCATCTTTTTAATATTCTTAGTATAATCTATTACCACCTTAGGTAAAATTACCTGCTGAAGTATATTAATTCCTGCTTCTTCAAGATACCCACTTGGTATATTACTTCCACCTACCCTTCCTATCTTTCCGCTTTGCGGGTCTTCTGTCGTCTCGTCAATTCCCGCTAATTGTAAAGCTGCCGAATTGGCACATCCAAGATGTGCAGAAATATGTAAAATGAAAATCGGTATTTTATTGCTGACTTTATCCAATACCGTCTTATCAGGCTGCTGTCTCTCTTTCAAAAAATTATGATCATATCCATATCCTAAAACCACTCCATCTTCTGTAATATTATTTTTCTCAATATAATCCGTTAAAACTCCTATAATATCTTCAAAAGACTCACAATCTGATAAATTTGCCCATGTGGACATTTGTCCATTCATCACAAAATGACTGTGTGTGTCTATAAAAGATGGCATTAAACATCTTCCCTCTAAATTTCTAAACACAACTTCTTTAGATGCCATCTTTGTTATTTCATCAACCTTTCCGGTCTGAATAATGATTCCATTCTTTATTAAAACAGCCTCTGGTACCCTATTTAAAGCTTCTTGAGCATTGGATTCTTTCATTGTAATTATTTTTCCATTATAAAATATCTGTTCCACAAATAAATTCCTCCTATAAATATCTTATTTCCAACTAAATGTCTTTCTTCCCCACATTTTTGTAAATTTTAAAATTAATAAATATACAAGAATACAACAGGCAAGCAATAATATTGCAAATGACATATTCATGCTTCCTGACGCCAGTGCAAGAATAATTATATATACAGGGGTACTTGCAAGCATAACTAAATTACATGCCCCTAATTCAATACTTGTAGTTGTACAAAAATTCGGATCAACAATTCTAATCAGCGCAATACCACTTGGCACAGTCCCTGTACATGTCCCATACAATCCCAATGTACGTTCAAAATCATTTGTTCCACCAAAACGCTGTCCAAAATAAAAGCATACTATAAAAGTAACAAGTGTGATTACAAGGGAAACAGCCAAAATAATTGGAAGCCAATCTTTTATAAGATTAAGAGATACCGCCATAAACGCACACACTACCAAGTAATCCGCAGTCCAACCTGTAATCTTACTTTGCAGTGTATTTTCCTGAAGAAAATCTAAATGCAATTTTTTCATAATCCATTTAACAATATATGCGGCATACATACCATTCATAAACATCATACCACTCATTGATGTCCCCAAAAAACCTGGAATAAAAGACAAAACCTTTGCAATTGCAACTGCAATGACATAACAAATTCCAATTAACGCAAAATGAAATGCTAACGTTTCAATATTACTATTGCATGTGGTATCCTTAACCATATATTCTTTTTGTTCATTTTTCACAAGGTATCCCTTTAATATAGATTCATCTATTCTTCCACAGTTTTTTGCAATTCCTTTTTTTATTCCTAACTTTGCCGCAGGTATTCCCACCAAAAAAGCAACGATAAAACCTATAGCTGAAAATGCTATAGCAACCATAGATGCATTATTCCAACCATATTGTTCAAATATCGCTCCATATGCTGCCGATTGTCCTGGTCCTTGACAAAATGCAAATTGTACTAGCATCCCATAAATTGCATCCATTTTTGTATTTGTTCCTAAAATGCCAATAAGTACAGTGGCTACTATTGGCGTTAATGCATAGAGTAGACACCAAACCAATCCTAAACCAACCGCTCCCCTCATCACTTCTTTGGCACTATTGTTCTCTTTGGAAGTGCTTGTTAGACTTATTGAAATAAATGAAATTGTAAAAAGATTATTTACAATTTCAGTATACATCTGTGAACTTGTACCTATATCAATTCCCATAATAGATACACTATTCATAAATACAATCCCAATCACGCCTCCTATAACACTAGAAGGAACAAGCATCTTACGCAAGATAGAAATTTTTGCACGAAGGAACATGCCAACACATAACATTACACTGGACAGGCCAAACGCCATCATAAAACTCATAAAACTCTCCTCTTCCTAGATCCCAAAACCAATTTATCTCTCAAACGGAAGCCTAATCCACTCTCCCATTTGTTCTCCAAATTCTTTTGGCGTAAATCTACCAAATCCACTCTCATGATAAAATGTTAATTCTCCGAAAAAAATTTTGCTTCCCATTAAATAAAAGTCAGTCCTTAGATGTACAATTCCGTGCGACAGCTTTTTCGCCAAATTTAATAATTCCTCTAATTTTTGTGGACTCTCTATTTTAATATTTGGATCATTTGAATCATTTATATATACATCTAAAAAATTCCATGTAGGAGTATAATAATTATGTCGATGATTCTCAAATCTATTAAAATCAACTTGAATTAATTTAGGCACTCCGCTAAAATTAAAAATCTTATAATCATTTAAATTTTTTCCAAACTCATCAACCATATACTTTTCTGCAATAATTCTAGGCTTTATATTCTTATATGGCCACTCTCTCCCTCCATAAAAAAAATTTCCCTTCAATGCCCTATTAAATTTTTTTCTGACACTTTCAATGTCAAATTTATTTTTATCTTTGCAGATAACTACACTACCAGAATCATGTGTACACTTTAGCACAAATTGTTCCGGCAAATTTGAAAAATCAATATCGTCAAATCGTTCCCAAGGTCCTCCAACAAGTGGAATTAAATACTCCTCTCCAATTGTTTCTTTAATATACTGTCTAACTTCATACTTATCAACCATTTTAGTATATTGAGGATTCCTGTCATGCAGCTTGAGCCATTGTAATTTTTCATTAAACGTTCTTGGATTTTTCAGATTCAACCTTTTTCCAGTCACGATTCTATACATACATTTTAAATAAATCGTATCTGGTATACATCTTATTATTATATCTGTGATCCACATTTTAATTGTTTCCCTTTTTCCAAAAACCCCTCGCAAATTTATTTTCCCTATTCTCTGTTTTTATAGACAATAATAATTTTCTCAATGCTTGTCTTGCCAACAATATCAAAATAAATTTCGGACATCCTGTCTCTATTCGAAAAGTTTAACTATTTAAATATAGTAACCTAGTTCTTCATCACGCAATAGTTCATGCCTGACTTTATATTTACACCTTGTCTTTAATTTTTAAAATATCCATTGTTTTTCATTAATGATTATACACTGTTATCCGACAGTCGTCAAAGATATTTTCCCCTAGACAACCTATATCGTTATAATCCATACCAGATTTCCATATCACATAGGGAAGCGACAGCTGATCCCTGTAACTTTTTGACTGCAAGAACGCTTTCCACCATTGATCAAATACTTCCGCCGAAGTCGTATTCTGCAAATCTGATGCGATTATCGTGCATTCATACATACCATAATCTTTGGGAAAGCCTTCCTTATTATATAGTGCCATTTGATGTTCTATAGCTTCCTTGCTGCCCTTTTTCCGGCTTATGCACACCAGCGCCTCCGCATAGGCGCACTGCCGCTGACTGTGTGAAAATATGGCAATTCCCGTACTGATATTTGTCTTTACCAAATAGGCACCCAGAAAAGACTGTATTCCTATATTTCCATCTACATATACAGCATAGTCCGCATCGGGAAATAACTCCTTCGGATGCATTTTGAGATATCGGTTTGTCAATATTTTATTATATTTTTCAGAAATATGATCCGGAATTTGTCGTATCGTCCATTTTGTGTGCTCTGCTTTTTTTATTTTTGCCGCATCATCTGTATAACAGATATAAGCAACATTATCAAATTCAAGCAGGGGTTCCTTTAAAGTATCATAACCGCCCGATATACAGGTATAGATGACGATCTTTTTTTCCTTTAATTCCTGATAACTCTGATAAGTGCTTATCCCGCACGATTCATTTAAAGTCTTTTTCTTTTTTTGATATTTTTTAAATCTTTTATTTGCTATTTTTAACCTGACTGCATCTGCCAGAAACTTAAAATCCAGTTTTGTTACAACTCTCATCAAGTTGTTCATCTGGAGTCCTTTCAGGTAATCCGCACCATAAAACAGGCTATTAAATTCTGCATTTCTACGTTCTATGCTCTTGAAGAGGTTTTCTGAATAGTCCATATCATTTATTCGCCTTTCACAAATACATCATTATAGTATTTCGAATATTTCTTCAGCTCAGCGTTAAAGATTTCGTCTCCCAGCTCCTCTATAAGTGTCTGCCTGTCGGAGAATGCATTGGTTCCAAGTCCCAGCCGATCACCATCTATTTCCACTCCCAGTGCAGCAAGCGTTGTCGGAAAAATATCAATCGTGGTGACATTCCTGTACTTAATATTCTGTGTCGCGGTTCCTTCTGGCAGATTTATAAAGCAGTTATACATCTTTCTTTTAAAATCCCCGATATCATCCCAAAAATCAACCACCATGGAAGTGTGATCCCCCATAATAATCACTGTTGTATTGTCATACCACTCCTGCTGCTGAATCCAGCGGACAAACTGCTCTGTCTGCCGACTGGAACAGGCGATTACGTTCGCATAAGGATTTTCGAACTTATCGTCACACAATTCACATATATACCCATCTGGCGTATGCGTATCGACTGTAAGCATCGTATAATTAAAATTTTTGCCCGATGCAGCAATTCTATCCAAATCCTTTTTCGCAATGTCAAACAAATACGTGTCCTCAAATCCCCATGCTGTAGAATATCCCTCAGGAATAAAACCATTTTGCGCCGCCCAGTAGTAATCATGCACTTGATAATTTCCATGTTTCTGAAAATACACATCCCTGCCCGCAAATCCGGCATCAGACCCACAAAGGAAGTAATTCTCATACCCTTCATCCTGCAAAATATCCCCAAGTGTGGTAATTCCGGGCAGAAATTCCGAATATCGTTCAGAAGAATTTCCGTCTCCTGGAATTTTGTAAGGTACTCCTGATGTTGATCCAAGCAGCGCTCCGATCGTCCATCCGGTGAGCGTACATGGACGGATTCCTCCTATCTTTCCTCCATCTGAAATACTGGAGCGGTCTCGGAAACTCTTTAAGCCCGAATTTCCGCTCTTTTTTCATGTTC
>ERZ778515.2245-NODE-2245-length-11492-cov-4.179767_pt1 | contig 11492 bp, 8 predicted proteins | sample MGYA00510343_ERZ778515 | MGnify/ENA primary metagenome ERZ778515 (study PRJEB29527, sample SAMN07138965) | mouse gut metagenome | material: feces | host: mouse | place: China:Nanjing | collected 2016-01-25 ...
GGGGCGGTGGACTTTGTGCAGGATAACGAATCCCGTTCTTCCTACGGTGTACTGCGCGGTTTGCATTATCAGAAAGGCGATAGCAGCCAAGCTAAGTTAGTGCGCGTAATCAAAGGGACGGTAGTGGACGTGGCTGTAGACCTGCGTCGGAGTTCGCCTACCTTCGGGCAGCATGTAATGGTGGAATTGAGCGAGGACAACAAGCGTCAGCTTTTCATCCCGCGCGGTTTTGCCCACGGTTTTCTTGTACTCAGCGACGACGCCGTGTTTACGTATAAAGTGGACAATGCCTACGCGCCGCAGTCGGAATGCTCCATCCGTTTCGACGACCCGGAGCTGGCCATTCAATGGCCCATCGCAGCCGAAGACATGAAACTGTCGGACAAAGATGTCAAGGGGGTAGGCTTCAGCGATGCCGTTCTGTTCGATTAAACCAATAAAAGCAAGATAATAAGATGAAGATTGCAATAGTCGGCACCGGATACGTAGGGCTGGTGACAGGTACGTGCTTTGCCGAAATGGGGGTAGACGTGACATGTGTGGACGTAGACCCCGATAAGATAGACAAACTTCGCCAAGGCATTATACCTATTTATGAGCCGGGACTGAAGGATATGGTGTTGCGCAACTGTAGTGCGGAACGCTTGCATTTCACTACGGATCTGTGCAGTTGCCTGAATGACGTGGAGGTGGTGTTCAGCGCTGTCGGCACGCCGCCGGACGAAGACGGGAGCGCCGATCTTACTTATGTGCTCCAAGTGGCGCGTACGATCGGCGAGCACATGACGGGATATAAATTGGTGGTTACCAAGAGTACGGTTCCTGTAGGTACGGCCGAGAAGGTGAAAGCGGTGATTCAGGCAGAACTGGACCGGCGCGGATTACAATTGCCGTTCGATGTGGCTTCTAATCCCGAATTCCTGAAAGAGGGGAGTGCCATTCCTGATTTTATGAGCCCGGACCGCGTGGTGGTCGGTGTGGAAAGTGAAAAGGCAAAAGCGCTGATGACCAGGCTCTACAAACCTTTTCTCATTAATAATTTCCGTGTGATATTCATGGACATTCCTTCGGCCGAGATGACCAAATATGCCGCTAACTCAATGCTGGCCACCCGTATCAGTTTCATGAATGATATAGCCAATCTGTGTGAGCGGGTAGGGGCAGACATAAATATGGTTCGTAGCGGAATCGGGTCGGACACCCGAATCGGACGCAGATTTCTGTATGCCGGTTGCGGATACGGCGGCTCCTGTTTTCCGAAGGATGTAAAGGCTTTGATCAAAACAGCGGCAGACAACGGATATGAAATGAAAGTGCTAAGAGCCGTAGAGGAGGTCAACGAGAGACAAAAGTCCGTTCTGTTTGAGAAATTGAGCAAGGCTCTGAACGGTGAACTGGCCGGGTGCACGATTGCTTTATGGGGACTGGCATTCAAACCGGAGACGGACGATATGCGGGAAGCTCCGGCACTGATTCTGATTGACAAGCTGAAAGCGGCGGGATGTCATATTCGTGTATACGATCCGGAAGCTATGGCTGAATGCAAGCGCCGTCTGGGGGATGATGTTTATTATGCCCGGGATCGGTATGATGCTCTTCTGGATGCAGATGCTTTGTTATTGGTAACGGAGTGGAAAGAATTCCGCTTACCGGCGTGGGGCGTCATGCGAAAAACCATGAAACGCTCTTTGATCATCGACGGGCGCAATCTGTATGACGGAGCGGAAATGGCTGAGCAGGGATTTGAATACCATTGTATAGGTAGATAATACATTATATAAAGCATCCCGAAAAAAGAACGAATGTTTATCGGCATTCGTTCTTTTTTCGGGATGCTTTTTTAATAAGAATTTCTTCCCGGGAGGCCCTTCTAATCGTTTTGAGGGGCATGGGCGGAAGGAGTTGTGGAGCTTCCTTTCTTTTTCGGACGGTAATGACGTCTTTTTTTCTTTCGGGGGGTACTGGTATCGGATGTTCCCTTGTTTGAAGGTTCCTGGAGGGACGATGCAGGAACGTCGCCGGTAACAGGCATCGTCGGTGCTGTTTCGGGAGATGTCGGGACAGCAGAACCCAGTGAGGCGGTGTGCTTATTTTTGCGAGATGAGCGTGACCGGCCTCGCGAACGGTTTCGTCCGCGTTCATTGTTTCTGTTTTTGCCCTGACGTGCACTTCCTTTATAGAGCGGCGCTTCGCCCAGACTTTCGGGCAAGGTGTTCTTCTCTATCTCTTTTCCCAGAAAGCGTTCGATGGCTGCGAATTTAGGTTGATCTTTTTCGCCCACGAAGGTGATGGCGGCACCGTCATGATTGGCACGCGCCGTTCGTCCGATACGATGTACATAATCTTCGGCATCGTGAGGGACGTCGTAGTTGACCACCAATTGTATGTCGTCAATATCAATGCCGCGTGCTACGATGTCGGTAGCAACTAAGATGTCTATCTGTTGGGTTTTGAATCTGTACATCACCTCATCACGTTCGCTCTGTTCCAGATCGGAATGCATGGCGTCGGCGTTAAAACCGGCTCTTTTCAAAGCCAGGGAAATGTCTTTGACTTTCAGTTTGGAGGAGGCAAAGACGATCACACGTTCCGGTTTGCTGTTTTTAAACAAGCTTTTGATTAAGGACAGTTTTTGCGCCTCATAGCAAATATATGCCGACTGCATGATCTTCTCTGCCGGTTTCGAAACGGCCAGTTTCACTTCTACGGGATCATGTAGAATGGTCTGGGCCAGTTCTTGTATTTTCCGAGGCATAGTAGCAGAAAACATGATGGTCTGCCGGTTCTTCGGCAAGTATTTCACAATCTGCATAATATCATCGCTGAATCCCATGTCGAGCATACGGTCCGCTTCGTCCAGAATGAAAAATGACACTTGGGAGAGATCCACATTACCTAAACTCAAATGACTGATAAGGCGTCCCGGAGTAGCGATGATAACGTCTGCTCCCAAAGACAGACCTTTTTTCTCCTGTTCATAACGAATACCATCGTTTCCGCCGTAAACAGCCACGCTGGAAACCGCCATATAGTAGGAAAAGCCCTCCATTGCCTGATCGATTTGTTGGGCCAGTTCCCGTGTGGGCGACATGACAATACAGTTAATGGCATTTTGAGGGTATCCTCCGTCACATAACTTACTCAGTACGGGAAGCAGGTAAGCGGCTGTCTTACCGGTACCGGTCTGAGCTACACCGATCAGGTCCTTCCCTTCCAAAATTACGGGGATGGCATGCTCCTGAATAGGCGTACATTCCTGGAAGTTCATATCATCGAGTGCGTCGAGAACGGAATCGTTTAAATCTAAATCGTAAAAATCCACGTTATATATTTTATTTTTGTGCGTAAAATGATTTATTATCTGGGTGCCTTCTTATATAAATAAAAGGCGATAAGCGAGAACAGGATATTCGGAATCCATACCGCTATCATCGGCGGAAAGTTTGCATTGAGGGCAAAAGTAGCCGAAATACTCTGGAACAGAATGAACGAGGCACTTAAAGCAAGTCCTATTCCTAAATAGAGCCCCATGCCTCCTTTTCGCTTGCGCGAGGAAAGAGAAAGGCCGATAGTCGTAAGTATGAACGAAGCGAAAGGAGAAGCGAAGCGTTTATAATATTCCACTTCGAAGGGTTTGACATTGCCCGATCCCCTCATGCGCTGTTTGGCCACATATTCTTTCAGTTCGGGATTGGTGAGGGTTTCCTGCTGGTTCTTACTGAGCAGAAAATCGGAAGGCTCCATCATAATGACAGAGTCTATTTTGGTTCCATGTGTGATATATTCACGCATTCCTTTCATCTGACGCAAGGTATAATTATGTATTTTCCACCGGTAGCGTTCGTCGGAAAGGGTATCGTAGCTGACACGGGTTGCGGTCAGATGAGATACCAGTTTCTTATCCACAAACTTATCCAGTGAGAAATGATACCCCGTCTTCGTGATGCCGTCGAAATGTTCGATAAAGGCGATCACCCCCGTATCTACCTGCAACTGTATGTTTTCGGCAAAATCGGCTTTCTTCTTCCTCTTATATACATTCTCAAAATTCAGGCGGGTGACGCTTCCTTGCGGAATAACATACGACCCCAGATAGAAAGACAGACAGGCGATGATAGCCGCCGAAATCATATAAGGGCGCATCAGCCGGGCAAAGCTCATGCCTGTGGACATCATGGCTATTATTTCGGAATTGTCGGCCAGCTTCGAGGTAAAGAAAATAACGGAGATAAAGATAAAAAGCGGACTGAAAAGGTTGGAAAAATAGGGTACGAAATTGAGATAGTATTCGAAGACGATGCCTTTCCAGGGTGCATGGTTGGTTGTGAATTTATCAATGTTCTCATTGAAATCAAATACCACGGCAATGGAAATGATCAGTATGATGGAAAAGAAATAGGTCCCCAGAAACTTACCGATCAGATAGCGGTCCAATCGGGTAAGGAACAAGGATTTGATTCGTTTGATCTCCATATCGCTTTTCTGTCTTTTAAAGTCGGGTGGAAACATTCTTCACCATACCGGCTTTCCAGGAAGCAAAATCGCCCGCAAGGATATGTTTCCGTGCTTCTGCGGTGAGCCACAGATAAAAAGCCAGATTATGAATAGAAGCAATTTGCATGGCAAGCAGTTCGCCGGCTTTGAACAAATGATGCAGATAAGCCTTGGAATAGGTCGTGTCAACATACGAAGTCCCGTCGGGATCTACCGGCGAAAAATCAGTTTCCCATTTCTTGTTACGCATGTTCATAATACCGTTACGCGTAAACAACATCGCATTACGTCCGTTACGGGTGGGCATCACACAATCAAACATATCAACGCCCCGCTCTATGCCTTCCAGAATATTGACCGGCGTACCGACCCCCATCAAATACCGGGGACGGTCTTTGGGTAAAATACCGTTGACAACTTCTATCATTTCATACATGACTTCGGCCGGTTCTCCTACGGCCAGCCCTCCGATGGCATTTCCATCCGCTTCCTTGGAAGCGACGAACTCGGCCGACTGGATACGCAGATCCCGATACGTGCATCCCTGTACGATAGGAAACAGAGATTGCTGATAACCGTACTTGGGTTCCGTCTCGTTGAAACGCTTGATGCACCGATCCAACCAGCGATGGGTAAGTCCCAGGCTTTTTTTTGCGTAATTGTAATCCGACGTCCCCGGAGGGCATTCGTCAAAAGCCATCATAATATCCGCACCGATGGAACGTTCAATATCCATGACGCGTTCCGGCGTAAAGATATGCTTCGAACCATCAATGTGCGACCGAATTTCACATCCTTCTTCGCGCAGTTTGCGGATTCCTGTCAGTGAAAAGACCTGAAACCCGCCGCTGTCGGTCAGCATCGGACGGTCAAATGCGTTGAACCGATGCAAACCGCCGGCTTTCTCCAGTACATCAATTCCCGGGCGCAAATAAAGATGATAGGTGTTACCCAAAATAATCTGCGCCTTAATGTCTTCTTTCAGTTCCCATTGATGTACGGCTTTTACACTGCCCAATGTCCCTACAGGCATGAATACGGGCGTTTCTATACATCCGTGGTCTGTAGTAATCCGACCGGCTCTTGCCTGTGTTGCCGGATCCGTATATTGCAATTGAAAAGTCATCGGTTTTCGCTTTCTTTGTCCTTGTCTTCCTCAAATGTGAAAGTAATGGCATCCTGTACCTTTTCATCGAGCAGAGCAATCTGGAACACATCACTTACATTATCTACATAATGGAACGTCAGTCCTTTAAGGTACATATCGGGAATTTCCTCAATGTTTTTCTGATTTTCCTTACTCATGATAATATCTTTGATGCCGGCCCGTTTGGCAGCCAGGATCTTTTCTTTGATACCGCCTACGGGAAGTACTTTCCCCCTAAGCGTTATCTCTCCTGTCATGGCCAGATTGGGGCGTACTTTTCGCTGTGTCAGAGCCGACGCAAGCGAAGTGGCCATCGTGATACCTGCCGACGGACCGTCTTTGGGAACCGCTCCTTCGGGAACATGAATATGAATATTCCAGTTGTCGAAGATACGCATATCCAAACGTAGCATCTCCGCATGCGCCTTAATGAATTCCAATGCCAGTACGGCTGACTCTTTCATCACATCGCCGAGGTTGCCCGTCAAAGTCAGTTTGCCGCCTTTGCCTTTGCTCAAACTTGTTTCTATGAATAATATTTCACCGCCTACAGAAGTCCAGGCCAGTCCCGTCACCACACCGGCATGCCGGTTGCCCTGATATTTGTCACGACTGTACTCCGGTTTGCCCAGTAATGTCTCAACATCATTTGTTCGAATGTCCGTACACGGGAACACACCATTGCGTGCATAGCCTAAAGCCAGCTTACGGAAGATTTTACCCAATTGCTTCTCAAGACTGCGTACACCGGATTCGCGCGTATAGTTTTCAATGATATATTCTATGGCCGACCGATTTATCTTTACATCTTCCTGATCACTAAGGCCGTTGTTTTCCTTTTCTTTAGGGATAAGATGCCGTTTCGCAATCTCTATTTTCTCTTCCGTAATGTATCCGCTGACTTCTATCAGTTCCATTCGGTCGAGAAGAGGGCGGGGGATCGTACCGATATTATTGGCTGTCGCTATGAACATCACCTTGGACAGATCGTAATCAATATCCAGGAAATTGTCATGAAACGCACCGTTCTGCTCGGGATCCAACACTTCAAGCAGTGCCGATGCCGGGTCGCCGTTTACCGTGTTCTGAGTGATCTTGTCTATCTCGTCCAGGATGAATACCGGATTCGAACTGCCGGCTTTTATCAGGCTTTTGATAATCCTGCCGGGCATGGCACCGATATAAGTCTTACGGTGTCCGCGAATTTCAGCTTCGTCATGAAGACCGCCTAACGAGATACGCACATATTCGCGTTTTAAAGCCGTGGCAATACTCTTACCCAAAGATGTTTTTCCCACTCCGGGAGGGCCGTAAAGGCATAATATGGGGGCTTTAAGATCGCCTCTGAGACGCAACACGGCCAGGTGCTCCAGAATGCGCTCTTTCACCTTCTCCATGCCGTAGTGGTCTTTGTTAAGCACTTTCTCGGCATTCTTCAGGTTCAAGTTGTCCGTCGTATACTTGTTCCAAGGCAGACTAAGCAGTGTTTGCAGATAGTTCAACTGAACATTGTAGTCCGGCGTCTGGGGATTCAGACGTTCCAGTTTGGCCAGTTCACGTGTGAATACTTTGGCTACCTCCTCGTTCCATTCCTTGTCCTGGGCTTCTTGCTGTAGTTCCTGGATGTCCTGCTCCTGCGGCGAGCCTCCCAGTTCGTCCTGTATGTTTTTGATTTGTTGCTGCAAGAAATATTCTTTCTGCTGCATATCCAGATCTTCCCGAGTCTTGCGTTGGATTTCGGCACGGAGTTCGGCATACTGTATCTCCCGGTTCAGGAGCCGCAACAGATGGAAAGTGCGCTGTTCCAGTGACGCTTCTTCGAGCAACAGCATCTTCCGCGCAATCGGGAAGGGGAAATTAGCGCATACAAAGTTCACCAGAAACATCTTGTTGCTCACATTCTTTATAGCAAACATAGCCTCTTTGGGCATCTGTTCGCTCACTTTGATATACTGTATGGCGCGTTCCCGGCAAGTTTCAACCAAGATTTCATATTCTTTGTTCTCCTTGTCGGGCAGCATATCATTGAGTTGCTTTACTTCGCCTGTCAGATAAGGTTTCTCTGCCGTTATGCCGGAAAGTTCAAAGCGGCTGAGCCCCTGCAAAATGATGGTAATGGACTGATCCGGTAATTCCAGTACGCGGATAACACGGGCTAACGTGCCGGTATGATATAAATCTTCAAAACCCGGCTTTTCCGTATCGGGCGACAATTGGCATACCACTCCGATGTGTGTATTCCCTTTTTCGGCTGCTCTTACTAGTCTCAGGGATGATTTTCTTCCTACGGCCACCGGCATTACCACGCCTGGGAACAACACCATATTCCGCAAGGGAAGGATAGGCAGTGTCGTTTCCATTTCCACGTCGAATACGCTGGATTCATCACCATCAAAGTCTGCAACTAAAGAAAATGGGTTCTGATTATCGTCAATTTGCATAATTACCTAAAAAAATTAATCCGGTGAATACTATTTTCACAAAACGCGGGCAAAGGTACAAAAAATAAGCCGAATAACATACGAATATATAGGAAATAAAATAAATCAGATCACTTTTTGTTGCAAGCGTTTACAGGCCTTTCTACCGTGAAATCCTTCCTGTTTTCACTTTTTATCCGTATTTTTGCCTGCCGATAGCGTACAAAAAGTATATGGGGCGTTCTTATTTTGAATTTAAGCGATTTACGGTGTTTCACGACCGTTGTGCCATGAAAGTCGGGACGGATGGTGTGCTGCTTGGGGCATGGTCCGATTTGGATAAAGCCGGTTCCGTGTTGGATATTGGCACCGGTACAGGCTTGCTGGCGCTGATGGTGGCTCAGCGAAGTCAGGCAACCGTTACCGGAGTAGATATTGATGAGGAAGCCATACGGCAGGCCAGAGAAAACGCCTTGCGTTCTTGTTGGGCGAACCGTTTGTCGTTTGTGCATACGGACGTGTTGACGTATACTCCCGAAGTACCGTTTGATACCATAGTGTGTAATCCTCCCTTTTTCGACCGTTCGCTTTCTTCGCCGGACCGCAAGCGGACACAAGCCCGTCATACATCGGCTTTGCCGTTGGAAAAATTGGCTCAGACGGCCTCCAGACTGCTCACGGAAGAGGGGAGGATGAGTGTTGTCCTTCCGGTAGATGTTTCGGAGAAATTCATGTTTTCTTGTTGGGAATACGGATTGCAACTTTATCGGAAGTGTACGGTGTCTTCCAAACCGGGGAAGGCGCCCAAACGTGTGTTGCTCGGCTTTGTGAAGGGACATGCCCCGTATCCGTCCGAAACCCATCTGTATTTGACCGACAGCGATGGAAGAAGATCGGAGGAATACGCATCCCTGACAAAGGATTTCTACTTATAGATTACTCTTTCTTATGATCGTTCTTTTTGAATAATCCCTTGTTTATAGGTATGATGGATCGTCCTCCTTGAATTAAATCTTCACCGATATTCGACAGGCCGTTGTAAAAATCGGAGAATGTACGTATCAGCGCGGATGCGGAAGAACTTAGCGCTTCGTTCACTACTACCTTAAGTCCCTTTTCTATCAGTTCTACGGTAATATCCTTCTCTGCTATTACGGGGTCTCCGTCAAAATGAATGACACCGGGTGTCTCCCGTAAGATGCGCAGTTTTCTGCAACGGAAGGTTTTAATCCGGCTGTTCTTTGTAATGGTTTTATTAAATAACTGGATGGCTATTTGGGGAGCCTCTAGCATGGTGAACGGTTCCATAATCGTTACGTCCATCAGACCGTCGCTCATTGATGCCGTAGGGGCGATGTACACATTATTGCCATACTGCGATGCGTTGGCACAGGCGATGAGGAAAGCTTTGTACTTCCGTTTGTCTCCTTCAACCTCTATTTCGTAGGTGTCCGGTTTGTATTTTAACCCTTCGAGCAATGTGTTTTCCAAGTAGGAGAGCAGACCTCTGCGACCGCACTGAGCGAATTTGGAACTGACAAATGCGTCGAATCCTACACCGCAGGTGCAGAAAAAAGGAATATCATTGATCAAACCGTAGTCCAATTCATGGACCACGCCGGAATTGATGGCCTTTATGGCCTTGGCCGCATCGAGAGGGATTTGCAGATGACGGGCCAGTCCGTTGCCGGATCCGCACGGAATAATTCCCAGGGCCGTCTGCGTATGAATGAGCGAACGCGCTACTTCGTTCACCGTGCCGTCTCCTCCGATCGCCACGACTATGTCAATGTGGTCTTCTGCGGCTTTGCGGGCAATTTGGGCGGCATGTCCCGAATACTGCGTGTGCATGATGGTCCAATCATACTTTTCAGCATCAAGATATTTGGGAAGTTGTTTAATAATTAACTTTTTACCGTTTGTTCCCGATATGGGATTAACTACAAAAACTATTTTCTTTTTACCTGCCATTTCAAAAAATCCCGAGAATCAACCGACAAAGTTAATATATTTATTCGCCAAGTTCTCATAAATTGAAATTAAAGTGTATTAAATATCTTTTTTGAGAGTGAAAAAGGCCCGCTAAAAAATTATTTTATTATCTTTGCAACGTTTTTTAAGAAACAGGTTATAAATACCTTTAGTAAATAGAATGGGATTACTACAAGACAAATTAGCTAAATTCGATCTGCCGCAAAAATACATGGCGGCAGGCGTTTACCCTTATTTTCGTGAAATAGAAGGGAAACAGGGGACAGAAGTCATTATGGGCGGACATCGCGTATTGATGTTCGGTTCCAATGCATATACAGGGCTTACGGGAGACGAGCGTATCATCGAGGCGGGCATACGGGCCATGCGTAAATATGGATCGGGATGTGCCGGTTCCCGTTTTTTAAACGGGACATTGGATCTGCATGTTCAGCTGGAGAAAGAGTTGGCTGCATTTGTAGGAAAAGACGAAGCCCTCTGCTTTTCTACTGGATTTACTGTAAATTCAGGTGTAATAGCCTGCTTGACAGATAGAAACGATTATATCATCTGTGACGACCGCGATCATGCCTCCATTGTGGACGGGCGCCGGTTGTCGTTCTCTCAGAGCTTGAAATACAAGCATAACGATATGGCCGATCTGGAAAAGCAATTGCAAAAATGCAACCCGGATTCGGTTAAACTGATTGTGGTGGACGGTGTGTTCTCGATGGAAGGTGATTTGGCCAATCTCCCGGAAATAGTTCGGCTGAAGCACAAATACAATGCCACGATCATGGTTGACGAAGCGCACGGCTTGGGCGTGTTCGGACGCGACGGACGGGGTGTGTGCGATCATTTCGGACTGACGGATGAAGTGGATCTCATTATGGGCACATTCAGCAAATCATTGGCCTCCATTGGCGGTTTTATTGCTGCTGACAGTTCTATTATCAATTGGTTGCGCCATAATTGCCGTACGTATATATTCAGTGCCTCAAACACTCCGGCGGCTACAGCTGCGGCGCTAGAGGCTTTGCATATCCTTCAGGAAGAGCCCGAACGGCGCGAGAATCTGTGGAAAGTGACCAATTACGCTTTAAAACGTTTTCGTGAAGCCGGATTTGAAATAGGAGATACGGAGTCGCCCATTATTCCTTTGTATGTGCGGGATACGGACAAGACATTCTTAGTTACCAAACTGGCTTTTGACGAAGGGGTTTTCATAAACTCCGTTATTCCGCCGGCCTGCGCTCCGCAGGACACGTTGGTACGATTCGCTCTGATGGCCAATCATACGTTGGAGCAGATAGATGAAGCCGTAGAAAAGCTTTCCAAAATATTCAGAGAGCTTGAAATCATCAAATAGCAGCGTGAGCGTTGTTGAATGACAGGAATAAATAAAAAAAGATGTGCTCTTACCGGCACATCTTTTTTTATGGCTGTAGCTTGGTTCGATG
>ERZ778515.2249-NODE-2249-length-11457-cov-3.905367_pt1 | contig 11457 bp, 11 predicted proteins | sample MGYA00510343_ERZ778515 | MGnify/ENA primary metagenome ERZ778515 (study PRJEB29527, sample SAMN07138965) | mouse gut metagenome | material: feces | host: mouse | place: China:Nanjing | collected 2016-01-25 ...
GCTTCTCCTGCGTTTATCTGTCCCGCTGGTGTATTTCTATACCCATAAGCATTTGAAGCCGTTTCTGCGGCAATCTGCGCTTTCTGGCTGTGAAATACCGTGCTTCTGTCCGGGTCTGTACCCGCTGCCGGGCTTGTGAAGCGGAAATGCCCCGCTTCCGTCCCGGCTTCCATCACCTCCCCTGCGCTTCCCCCTCTGTGGCTGCGCTGTGGGGCTTCTCCTGCGTTTATTTTTCCTGCGGGTATATTTCTATACCCAAACACATTCAACGCCGTTTCTGCGTCAATCTGCGTCATTCTGCTATGGAATACCGTGTTTCTTTCCGGGACCGTCCCTGCTGCCGGGTTCACGAATATAAACCCCGCCGCTTCCGTCCCTACAACAATATTGCCTCCGTAGTTCACGCCCCGTCTGTTCCGCTGCGGGTGCGTCCCTGCGTTCAGCTTCCCGGTCATTGGGACGTGGTACAAGAAAAAGTCCGTGTGCGTGTGTATCTCGCAATGGACGTGCGATTGATACACGACTTCATCCATGTGCGCTGAAAGCCTTTTGTATAGCTTTACCGCCCGGACTATATCAGAATAGCTTGCAGTTATCCTTGAATTTGTCACATCACAAACAATGTGGAAGTGTCCCGGCTCTCCCTCATATTCAAACCATTCTTCCACTTCGCTTTCCGGGTACAATGCGGACAACGCTTTTTCTATTGCGTACTTCGTCCCCATTTTCTTATGCACCCGGACGCTGCTTTTCAGCAAGTCACGCTTCGCCGCCAGCGGGTATGAAAAATCGTACCAGTCAACGTGCATATCATACGCCAGAATGTCCACAAGTTCCTCCGGCAGTTCGTCAATTCGTGAATATATCAGCACTTTTTCCACTGCCCCGGAAACTTCCAGAAGTTCATTTGCCGCCGCCTTTGCAAGCGCAATCATTTTGGGGTCATGCGTCAACGGCTGCGGCAGATACTTTGTAAAATCGCTTTCATAGATTGTTTCAGACATCTTCCAGCCCCCCATTCAAAACAGACTTGCTTTTCAGCTTCCCAACCGCAATGTCTGCCACGCTCTGGAATGTCGGCTGCCTTACCTCCACACGCTTCGCCCCTGCGTCCATCATCAATTTAGTTAAATAGGACGGGTTTATGTCCCGTCCCATTTTGGAAGTCTGCCATATAATGAAACTGTCAACCGCCGCCCGCACTTCCCTTTCAATCGCCGCTGCGCTCTCTCTGTTCGGCTGCGCAATCCAGAAAGTAGCGTCAACGGAAAAGTCCACCGTTTCCGGCGCAGATACCGTCACAATGTCTGTCAGCGGTCTAATGTCGGAAGCGTTCAACGCTTCTTCAATCTCTTTCAGCACCGCTTCCGTTGCTTCCTGCCCGTCCCGCAGTATCACACGCACATCAACATAACACGCTTCCGGGCTGGTCACTGCCACGTCCAGCACCGCAGGGGACACGGTTTTTGTCCAGTAGATATATCCGTTTATGGGACCTGCCGTGCTGAAACTCTCCATGCTGTCCCTCATGCGCTCATAATAGCTTTCGTTGTCCTCTTTCTCTGCGCCGCCGCTGGTTGTCGTTATGTTCTCCGCTTTCTGGTAGTGGTCAAACAAGTCAACCACTTCTTTCACTTGCCCTGCCACAAGCCCGTTGCCAACGGTCCCCGGCTGTGTGCATACCGCTTCCACCTCCCCGGAAGTTTCCCCGGCTCTTATTTCCAGCACCTCACTTGTTGCGAATATAATCACGCCGTCAAATGAAATCCTTGTGCCAGCCGGAATGATTGTGGACTGCTGCTGCGGCTCTGATATGTAAAATCGGAATGTCGCTGAAGCCGGGCTTGCCGGAAGCCGCTGCGTGTCCTTGAATATCTCTGCCAGACTGTCAAGGTATTCTTCATTTTCCGACTTCGCCGCATACCTCGGCACGTTCATTTTCGCCGTTTCGTTTATCAATGTGCGCTGCTGCACAATGATTGCCGCCATCCACGATATGAAGACCCGTTCCGGGTTTCCGGGGCGCACCTTGTAATTGTCCCGCCCTGCCGCCCTCTGCATTTCCTCATAAAGCGCAATCATGCTGCTGATAACCGTTTCCGTGTCCGTTTCCAGAAATTCAATGTCCGGGTATTTAATATCACTCAATGTCTTTCACCCCCTCCAACTCAATAATGGGTATCATTCTCCCGGTAAATGCGTCCTGCTCGAACGTTACCCCGGCAATGATTGCCCGTGGCTCTAGTTCCTCTATCTGGTCATAGATACTTCCCACAAGAATACTTTCCACCACGTTCATTGGTCTTCCAATCAGTTCCCCCGGCAAGCCGCCGTCACGGAACATTGGGCATGATTTCTGTATCAAATCCAGAATGACCGCTATGTTTTGTATCACTTCTTGATGTACGTTTCCCGGCGCAAGGTCAATTTCCTGCAAAAGTGTTCCGTCACCCCGTATCACATCCATGCTTCATCACCTCTTTGGATATTCTTTCATGGTCACTTGTGCCGTTGCCGCCCAGCAATTCCCGTGGTTGTCATACCGCTTCATTTCCGCAGATACCGCAGAAATGACCCATCTGTAAGACCCGTACACCCTGCCGCCCAGCACAAGCCGCCCGGTTATCCCGCTGTTTACCATTTCATTCAGCTTCATTACCTCTGATAATGGGTTCGTCCCGTGGAACACTGAAAAAGCCATTGTGAAAGAAATGCTTCCCGGCTCTGGTCCCAGAAACTCCTGCACATCCCTTTTTATGTGTCTGTCATGCGTTGCGTACTTCGCAGAAGTCTTCCACGATATTTTATCAAAGGTCTTCACGGTGTTTTCTGATACTGAAAAGACCAGATTTCCAAAACTTCCTATCTTCGCCACCGCTTACACCTCCCCCACAATGAAGCCGTCACCGTCACCGTCAGCCATCATGATACACAGCACCATATCATTGACAGACGGGACCCACGGCGTTATGTAGGCTTCGTGATAATGCTTGATTTTCTTCGTAACGCCCCGCACATCATATTCCAGTTCCTTTTCTTCCGTCTGCCCCTCTTTCTTTTCGTCTTCCATTTTTGGTATGACATACACCGGGCGTTTCAGAATGTGCAGCGGGCTTGATGTAATGCCGCCTTTGTCCTTGAATTTGACACGGGCGGTCATTTTTTCCTTGTCAACGCTCATGACGGTCCCCAGCCGCACCATGTTTTTCAGTTCCGTTGCGTCTGCCATCAATATCCCTCCAATACTTGCTTCAATTCTATGTCCGTTGTATATCCCCCCGTCAGCTTGTGCGTTGCCTTTGTTATCTTGTATTTTTTATCAAACGACTGGAAGCCCCGCAGCCGCACGGTTGCGCCCGCCACCAGCTGCACATCACCCAGCATGGAAAAACTGGCTGTAAACTGCTGCGTGTTCTTCTCCCGCAGCCGCTTCTTTGCCAGTTCGTATGCTTCCCCCGTGCTGTTCACTTTTTCGTTTACTTCCAGCACTTGACCGGTCCCGTCCTTGCTGTCCGGCGTGTATGTGCTTTCAATCGTTTCTTTGCTGTCTGGGTCTGTGTACGACACATGACAGCTGGTGTATGCCGTATCATGCAAGCTGGTTCCCAGCTTGTATGAAAGATAATCGCCGCTTCCGTATGTGATAGTTTTTATAGGCGGCTTCCCGTCATACTCCGCAGCGTCATATATAACGACCGTCATTATAGTTACTTTCAGCGCAAGCCCTGCCGCCTTGCATAGCTTTTGCAGAAAAGTTATATCCGATTTCTGTACTTGCTCTTTCCGCTTGTAGACCGGGTTATTTTCCGCAAGATACATCACTTGCAGCCCGGCTTCCTGCCCTATCTGTTCAGCAATCGCCTTTAGGTTGCAGTTTTCCCATGCCCGGTTTTTCTTCGCCGTCCTCATGGTTGACGTGTACGGGATGGACGTGCCTTTCAGCGTGATTTTCGTGGGCGGTCCAGAAGCGTCCACGCTGTCCAGTTCAAATGTCCCGCAGGACAGTACAACGTCTTTCCCGTTGTCGTGCCAGTTCTTTTGAACGATTGTGGCACTAATCAATTTTGGCTCTGCCGCTTGCTTCACCGTTTCTTCAACTTCTGTCACCGTGGTTGTCACTGTGCCGCCCACCGTAATCTTGAATACTTGCCCCGGATAAATCAAATTCGGGTTCTTTATGTTGTTTTCGGAAGCAATCTGCGGGTACTTCGTCCCGCTCCCCAGATACTGCTTCGCAATCGCCCACAATGTATCGCCTTTTTTCACGGTGTAGTTGATAACATTTTCCTGCTGCACTTCCTTTGACACTTGCTTTGTTGTCCTCACGACCGTTGGCGTGATTTTCAGCCAGTCACCCAGCCATTTCCTTTCCCTATCATCAAAGGTCAGCTGCAAATCGTCTGCCTTGTCTTCTTCTTCGTCCGTGTAGGTCATGGAAGAAAGATATTTGTTTATGTCCAGCGGTGCTTTCACGTTCTCAAACTTCAACCGCAGTTCCACCCGCCGTGCTTCGTTCTTTGCGCTCATGCTATATCAAAAACCCCCTTTTCCACGGCGGCAATTCCATGTCCACGCTGTCTTCCACTTCCGGGATGGTCAATACCACCCCGGCAGGAAAGACAAAGGTTGCGGCGTGTCTGGCGTTCGCTTTTATCAATTTATCCGTGTGCAGGACGCTTCCCATCTGTTCATAGGCTATTTTGTCCCACATATCCCCGGATATGGTTGTATAAGTCTTAGTCATACCTCTGCCGCTCCTCCTTATCTGCTTTATCGTCAAGCAGATTTTCAACTTTTTTCAATAGTTTCTGGTTGTTTTCTTCCAGCTTCGCTTCCAAATCGCCCGGCTGGTCCCCGTTCACAACGATCGTTGGGGAATTATGGATTTCAACATGGTTCGTGCGGTCATTGTTCGTCACGCCCGCCCCTGCTGCCACTGTTGGTGCTGTGTTCACGGTGCTTGCCGTCTGTACTCCTGCGCCGCCCGCCGTTGGTGCTGCTGCCGCTGCGCTTGCTGCGCCCTGCGCCGCCATAATGTCTTTTGTCTGCGCAGCCGTGAAGACCGTGCGCCCCGGTGCGTTCGTTATCAGTTCCGGTCCGGCTTCTCCTGCAATGAACGTGTCCGGCGTGTTCCTTGACCCTTTCGCCAGCATTGGTATCAACGGGATATTTATGCCCTTGCCGCCCAGACCGGGGACCCAATCTGGTATTTTCAGCTTGTTCAGCCCTCCGATAATACCGTTTATAATGCTTATAATGCCGTTGACTGCGCCTTTCGCCACGGATTTTATCGCTTCCCAAATCCCGGAAAAGATTGACTTTATGCCGTCCCATGCTTGCCGCCAGTTCCCCGTGAATACGCCCGTTATAAAGGTTATCAGCCCTTGGAATACTTGCATTACTCCTTGCACTATCCCGCTTATCGCTTCCAGTGCGACCCCCAGAACGGAAGACAGAATTGAAGCAAGCGTTTGTATTACCGGGACAAGCGCATTTAACAGCTGCATGAACACTGGCAATATTGCGTCAATAATCGTCTGGAAAAGCGGAAGCAGCGTATTTATTACTTGCACCAGCACTGGCAAAACGCTGTTCACGATTGTTTGAATTACTGGCATTAGCTGGTTTAGCAGTTCAATGAACACTGGCAGGATTGCTTGTATAATCTGCATTACTACCGGGACCAGCGTATTTAATAGCTGAATTATGACCGGAAGCACGGCTTGCACAATCTGCATTACCAGCGGAAGCAGCATATTCACCAAATCAATAATGACTGGCAGGATTGATGTTATAATCTGCGTTATCACTGGTATAAGCTGCGCTATCAGTTCTGTTATTACTGGCAATACTGCCGTTATCAGCTGCCCCGCCACTTGAACGATTGCGGAAATCAGCTGCCCCAGCACTGGCAAAATCCCCGTTATCAGCTGCGCCAGCAACGGTGCTATCTGTGTTATCAGCTGCACAATCACCGGCAGGATACTTGTTGCCGCCGTTTGCAGTGTTGAAATCAGCGTTGGCAAAATCTGTTGAAGCGTTGAAAATAGGTCTGTTGATACCCCGGCAAACGCCGTCTTGAACGCTTCCCCCACCATTGTTATTGAAGCCCATATCTGGTCAAAAATCCGCAGCCCATCATCACCAAAAGTCTTTTGGATTTTCGCCCGTACATCCTCTAAATTGTTCGCCACATAGTAGATTGCCGCCCCTATCGCCGCAATGATTGCAACAATGGGACCCACCTTTGTCACTATGCCGCCCGCCTTTGCCGCCACACCTCCCAACTGTTCTGCCGCCCGCAGTGCCTTGAAACTTTCAAACGCCGTCTTAATTCCCAGAAATCCTTTCTTGATTTCCAGAAATCCCAGCTTCGTCCCCAGCCCTGCGACCCGCAGCCCCGCAAATGCCGCTGCTGCTTTCAGTGCCGTTTGCACCGCTTTTGGGTTCTGCTGTGCAAACTCTGATACTTTTGTAACCACCCCAGCCACTTTGTCCGCTAAAGTTCCGACAACTGGCAAAAGCTGCTGTCCCAGCACCACTCCCAGATTGACTATGCTGTTCTTCGCCTTTTCCATCCTTGCGGCTGTTGTGTCTTCCATCTGTTCAAATGCCGCTTGCGTTGCCCCTATGCCGTCACTTGCCGCCAGCATATTTTCAACTTGTTCGTTGAAGCCCTCCACGCCGTCTGAAAGCAATGTGACCGCCGCTTTCCCTGCTTCTGCCGACCCAAACACATCCGCAAGGCTTTTCCCGCCTTTTGCAGCGTCTTCTTGCAGGATGTTCAATACTTCACTTAGGCTTTTACCCTCTGCCATAAGTTCCTTGAAGCCTTTTCCTGCTGCCGCCCGCAATGCCTTGTCAGCTGTTGTCCCGGATTTCCCTAGTTCGTTCAACATACTGTTCATGTATGTTGTTGAATCTGCGGCTACAATACCTTTGCTTGTCATGATTGCATATCCAGCCGTTATTTGTTCCAGTGCAACGCCGTTCGACTTCGCCGTTGGGATAATCTTGCCCATTACAGAAGACAATTCCGCAACGGTCACTTTTCCTTTGTTCTGCGTCTGGATTAGCATATCCGACACTCTGCCGACTTCATCCGCTTCAAGCCCGTATGCGTTCAAAATCGTTGTCAGCACATCCAGCGTCTGTGCGCTTTCCGCAAAACCCGCCTTTGCAAGTTTCGTGGAATATGCGACAAAATTCACTGCGTCCGCTGTGTCCTGCCCCGCTGAAATCGCATTATATACATCATCCGCAAGCGCAGTGGCTGCAATGCCCGTGCTGTTCGACAATGCCATGATTTCTTTTGACATTGTTTCCATTGGCACTTTCGTTCCGTCCGCAATCGTCCCCACTTTTGCCAGTGCGGTTTCATAGTCCATTGCGGCTTTTACCGGTCCCGCATACACCGCAGCCGCAACGCCGCCTATTACCCCCAGCGTCCCCGCAAGCTGCGCCTTTGTCTGCCCTATGCTTTCCTTTACTTTCTGCTGTTCTTCATTCAGCCTTTGCAGCCTTTCTTGTGAAGACTTTAGATTGTCATAGGACTTTTGCAAGCGTTCATTTTCATCAGCTAAATTGCCCGTGTCCACTCCTGCTTCGTTCAGTTCTTCTCGCAGTTTATTTAATTTTTCAGCTTGCTCTTCCAATTTGGCAGTGGTCTGTTGTATCTGGCTTTCGTTCCGTTCAAGTTTCCGGCGCAGTGCTTCCGTTGGTTCGCCCGTTTCCCTCAATTCCTGCTGCAAGCGTTCATGTTCTTCTATTAACTCCCGCAGTTTGTCGTTATTTTTAGTTATTTCTACTCGCTGTTTAGCGTAGCTGTCTAATTTTGATTGTGTGGAATTAAGTTCTTTTAGGCTGTCCCGCAGCTGCTTCTGGGTGTCAATGGCTTGCTTGAAAGTGTTCTTGAAGTCACCGCCCAGCGTGGCTTTCAGCTTGAAAAGCAGTTCAAATTCTTTCTGTGACCCTGCCAACTGCTTTCACCTCCCTACTGCTTCCCTTTCCGTTCTTTTTCTTCCTCCGCTTCCACTTCGTTCATGCTGTCAATCCAGCGGAACAATTCACGGATGGTCATTTTCATAAAAAACGGGATGGGCGTATGTGAAGCCCTTGACATTTTATAAATCTGCTTTCGCAGGAAATTTGCCGGGTTCTTTATCTCATAGATTGACCCGTCCGGGGCTTTCGCTCTGGTCAGCCCATATTGATTAAAAAATTTCTTGCTTTATTCTTGATAGCCATATAGTCACGGATTGGAAGCCGTCTGATTGCGTCAGCCGGGATTTTTGCCGCCCTTGCCGCAAGCATTGACTGGAAAGCAGAAGAAATTTCCGGGGTCAGAACATACTTGTTCTGGTCCTGCAATTCTTCTTCAATCGCTTCAATGTCTTCCCCGGTCAGCTTGTCAAAGTAGAAAGTCAAGCTGGTGTATTTCTGCCCCTCAATCTCCACGGGCTTCTTGAAAGTGTGCGTGTAGTTTCCGGATTTCTCCTTTTCCTCTTTCTTCTCGGAAAAATCCACGGTCCCGGTCTTCTGTGCCACTTCCATTTCCTCTGCCGTTGCTGCGCCCTCTGTCCTCTCGTTCTCTGTGATTTTCGTTGTATCTGCCATTTTCTATTCCTCCATCTTTTTTATTTGCAGCAAAACGCCAGCGGGCTTCCCCGCTGGCTCTGTGTCCTGCTTTATTTTCCCAGTGCTTTCCGCACTGCTGCCAGATAGTCATATCCGTTGATAATGCAAATGAAATTCAACGGGTCAATCTCTGTCACTTTCTTTCCGTCCATATACATTGCGTAATACTGCGTTGCATATTCTCCGCTTACGTCTGCCGTGGAAGCCGCTGCGACCTTTCCCAGTGCCGTCTTTTTCGGTTTTACCCTCATAATGTGCTTTACCCCGGTAATTGTCGTTTCGCTTGTGCGGTTGTTCCTCTGCTGCTGGGCAACCCTCAAATCCAGCTTGTGTGTCCTCGGTTCTAACAGACGGACAGCCGCTTTGCAGACCGTGCGGAAATTCAGCGTTGTTGTCATTGCCGACAAATGACCGATTATGATTTCTTCGACATTCCCGGCAATTCCTGCGCCGCTTAGTTCCTCTGCCAGATATTCAAGGTCCGGCAGCGTTGCTTCTGCCATTCCCAGATACTCGTTTGCGTCCTCATAGACCGCAAAATTGACAACTAATTCATCAATCTTCGCCATTGCTTCATCCCTCCTTTACGCCGCCATAAGTGCTTCCAGATATGACAAATCATATTCAAGCACAAATTCCAGCTGCTGCAACGGGCTGGGCGGTGTCAGATAGACGTGGAATTTCACATGACCCGCCATCAGTGCCGTGGTTGTGTTCTCGCTCTCGTTCATTTCCACCCTGCCGCCCAGTATCTTTTCATCAGCCGTCAGACCGTTCAGCCAGTCATTGACCCCCTGCAATATAGCGTCAATCAGCCGCCTTGTCAGCTTTCTGTCAACATACGACCAGTAGGAAAGAATGGTTGTCTTTGCCACCCAGCGGAACATACGGTTGATACAATAGAAATAGTCTGCCGGGTCAGTGTTCGCAGGATAACAAGCCGTATAGTTCCCCCAGCTTACAAACCCATTGTAGAAGTTCAACGCCGTTACAACTCCGTTTTCGTTCAGATAGTTTGCGTTCTGCAAATCCTGCGTCACTTCCTCGCCGCTTGCCACAACCATTCTGTCAGCCTGCAAAGACTTGTTGGAAGCACTTTCGCACGGCGTACCGCCGCCAAAATCTTCCTCGTTGTCCGTTGCGCTCATGCTGCCCGCAAGCTGCGTGGAAAGATTGAAAATCCTGCTGCCCAGTGCAACTTTGGGGAAGCATACAATTTCCATTTCTTTCATGAAGTTCTTCTTTTTCTTCCACTCCGGCACTTCGCTATAATGCGTTGCCCCGGTTTCTGCTGTGGTGTCCACATCCAGAATTGCAACGGCTTCAAAAAGCCCGTTGATATTCTCTGCTTTCGCCGCCATGACTGCTGCCACTTCCGGGTCATGTGACCAATTCGGACACAATATAATGTCCGGGATTGTCGTATATTTCGGAAAGCAGCTGTCAATCAGTTCCAGCCCGGTTGTCTTGTGTGTTGCCACACTGTAACCGCCGATAATATCGTCTTTGTCAATCTGGGACGGGTCAACAATGTTGTATTCCACCTCTACGGCTTCCGTCTGCGGCGTTTCGCCCATAAATTCAATGACGCAATTATCGTCATTATAGAACGTATCAAAATCTTTCCCCGCTTCCTTGCCCGTCACCTTGATTGTGTCCGCAATCGTTTCAAGTGGAAGTAAAATCTGGTTTTCCTCCGGGGTCATGCTCTTAGGGGAAACTGCCGTCTTGTGTTTCTTGGGGTCAAGCACATTGACCATGAAGACGGGGCTGGTCTTGTAAAGCTGGAACGCAGAATACATTTCTTCGCAAAGACTGTATTTCTTCCAGTCATCAGAATACCCCAGCTTCTGCACCGCTTCTGCGTAGTTCTGCGCCATGATAACTTCATTCACCTTGCCGCCCACCATCTGCACCGGGGCTGTCCCTACCACAAAATGAACGCCGGAAGCCGCCACAACGGGCGTGGAAATGCTGGTTGCCTTTTTCCCCGTGCTTACTCCGTGTGTAATCTGTGCCATTTCCTTATACCTCCTTTTCCAGCATTGCGGAAGCAGCGGAAGCAATGTCTGAATAATACTTGTTCAGAATGTTCCCTGCCGTCCGCACCTTATCTTTCTTTTCTGCCAGCCCCGCAACCGGGACAAGCAGTTTTTCCACCAGCGGGAATTTTTCAAGCACTGTTTCCAGTTCTTTCTTGATTTCTTCCCGTGTCCCCTCGAAAATGCGGTTGCTTTTCAGCATTGCTTTCGGCAGGGACGGTCCTATATAAATCAGTTTCACCGTGTCCGGCTCATTATTTGCCGTCTGTGGCTGCGTCTGCTCCCCATTCCCGGCTTTTTCTGCTTCAATGGTAGAATTGTCTACCCCAGCCGCTTTTTCGCTCTCTGCGGCTGCTGTGGCGTTCTTCTTTACTGCCATACTTCCTGCACCTCTCTTTCAATACTCGGTATGCTCCATATTGTCATGATTTCCCCCAGATAGTAAGGGGGCGTTGTGTCTTGGTATATGATGTACTCAAACGGGTATTCAAGGCAGAAACGCCCGCCGATTATGTGTTGCTTCTGCAAGCGTTCCCTTATCCGCAATATAAGATTTAACAATGCCAGCTGCCCTTGTTCCCCGTCCTGCGAATATGTGGCAATTATCATGCGCACCCGGACGCTGCTTGCTTTCGGCTGGTGTTCTTCCTTTTCGTCTGCCCCGGTCAGCACTTTCAGCAATATATACGGTATTTGCTGCGTGTTATCGTCCTTTTCCGGCAGTCCCAGCTTGTAGACCCTTGCTGCCCTTTCTTTCTCCGTTGCAGGTCCCGTCCGC
>ERZ778515.2252-NODE-2252-length-11445-cov-3.442406_pt1 | contig 11445 bp, 14 predicted proteins | sample MGYA00510343_ERZ778515 | MGnify/ENA primary metagenome ERZ778515 (study PRJEB29527, sample SAMN07138965) | mouse gut metagenome | material: feces | host: mouse | place: China:Nanjing | collected 2016-01-25 ...
TCAACCCGTCTGTATGAACATTGGTATCTACCTCTCCAAGTTTATTCCCGTTATGGAGAGCGGTTGTCACACCGGCAAAGTCTCTAATGGCCTTTGCCACCTTATCGTTGGTTGTGTTCACGTGCTTCAGCAGATTTTCAATGGAGCGCGTACTGGCGTTGATGGAGTGTGTAAGCAATGGGTTTATATTGATTAGTTCGCTCTGGTAGAGTTGATTGTAGTACGGCATGATCTGACGGAGTTGGGCGTTGATGTTGAAGACGAAACGGCACGGGGTGTCGACTCCAATTTCTTCAAAGAAGTAGCGGTCTATTATCTTTTGAATGAGCTGCTTTTTGTGTTCAGGGACATAGGTTGACCATGAATCATCAAAGACTTGAACGCCATTAGAAAGCAGGTCTCCCAGGGTTGGGTATTCATTCGGATATGGTTGGAGTCTCTGGTACATTGGGAATTCCTCCTTCCGGTAGTGTCCCTCTGCTTGCGGCGAGGAAATCGACAATCTCGTTCGAAAAGTCTTCTACTTCTCTTGCCTTGACTGAAACGTTCAACCCATACATTCGATTGATTTCATTTACCGCAACCTCTCTTGCGTACAGTTCTGATTCAAGCGCGTGACGTGTTGAATTCGTTTGTCCGTTAGCCTCTACTGTTACAAGCCGTTCTTTCTTGTCTGTGAATGCGTTTTTGATTCCCAGGGAGTTGAATACCGCGTTGTAGTATTGTTTCACACACGACCACATTTCAGACAGGTTGGAGGAGGAATTCAGATTAAGTACGGACAGGTCTGAACCGGTCATTCCTTTCTCTCCGATGACAGCGATTTCGTTGTCGGTTATTCGGTTGATTGTTCGGATTACAGTGTTTCTTTGTTTTTCCTCACAGACAATGACATAGGGACGCTTCAGGGTCTGCATATGCACGTCTATTGCGCGGATGCCGTCTGCAATCCGTGGGACATAGTTCCAGATAGACAGATAAGCCGGAACCATGGTTTGAGAGGCTTTAATAAGAACGGAGTCGTCGATTGTGTAGGTGTGCCGATAGTGAAAGCTATAAGCCTCTCTGACAATGCTCTCATAGTAAATATTAAAGGGGCCCGGCAAATTGCATGGTGTGTGAAAGAATGCACCAACCTCTTCATCGTAAAAGAAGACTGCTTTACCATAGAATAGAAGGGTTTTCTCCAGCACCATAGGATTGCATGATTTTGGAAGCCCCTCCCACTCAAACCGCGCCAGCGCGATATTAATCAGCTGGTTGAAAATCTCCATGCACTGCACGCTATTTAAGTATTTTGTTGAAGCTTTAGGAGGCTCGAAGAAAGGAAGCTCATGGCCCATAAATCCTATCATATTGTCGGTTCCTCCTTAGAAATCATGGTGTATCGGATACCTTCACCGTCTTTACTTGTGTTTTCGGCCTGGGACTTTTTGACAATAGCACGCAACACAACATCAATGCCAACACCAATCGGGGTAAAAACAACAGTAAAGCAAGCAAGAGCGCCCATATACTGTGCCCGTATGCTATACACAGCGAGAATAAAACCCATAACAAGCCCAACCCACAGCATACGGACAAGGTCTTTTGCCAGACTATTTGTGAAGCCGACTTTCGAGCCTTTGGAGGATAACCGCGAGTTCCCCACGCGTGACCGGCTTGTGCGGGCTTCCATCGTTGATGAGACCATTTTTCTCTGCCTCCTTCATTGCGTTAATTTCCCACTCTGCTGTTGCGGGCTCTGTCGCAAGCTCATTCATGAGCTGATAATACAGCTTCCTGAATTCGATAATATTCACTGTTTGACCTCCAAAAATTGAAAATACTTCTAGCCTGAATATATCCCACTTAGGGGAGTCAACGGCCCATGCCGGACAGCGCTTTCCGGTGACATCATAGTGACGGATGACGTTAGTAATAGGAATGTTCAGCGATTTCATCAGGAATGCGCATAGCCGTGCGGCGTTTTCTTTTGTTTTTTCTGAGCCTTCATTTGAATTTCTTGAGCCGCATATCTCAATAGAGACAGAGTTTGAGTTGTTTGCCTTTTTGTAAAATGGTGGGTTTGGTGTGTATGGTTTTCGGTGTGCGCCAAGTCCAACGGCATATGCGGCGTGTTCTAGCGGAACACTCTGGAAGATGCCTCTATCATCGCAGAAATAATGCGCGGAGGCTGATACGTCATTTTCCGCAAAGTATTTCAGGTTGTTTAATGCTGTGTCGTTTATGTTGCCTGTGTAATGAATTACGATGTACTTTATCGCGGATAGCTTGCGTCTGGTTTGGTTGAAGTTTCCTGGGTTAGCAGGGACAAAGGTTTCAATCTTGATACTCATCTTGACAGCACCTCATTTACTTTGTCGTCAACCTGCTTCTGGTACTGCGTGCCAAAGTAGAATGAGATAACAACAAGGTATACGCTCATGTATTCATTGGTTAGCTGGCCTCGGACGGCTTGAACAATGAAGCCAATGGTCAGTGCAATGGATACCAGGGACTTGACGGAAATTAACCTTGCCAGGGATTTTACTAATTCACTCATTTTGTCCTCCTTACGCTTCAAGCCTATCCAGCCTGTCTCCGTACCATGTCAACAGGCTTTCTTGTCTTGACAGCTCCCGTAGGATTTCCTCAATCTGTGTTTGAATTTTGGGAACAACCGTATCTGTCAGGTTGTTGATTGCAAGCCGGTTTTCTCTTACAGAGTCGCGCAAGCCTTGAAGGTCTACACTTCCGATGTTTTCGTTAATACCGTCAAGTGTACCTTGCATAGAGTCAACGCTTGATTGGATGTTATCCACGTTTGAACCGACTATATTTATCTCGACAGTAAGTCCAATGGCGGCGTTAATTAGCTCTATGATGTTGTGCCGGTATGAGTAGAAAGCTGTGTCAAATTTGTTGAAATCCAAACTAATCATGCTTCCATACCCCTCTTGATTAGGTCAACGGAATTTTCCAGGTGTTTTATACGCGCTTCCTGTACGGCGGTATCGATTATTACGTGTTCATGTTCTTGAATCCTTGCGTCGATTTTATTGACGGTTTCCTCTAGCCTGTCAACGCGGTATACCGTTAGCTTTTGTGTCACCCATATACCGCCAAACGTTCCCGCAAGAGTGCCAACCAGGGACATGAGGCCCACAAGAACCGTTTCACTCATCCGGCAACACCTCGATTCTGTTCGGGTGTGGAGTAATCACCTATTGATCTTCCACCGGCGAATTTTTCTCCGTCCCATAACGTTACGCCATTGTTGAACATGTTGTTGATTGCGCGTTCTGCGATGTACGGGAGACCTACACCGACTGCAACATGACATTCTGCCGTCTTCTTGTATGACCATATGGGCCTGGTCATCGGGTCAAGCTGTTTTAGCTTGTTCTGTAGATAGCCGAACCGGTCGAAATATTGGTCGATACAATTCATTGCGTACGGCTGAACGCCGTAGTAGACAACCTTAAAGCCGTACGATCCCATGGCGATATCTGCTATCGCAGAGAACGCGCCGCCTCCGCCCATTGCCGTGGCACCGGTGGATTTAGCTTGATTTACTGTGGCAATATAGTTGTCGATATTTGCGGCGGTATCCCATATAGCATTTGCCGCGCCGGTTACAACACCTGCATTCTGTGCCATGGTGGCCTTTGGCGATGATAAATTTCCAGCCAATGATCCAAGCACACCATTGATGATATGGCTTTGTTGAGCGGCGGCGCTGGTTGCTACAGCTCTACCTTGGACAGCATTCCACTGTGTGTATCCGTCCGCAACCCATGTCACTTTCGGAAGTGAGTTTACAGATACTGTAAAGTCCTCCCACGCCTTACCGTTATAGACGCTGTTTTGCGGGTCAAAGCCTGCACGTGCGCCTCCTGATTGTCCTCCAGCTCCTGTGTAGGTAAGGACCAGGTGATAGTTTGATCTGTCGTTTCCGAACCACTGAGGATTAAAATCAAGGGTGTCACCATCACTGGACATCAGGCGAACGATAAAATAGGGTGATGACCAGCATTTAGCGTTCCTGTATTCCGGTATGCTGGGATTCTGTTTTGCACCAACGTTGATACAAGGGATTGATTCTACCTGTTGATCCACGCCACCGGCTGTCACTACGCTAATCAGGGATGACGGCACCGCAACCACATCAGCAACGTTGAATGGTGACGCTTCCTTTGACTCTGCAAGAGCGTCAAAGTACTGGGCGGCGGCTGACGTTCCCATGCCAAGGACATTCAGACCGCTGGGCAGTTGACCTATCATTTTCACGTCAAATTTTGGCTTGCCGCTGTTGTCGTAGGGTGAATACACAGCGAGCGTAGAGGGCGGCCCAAGGTCTTTTACCCAGGTGAAGCAGGGTGTGTCTGCGTTTACGTTGAAGCCCTCATCTGGCCCTATGTTGGAGAACATAGGGTTTCCGCTTCCCGCCCAATCTTCTTTAACGTGTTCGCGAATAACATATGCGTAGGTCTTACCCCAATCGATAAGGTGGCAGTATGTCATGAAATAGTCAACCTTAAAGTGTACATAAGTACAACCCGGGTTGATCCACTCAACACCAATGATGTTTCCTACAATGTAGAAAGCATGAGGCTCTTGTTCATTTTTGTAGATAACCGTGTCCGCAAGCATGAGTTGATAATAAGGGATGATATCACTATCTACCCGTATTGTATTAAACCCCTCCGCCCGCTGAAAGCTGGCTTCATTCATTGTTGCGAGTAAGCGCCCGGCTGATGTGAGCGTTGAAAGTATATCACCGCCGGGCGCTACCCACACCTTGTTGCTTTCATCCAGGCCTGTGCGACAAAAATGAATTTTAGATAGCGGCTGAAAGCTCAAGTTGTTTCACCTCGTTACGTTTGTTCTGTTGGATGAATTACGGTTATTGTGATTGGCTCATATTCGACAACATAGGCATCATCGAGTGTTGCTGAAAAGTCAGTAATAGCAATCTCTCTGGTTGTGCTGTCAAATGTGATAAAGAACAAATATCTGCTCCTGCCATCGATTACTTTAATAGGAATTGCACCGCTTGAGCATGTCGGGCCGATAATGGCGCTTTCAAAATCACGAGAAATGACCTTTGCGGCGTGTCCAGCGGGAAGGGTAAATGTGCCGCGCCCTTTTGAAAGGTCAACATGCGTTGTTTTAACTACATTCATGCTGTAACCAACGCAACAGCATTCTGGAATGGAGAGAAGCCGTAAAGGTCCCAGCAGTGGTAGAAATACTGATAGCTAAGACTTGCCGCGTTTTCAAAGCGGGCAAACCGTCTCACCTGCTCGGCAATGATAAAGGCGTTCTTGTCTGCCAGAATGGCAAGAGTTTTATCATCACCGAAAGAATCAACAATGATCTGACGTGCCATATAATCAGCATAGTCAACGTTGAAAACGTTGGCAAGAAGGGTAAGGCCAACCTTGGAGGCGACATCAGCACGGATGATGATAATCTGGTCACCAATCTCAGACCAGGTGACACGTCCGGGTTTGGTAGGCTCCATAACTCTATAGCCATTATATTCAATAGACGGGAAAGGGAACATCATGGACAAACTGCGCAGGGTGTCCATAAACTGCTCAGACGTGTTTCGATCAACAGGCTTTTGAACCTCTACTGCCTGCACGCGGTTACCGGCAACAGCCCCGCTAACAAGCTCACGAGTGAACTGGTATTCAGCGATGGTGGCGGCGTTATACAGGCTGTCTACGCAATAATCCACAAGATTGTTTAGACCGGTATAGGATGTGAATGCGCCTCTGAGCTGATCGTAATTGATGGTAAGCGGGTACTCCTTTTGCTTGTTCAGCCTGTAGAAAGCTGTTGCGACATCAGGCTTGTACGGCTTCAAAAGCCGCTCCATACCGGTTTGACCTCCGTCATAATCGATAGACTGCGCGGGGTTTACATGAATTTCCTCGCCGTCCCAGCCAAGGGGCATATCATGGCGCTTGAGAATTCCAAGGGGATTTCTAAACAGTTTTCGCTGGATAATCTGAAAGACAATCTTGTTTACAAGGGCACCTACAAACTCATTTGTTGCGTACTCATATTGCAAAACTGCCTTTCCGAAATCTGCCGGGGTTTCGGCTACAGCCGCCGGAATATCTCTCCGGAAAGAGTCGCTTGCCTCATCTCGCAGGGCGTTCAAGCTCTGCGCGTTCATAACATTGGTGTTAGTGTTTTTAGTGGGCATTATTTGTTCCTCCTATTCATCGTGTGTTTTGAAATATTCGTCCATGTAATCTCGTACACTGATTTTTTCAGATACCGGCGGCCTTGCGTCCACCGAGTTTTCCGAAAATGCTCCAACTCGCATAATCAATCTTGAGTTGGTGTCTTTCAGACGGTCGCGCTCCAGTTCTACACTCTTCATTTCCTCCCTTACTTTGGTCATCTCAGCGTACGCGCTTGTGATTACATCTGCCATCTCGCCGATATGGTCAGTAATGGTGGCCTGATCTCCATTGGCGGCTAAGATGTCAGATGTGAAAGCCGTGAAGCTTTCGGGGTTAAACTCATATGGCATTGCCTTTCCTCCTTACATCATTCGTTTTATTACTGGTGTTAACAGGTTCTTTACGTTCTGAGATGTGAAACGTACTTTACCTGAACAGTAAGCGTCAACCATTACTCGGATATATGGGTTTTGTCTGAGGGCTAAAATTGTGTCTGGTGAATGGTCTCGCATCGTCAAGGAATATGTGCGTTGATTGGTTTGGTCTACTTTGTTGGATATGTAGTATAAGTGCTGTTTACTGTCAAGATACAGACCCGCTTTGCAAAGTTCGGTTGCACTTTCTGAGACTATAAATGTGCATAGATAAGATGCACCGGCGGGCATTTTGGATATAAACGTTTCTGTATCAAGAATAAATTTGTTTTCGATGTTGAAATCTCCGTACTGTGTTCCGGCTATTAATTTTCCGAATTTTGTTTCTTTGATATGTTCGGCGTATGTCTCGGAATAAACTAATTCAACACTTATAAACTCTGTTAGCTTTGTTCTTTGACCGTGCTCAAATGTTATGTTGAAATACATAAAATATGGGTTGGTCATCGTTATCGCGTTTGATAAGAATAACACAGGCACATCTCGATCTCTTGCTATCGTGCTATAACAATCAAGAAAGCCTGTAACTTCACCAGGTAAGTATCTGTGCGCGCCGTCGTTTACAATAAACTCATCGAATATGATTAGTGTGACGTTTGGAAACGGAACGGATCGTAACTGAACTGCGGTAGTTATTGATTTGTACCAACCAGCGACTTCTCCGTTGATTAGGAAACATCCGTTGTAAACTCTGAATTCAACACCCGGAAATTCAGCCTCAACGTCATTGAAGAAATTGCGTATCTCTGATGGTTTTACGTCAGTATCAAATCGCCGCAAGTAGAAAAATTGTTCACCCTTTTTCAAGAAGTTTTCAATTACCTTCTTCTTACAGCCGTATGTCTTGCCCATTCCGCGCCCGCCTATAACGAAATTAAACAGGCGCTGTTTAGACAGAGTGTTGTTTATATCGTAATATTTAATCATAGCATCACAAATGGAGAATAACAACCAAAGCATTCAACAGAATTGCCATTCCCAAGGGTCCCCGGCCCGCTCTTCACGGTGCATACCCGGTTGCCGTCAAAAGTTAAGTTGCTATCCTCCTACTCCTATTTTAGCACGTTTTTTTCTTTTTGTCAAGGGTTTTCTAACTTTTTCACCTGGATTAATGGATGCTGGGCTGATTTCACTGCCCTGTGTGGTTGTTATGACCTTGATCGAAAATGTTGTCTCTGTTAGGATTACTCCACCCGGTACAACCTTTGGCACCAGCTTTGGCGAAAACCGTTCATTCTTTGCATGATCGTATTCGGCACCTTCATAAAAGTCCTCCTCCCGTAAAGAATTCTTTAGTTTGTTGGGCATTCCACAAGCTTTGATATTTAAGCTTTCTTTGCCGCTGGCTGATATGATTTCCATGTATGTTTTTTGCCTGATGAACTTTGCGCGCTTAAATACAGATTCTTCCTTAAATGCACCTAGTCTGAAATTGTCAATCTCAATGCTTGGTGGTTCTGTGCCTAGTATATGGAGACTGTCAGTATCGCCGTATATGAATCTATCTCCGCATAGATTGGCTGATGTTATTATCTTCTGTCGGCAATATGATGTTATAAATGATGCAACCGGCACATATCCCCCCTTGCGCTTTTCTTCGTCAGTTCTTTTATATCTAACACAATCATACACATCATCGTAATATGGTATTTTTGACCTTCCAAACATTCTACTGCCAAACTTTCCATATAGCGAGTTTAACATTAATTTCGCTAACTTTTCCATGCCAGGGTTTTTAGTCTCCTTTGCGTCTGTCTTTACTGAAAACCAATGGTCAATATATGAGTCGAACATACCGTGCTTACCCTTAAAGTAAAACCCTCCGTGATATGTGAATATCTCTGAGTCATAGCATTCCTTGAACAACTCAAAATCGACACTTGTAAGGTGGAGTGTCACAACACCATCGCTACTTGTTAAATATTCGTTATCTGCATATCCCATTGTGTGCTTTAGTTGTATTGACGGATATTTACCTGGTTTTAGCTTGAATTCGCAGTCAAAACTTACTGTATAAAGAGGGTAATTGTCGGATATCTTTGGTTCTCCATAGTATTCAATTGGCTTACCATATGGCAATAAACACATTTTCATTGCCCAAGGATACATGCTGTTTATATCGTATACAGCACCCTCTTTTACGTCTAAATTCTTATAGGCTGGATTTAAGTAGGTCCACCCTCCTTTATAGGTTTTTCGTACTAATAGATCAACCTTCTCAGATAGTGGTGGAAATAGCTTGTTGAATTCTTTCTTTTCTAGCCTTGATTTGTAGTCGTTTAATGCGTTGGAAGCGGCTGTTAGCTTATTCTGTCCATTGTCAAGCATAAAGGTTAATGCACGCGCCACAATTATACTGTCGTTTCGCACATATAGCTCTTCTTCTTCTGTCAGCACATGACCTCGCTCTCGCTTAATACTAAAGTCAATGCCACCCTTTTCAATGTCATCAAAGCCAAAGGTTTTTGGTATGTCTTCCACGGGCATAGGGATTATTTTTAGTGAATCTCTAATCTCGATATGTTTCAATTCACTTGTCGCTATTGTTATTGTATACCATGCGCCCATATCAGATATGCAGGTTGTGAATTCTTTTGCCGCTAACTGGTAACGTCTTCCATGTTCGTCTTTACTGTTTTTCCATTGATATCCATTTGTAAGAAGCCAATACACAATAAAATTACCATCAAACTTTAGATTGTGAAAGTAAAGCGTGTTGCTTTCGGCGGTAACGCACTCCATAAAGCCGTCTATATCTGTTCCAACAATGCAATCTAGCGACTTTATTTCACATGCGGACCAGGCCCAAACACGGCAATCCGTTGGGTCGGTGGTTGTCTCAAAGTCACACGATAAAATACTCATTCCCAATCATCTAAGTATTTATCTGCGAAATCGGTAAAATCATTGTATAGTTCGGCGAAATTCAGGTTGTCAGTCTCTTTATAGTTTAACTGTATATCAACATTTAGAAATGTTAATGAAAGGATGTCTGTTAATTCAACGTTTCCTCTTACGGCCTCAATCACACTACGAATATAGTCAAACCGCTGAGAAACTACATCGTTGTGTAATCCGGCATTTATATACCTAATCTCCAAGTCTGTTAAAGACTTTAGGTAATTGTCTAGGTACTGGTTTGATCTCTTTGCTACTGCTTCTTCACTCCAGGTTAATGCCCTCCTGTGCAATTCCCTAAAGCTTGCAATCTTGTTGAAATCAATTGGCTCAAGCGCGTTTTCTTCTTGTCTTAACACGCCACCACCAAAATCTCCCTGCTTAAAGCGCTCTACTCTGCTTAATCTCCGCTTGTTCTCTTCCTCGATTACTTTAAGGTCTTTTTCGTATTGAAATTTTGTTGTTATATCTGGGTATGATTCATTCCTGTAAGGCTTTAATTTTTCCGCTGTGTAGCTTTTTAGGTCTGCTATAATGCTTTCATAGTTTTCTTCTGTTAGTTGCCCTATAACCGTCTTAAAGTCAAGCTTCTTCGGGAAAATTTCTTCCATTCCAGCGTATTTTGTCTTTGCCCTGTCTATCGCGCGATTTGCCTTGTTTACAAGTCTTCTTATCTGTGATGAATCAATTATTTCTCCTGTGCTAGGATCAACGTCAATTTTTTCGGCGTAAAAAGTGTTTAACTTTTCGCCTCGTAGTGCTTTTACTTCCCGTAGAATTTTTCCGGGCTTCTCTCCTGATGCAACACGTTGTAGCAGGCTTTCAAACAGAAAGGCATCAGCTATGCTGGCGTCTAATCCGGTTTTTGCCGCAAAGCGTTGCAACCTTTGACGGGCGTTTCTTGCTTCGCGCTTGAGTTCGTTGTACTTTTTGGCTGAGATACCATACTTATTAGCAACACTTGTTCGCTTACGTCTATTATTTGCCCCTTTACGCACGCCTTAAACCCCCTACCCCTTGTCATCATATTTAGCGCGATAGCGCGACACAATACTTCATCGATTTGAATGGGAATTTGTAACTTTTTACTAAGCGTAACACAAAGAAATTCTTTAATTCCATGCGCCCGCCTATCCAGGTCTTCTAAGTCGATTCTTTTCATCGCCCTGTCTTGAAGGTCTGAGGAGGAAACAACGCGGACGCTCTGATATCGGCGGGTGGAGTAGGTGGCGTTGTCTGAACGATCATTCTTTTGTATGCGTCATATGCGGGCTGTTGCGGGCTGGTGTAAGGTTTATAGGGTTGATACATTGATTATTCCTCCTATTTATATTTACCGGGGTGAAGTTGCCTCCACCCCGGTAATCGGTTAGTCTACAAACGCGAGTGTAAGCGTCCTGCCGTTTTTCGTTGCAACCTGCTTAACCGTCATCTTCATTTCATCGTCAAAATGAAGAGTGCCAAAAATATTGAAAATATTTTTAACACTGTTGTAGATTCCACTTGACGTTGCCGTGTAAGATACGCCGGTCTTGTCGATCAGAATTACTCTGAACGCCGCCTGGTCATCTGCTTGCGGCTTCCATCCCTCGGGGGCGTTTTCCGACTTGTCAGCCGTCAAAACTACAGAGTTGATAACCACATCCCGCAGGTCAATTTCGCGGTTGATGAAATCGGATAAGCGATTATCGGGGTTGTTGATTACGTTGTAGAGATGCTTCTTTTCCTCGACACTTTTCGCGTCAAAAGATGTGAACTGACTGCCAAAGGCCGGGTTGTTGAAAATTTTCAGAGCTGTGTTTTCCATTTACTTGTCCTCCTTGCAAGTTGCCGCATTGTAAAATTCCTCAATTGTCAGGGACACTTCTTCCTCTCGAGCCGAATCCGCCGAGAATATATGCAAAGTGAAGTCGGAATGAGTCAGAAGT
>ERZ778515.2253-NODE-2253-length-11444-cov-5.576170_pt1 | contig 11444 bp, 9 predicted proteins | sample MGYA00510343_ERZ778515 | MGnify/ENA primary metagenome ERZ778515 (study PRJEB29527, sample SAMN07138965) | mouse gut metagenome | material: feces | host: mouse | place: China:Nanjing | collected 2016-01-25 ...
AAAACAAAGCACGATTTGTACAACTCAAAACGCGATACGAAATTTACCACTGCAACGACACACATTTTTTCTGCAAGAAACAAACTTGGAAACAACCGTTTCACATTATTTATATAGAGATCCTTGAAATACAAGATCCGAATCTTCCGTATCATTCCGCCCTACAGCGATTCGGAGCGACGCCCCATTTTTCCCCGTTCTTTTTCGGAATTTACGGTGATAATCCGTATCTTTGCATTTCATAAAAGCATTGCAAATGAACGAAATCTATATGGCCCTGCTCCTTCCGCTTAGCGGAACGGTGCTGGGATCGGCAGGAGTGTTCCTGCTTAAGGACAAACTGCCTGATTTGCTACAGAAAGTCCTGCTGGGATTTGCATCAGGTGTGATGGTGGCAGCTTCGGTATGGTCGCTGCTGATTCCAAGCATGGAAATGAGCGCTGACAAAGGTACGTGGGCTTTTCTGCCTGCCGCCGTCGGTTTTCTGTGCGGAATGGGCTTTTTATTGTTGATGGACAAACTAACTCCCCACATACATCTGGAGAGTACGGTACCGGAAGGGCCGCACACCCGATTGTCGCGCACCAAAATGCTGACGCTGGCCGTCACGCTACATAACCTTCCCGAAGGTATGGCCGTGGGCGTGGTACTGGCCGGCGCGCTGGAGGCCGCTAATACCATATCCTCAGCCGCCGTCGTAACCCTAGCAATGGGTATCGCCATCCAGAATATACCGGAAGGAGCCATCATCTCCATGCCCATGCGGGCTGAGGGGAACAGCAAATGGCGCTCTTTCACCATCGGCTCTTTAAGTGGTGCCGTAGAGCCTATAGGAGCATTATTCACCCTTCTGCTAGCTTCGCTCATCGCTTCGATCCTCCCCTACCTGCTGGCTTTTGCCGCTGGCGCCATGCTGTATGTGGTTGTTGAAGAACTGATTCCCGAAACGTCCGTAGGCAAACATTCCGATATGGGAACACTGGGATTCGCCATCGGCTTTGTTGTCATGATGGTATTGGATGTAGTGCTGGGTTAACCGCTCATTATAATATAAAACTGGATATATGAAAAAAACATGGATTTTGGGAGCAGCATTCTGCTGGAGCACGTTATGCCCGGCTGTTCCCGTCGATATTAAAACGTTCCGTTATGCCGGCCCGTATCCCGTATGCCATCCTTTTCTTATCGATTCAACGGGAGTGGATGGAAAAACATTCGATCAACAAAGTTTGCTCGTATCAAGCAGTGTGCCGCTCTCGGCTCTCAAAACCGGAAAGTCCGTTGCACAAGGACGCCAACCGGCCGTTGCACAACATGCCCTGCATCTGGCCGGCTTTTCCGTACAAGCTCCGCAATATGTAAAAACCACTCTCACCATCAGCGGACCAGCCCATCGCCAACTCTTTATCGACGGACAGGCAGCCCAGGAAGGAGCCGTAAACCTGGAACCGGGACGTCATGAATTTGCCATAAAGTACTTATCGGAACCGGATTCGACATACGAGTTGAAAGCCTGTTTTGACGGAGACGCCCTGCATCCCCTGACCGAAGAAACGGATCGCAAACGCCCCTGTAGCCTGAAAGACATGATGAACGGCACGCGGTTCAGCGCCGTCGGTCTCTCGTCCGACGGTCGATATCTGCTGACGCGCTATTATACCATCCGCGATGGCGGAGCCACAGAATGGCGATATAAAATAACAGAACTCAGCAACGGAAGAACGGTGACGGACACCCACGAGCCCCTCGAATGGATGCCGCAAAGCCCGAAATATTACGTTACCCGTTTCGGCATGCAAGGGCGAGAACTGGTCTGCATCAATCCGTCCGACGGTAAAGAGACCGTACTGGCTTCCGGGCTTCCCGAGGGGTATTTCCGCATCTCACCATCGGAAGATTATCTGCTCTTTACCCATTACGCTCAAGGACCTCAGGAAAACAAAGACATTTACCAGGTGCTGGAGCCGGACGACCGACAGCCCAATTGGCGAAACCGCCCCTATTACTCCCTGTTTGACCTGAAGACAGGCATCGCCCGGCAACTTACTTTCGGACACCACAACGCATGGGTGTCCGACATCTCAGCCGACGGCCGGACCCTCTTGCTGCTGATAGAAGAGCCACGCATCACCCAACGTCCGTTTTTTCTAAAGACGCTCCTACGGCTGAATGTGGAAACTCTCCGCGCAGACACGTTGCTCCATCGAGCAGGATTCATCAACGGCGCTTATTTCTGCAAGGACGAGAGCCGACTGCTGGTCAGCGGTTCGCCGGAATCTTTCGACGGAGCCGGGCTGGCCGTGAAACCCGGACAGACAGCCAATATGTACGAAAACGAGCTGTTTATGTTTGACACCTCTACCAAGCAAGTCACTCCACTGACCCGGGATTTTCATCCGAGCGTAAAACAGATCGGTCGGAGGACGTCGGACGGAATGTTCTATTTCACAGCCGAAAACCGCGACCGTATCGACCTTTACACCCTGAACCCGTCGACCGGAAAAATCAATCGCATCGACACCCGGGAAGAAGTGATCGGCGGATTTTCCAAAGCACTGTCGGGGACAGCTCTCGTGTATTTCGGAGAAAGTGCCTCCAATGCCCACCGCCTGTATTCCGTACACCCCAAAAACGGCAAATCGCTCCTCCTTGAAGATCTGGATGCCCGGCAGATGGCCGACATACAGTTAGGAGAATGCCACGACTGGAATTTCAAGAATACACGCGGCGACAGCATCTACGGAAGATTCTATCTGCCCCCCGGATTTGACGCCAACAAATCCTATCCGCTCATTGTCAACTATTACGGCGGCTGTTCGCCCACGACACGCTATCTGGAGAGCCGCTACCCCCATCATGTTTACGCCGCTCTGGGCTATGTGGTCTACGTCATACAGCCCAGCGGGGCCACCGGTTTCGGACAGGAATTCGCAGCCCGCCACGTAAATGCCTGGGGCGACTACACAGCCGATGACATTATTGAAGGTACCCGCCGCTTCTGCCAGGAACACCCCTACGTGAACGAAAAGAAAATCGGCTGTATCGGCGCCTCTTACGGAGGATTCATGACCCAATATCTGCAAACGAAGACCGACCTGTTTGCCGCTGCCGTATCTCATGCCGGTATCAGCAATGTGACCAGCTACTGGGGCGAAGGTTATTGGGGCTATTCCTACAGCGAAATAGCCGCTGCCAACAGTTATCCATGGAATAACCCCGACCTTTACACCCGACACAGCCCACTGTTCAACGCCGACAAAATCCATACCCCGATTCTGTTTCTTCACGGATCGGTCGACACCAACGTACCTATCGGTGAAAGCATCCAGATGTTCACCGCCCTGAAAATGCTGGGACGGGAGACCGCTTTCGTCACCGTGGACGGGCAGGACCATCAGATTCTGGATTACGGCAAACGCATAAAATGGCAAAATACCATCTTCGCATGGTTTGCCAAATGGCTGCAAGAAGATGCTACCTGGTGGGACACCCTGTATCCGCCCAAGACATTATAAAGGAAGCATACCCTCGAAGAAAAGAGACATCCATGATTTATCCGCAGAATTTTGAACAAAAAATAGGATTCAATGATATTCGACACCTGCTCGCCGGTCTGTGTCTCAGCACACTGGGAACCGAGCGGGTGGACGAAATGACTTTCCAGACCGATGCCGGAACCATCAGGGAACTGCACGAACAGACCCGGGAATTCATGCGCATATTGGAGGAGGAAGAAGATTTTCCCGACGAGAACTTCTACGATGTGCGCCCGGCGCTGAAGCGCATCCGGGTGGAAGGCATGTATCTGGAAGAAACGGAAATGTTCGACCTGAAACGCTCGCTCGACACGATTCATGCCATTGTCCACTTCCTACATCACAACGAAGAAACCGAAGAAATCACCGGCGACACAGTCCCATCGGATACACGCCCTGACAATCAAGGTCGCTATCCAGCCCTGAAACGCCTGGCAGGCGAAGTCTTCGTGTTTCCCCAGCTGTCACACCGCATCGACGCCATTCTAGACAAATACGGCAAGATAAAAGACACCGCTTCAGCCGATCTCCAGCGTATCCGCCGGGAACTGTTCGCAACGGAAAGCAGCATTTCACGCAGTCTTCATGCCATTCTGCGCAACGCCCAACAGAGCGGTGTTGTGGAGAAAGACGTGACCCCGACTTTTCGTGACGGTCGTCTGGTGATTCCGGTTGCTCCCGCTTTGAAAAGAAAGATCAAAGGAATCGTTCATGATGAATCGGCCACGGGAAAAACCGTCTTTATCGAACCGACCGAAGTCGTGGAAGCCAATAACCGGGTGCGAGAACTGGAAGGAGAAGAACGACGAGAGATCATCCGTATCTTACAGGAATTTGCCGCACAGGTTCGTCCGCATATCCCCCACATCCTGCTTTCCTATGAATTTCTGGCCGAGATAGATTTCATACGGGCCAAAGCGCATTTCGGGAGAAACCTGAACGCCATCCTCCCACACCTGGAAGACCAACCGCTGATCGACTGGACACTGGCCGTTCATCCGCTATTACAGATTTCACTTCACAAACAAGGGAAAAAAGTAGTCCCGCTTGACATTGAACTGAACACCCGTCAACGTATCCTTATCATCTCCGGCCCGAACGCCGGTGGCAAGTCGGTATGCCTGAAGACTGTCGGCCTGCTGCAATACATGCTGCAATGCGGATTGCCTATTCCCCTGGGGGAAAATTCACATACCGGTATCTTCGACCATATTTTCATCGACATAGGCGATGAACAAAGCATTGAAGACGATCTAAGTACATACTCCGGTCACCTGCTCAACATGAAAAACATGATGAAGCACTGCAACGAGCGGAGCCTGTTACTGATAGATGAATTCGGCGGCGGCACGGAGCCACAGATCGGCGGTGCCATAGCCGAAGCCGTGCTGATGCGCTTCAACCGAAAACAGGCTTTCGGCGTAATCACCACCCATTATCAGAACTTGAAACATTTTGCCGAAAACCACGAAGGGGTGATCAATGGAGCCATGCTCTATGACCGCCAGCATATGCAAGCATTGTTCCAGTTGCAGACAGGGAATCCAGGCAGTTCGTTTGCCGTGGAAATCGCACGTAAAATAGGTATTCCCGAGGATGTGATAGCTGATGCGGCCGATCTCGTAGGACAAGAATATATCCATGCCGACAAATACTTACAGGACATCGTGCGTGACAAACGCTATTGGGAAAACAAACGTAAGAATATTCATCTGCGTGAAAAGCAGATGGAGCAAACCATAGCCCGTTACGAAAACGAAATTGAGGAGTTGCACCAAAGTCGCAAGGAGATTATGGCACAAGCCAAAGCGCAAGCCGAACAACTGCTCAACGAATCGAACGCCAAAATAGAACATACCATCAAGACCATACGCGAAGCACAGGCCGAACGCGAAAAAACACGGAACGCACGCAAGGAGCTAGAGGACTTCCGAACCGGGCTGAAACAAACAGAAGACGAAAAAGCCAGGGAGGACGCCATCGCACGCAAAATGCAACAACTGGAAGAAAGACGGAAACGGAAAGCGGAACGGAAGGACAAGAAAAACGCAGAAGCACAAGCGCAAAGCCGGCTATCCGAAGCACAGGCACGAGAAAAAGCCCGCGAGGCAGCTCTACGCAACGCTCCGCTAGCCACCGGCGATACCGTACGCATAAAAGGACAAACCAGCATAGGAACCATAGAAGAAATCAACGGGAAAAATGCGATTGTAACTTTCGGCATGATGCGTACCAATGTAAAAGCCGACCGTCTCGAACGCGCCGAAGCACCTCAAAAGACCGAAACCAAAGGCATCACCTACGTAAGTAAACAAACGCAGGATACCGTATATGAAAAGAAACTGCAATTCCGTCAGGATATTGACGTACGAGGTATGAGAGGCGACGAAGCCATCCATGCCGTCACTTACTTCATCGACGATGCCATCTTATTGGGCCTTTCACGCGTACGCATTCTGCACGGCACCGGAACCGGCATTCTTCGCACCCTACTGCGTCAATACCTGGGCACAGTTTCCGGCGTGAAGGATTTCCACGACGAACATGTACAATTCGGCGGAGCCGGCATCACGGTTGTGGATTTAGAATAACGAACACCCGTCACCATCGTTCCCGCATCCTAATAAAATAAGGTGTATCTTTCTTTGATGGAAAGTATACACCTTATTTTATTTGACTTCAGCCCAGCCTCTATCCTCTCCTTCCTATATGCTGGAAAGCACTCGGGAGAACGTCTCAAACGACGTATCCAAACGTCCCATCTCATAAGGACGGATACGCAGTGAGAAGGTACCCTTCACTTGCGGCAGATCATAATAATTTTTCACGATACGGGCCAGATTAAACGAAAGAGAGTCCCCCTTTTTCATCAAAAAGCGGCAACAATCGGCAAGATAATCCTTGTCATGTTCTTCGAAGCGTAGGGTACGGAACAACATGAAGTAACACATCAACGAGTTGCCCCGCAACAAATACGCAGCCCGCCTACGGGGATCAACCGTTTGGAGCCCGTTGAAAAGGTATTCCATCTCTATGTCCGAGGGCAACACCGGTATCAGATTCAACAGGATCTTATGTTTATCCAGCTCCCGGTCGGTAGTCGCATTCAACTCTTCCGTAAGCCTTGAAAAACCGGGATGACGTAAAGAAAGCCGCTTTTGTTCCACCCGGATAACAGCAGCCTTAAGCAAAGTGCCCAGCAAGGCTTTGGCATCGAACCGCAACAGGTGCAGAAAAGCTTCCCAATAATCATCCTCCGGAGCATCCACCAGAACACGTTCTCCCAGCATCAGGCCGGCCGTTCGAAAGGCGGCATGAGACAAACGTTGCAAATAGCGTACCAGTCCTTCCCAATCTTTCTGCCCGCAGAGGGTGTTCAGGCGGGAATAAATTACCGGATTGTAACGTTTGTCATTTACCATTGTCTCAACAATAAAAAAACAACGGAGGCGAAACTCATAAGTTTCGCCTCCGTCACTTCATTTTCGAGCCTCTTGTCGGATTCGAACCAACGACCCCGAGATTACAAATCACGTGCTCTGGCCAACTGAGCTAAAGAGGCGGGTGGGAAAGCTACCTACATCGCGCCGCTACAACCAACTACCCTTGCTGCGATCAAGCCCTGGGGGATTCGAAGGGAGCTGGCCGTGCAGGACTTTCCCGTTTTCGGCTGCAAAGATAGACAAAACCACCGTACCTAGCAAATATTCCTGGGAACATTTTTATTTTTTTTCCTAAGTAATCTAAGAAACAATCGCTTACCGAAGGTTATGTTTTTTCTCGTTTCATACCCGTTTATTCCGCTATTTTTCGTATTTTTGCAGTCACGAACAGAATATAGAATCAGGTATGAAAACATTCAGTTATAGCCTGGCACGAAATTATGCAGCCCGATGCGGGATTTGGATCGGTGCCATGTGGATAGCTTCTTTTTACTGCTACATGGGAGGATTAAGCCAACCGCTATTGGCCAACATGGGATTGTTCACAGGACTTTTATCCTTGATCCTTTGCGGAACGTTGCTCCGCTCTTTCCGCCGCAACGTATGCCACCTCAATTTCTTACGGGCATGGTGGATGGCATGGCTTATCTTCTTGTATGCTTCACTGCTCACAGCTGCTTCACAATTCGTTTATTTCCGCTACATCGACAACGGCAGACTAGTCAATATTTATACCGATTTGCTCCGACAACCCGAGTATAAACAATTGATGACAGCCATGATGCCGGGAGAAAATGCTGAAGAGGTCACGCAACAGGCATTGGACTTAATAAGCAGCCTTTCCCCGATTGAAATTACCGTCGAATTAATGATATATAATATTTCTTTAAGTTTTTTGTTGGCCGTACCGGTTGCGCTGATCGGAATTACCGGACGAAAGACTGAACGCAATCTGAATAAATAAGCACTCATGGACATATCTGTTATTGTTCCTTTATATAATGAGGAAGAATCTCTCCCGGAATTGTACGCCTGGATCGAGCGGGTGATGAAAACCCATAATTTCACATACGAAATTATTTTTATTAACGACGGAAGTACGGACAACTCCTGGCAGGTAATAGAAGAACTGAGCCGAAAGTCCGATTGTGTGAAAGGCGTAAAATTCCGGCGTAACTATGGAAAAAGCCCGGCCCTGTACTGCGGATTTGAACGGGCCCAGGGCGAGGTCGTCATTACCATGGACGCCGACTTGCAAGATTCCCCCGACGAAATACCCGAATTGTACCGTATGATAAAAGAAGACGGCTACGATCTGGTTTCGGGATACAAGCAAAAGCGTTATGACCCGCTTTCGAAAACGCTCCCAACCAAGCTGTTTAACGCTACGGCGCGCCGGGTAAGCGGAATCCATAACCTGCACGACTTCAACTGCGGGCTGAAAGCCTACCGCAAGGAAGTGGTCAAGAACATCGAGGTGTATGGTGAAATGCATCGATACATCCCCTACCTGGCCAAGAATGCCGGTTTTGGAAAGATCGGTGAAAAGGTGGTGCATCATCAAGCCCGCAAATACGGTCATACAAAATTCGGGTTAGACCGCTTTGTAAACGGCTATCTCGACTTGATTACCCTTTGGTTTCTCAGCCGCTTCGGCCTTAAGCCCATGCACGTCTTCGGTTTACTGGGATCCATTATGTTCATGCTAGGATTTCTATCTGTAGTTATCGTGGGCGGAATGAAACTTTATTACATGAACAATGCCATGCCCTACCGGCTGGTCACGGAATCCCCCTATTTCTATTTGGCACTTACTCTAATGCTATTAGGTACTCAATTGTTCGTGGCGGGATTCTTGGGCGAACTTATCAGCCGCAATGCTCCTGAGCGGAATAATTATCTGATTGAAAAAGAATTATAATCAGTTCCAGAAGCAATTGACATGAAATGCTCCAGACAGAAAATAAGAAAGATGTATGGAATGGCATTGTGCCTGCTAAGCATCGTAACCGGATGCGAATCGGTAGAATGTCCTTTGAACAATACAGTATATACTACTTACGGATTCTATGTGATGGACAACGGCGAGCCCACAACCGTCCGCATCGTTGACACACTGACGGTTACAGCAGCAGGAACAGATTCCGTCCTGATCAACCGCATGTACAACACTGCACAAATGGAGTTGCCCATGAGTTATTTTTCAGATACGGACACACTGGCGCTGAAAATTACCGATAAAGAAAACCGCAGCACTTTCGACACCATCTGGATCAGTAAATACAATTACGAACATTACGAATCACCGGCCTGCCCTACAGCCATGTTTCATTACATTCATGGAGTACGTTCCACCCATCGTCTTATCGACACGGTAACCCTTGTCAATCCCAACGTCAACTATTATGCTTCCGAGAACTTTAAGATTATTTTCCACGCTGGCAATTAGTGTTTGGTGGCTGAACGGGATGGCACAGGAGACGCCAAAGAGCCCTGAACAGCAAGTGCAACAGCAAATTTCCCAATGGACGGAACAGCCCCTACCGGTGTTCTGCGGAGTATCCGTTTCTGCCGATCTGGTAGGATTCGCCATGAAAGCGATGGGGTCCGACTATGCACAAATGGAAGTGGCCTGCCGGGTATATTTAAAGGATAAATTCATCCCTGTGGTGGAATGCGGATACGGAACAGCCAACCGCACAGGCGACGAAACGGACAATACTTTCAAGACACAAGCTCCCTACTTCCGCTTGGGAATGGATTATAACTTTTCCAAACGGAAACGCAGTGGTAACCGCCTGTATGCGGGAGTACGCTATGGATTCACCTCTTTCTCATACGACATCGGCGACCCGCATTTCGGTGACCCTGTATGGGGTATCAGCCGCCCGTTGGCCATGAACGGGCTAAATGGCAACGCCCAATGGGGAGAAATCGTATTCGGTCTGGAATCCCGCATCTGGAAAATTTTTCATCTGGGCTGGTCGGTCCGCTACAAAAGCCGGTTCAAACACAAGGCAAGCGCCTACGGTCAACCGTGGTATATACCGGGATTCGGAAAGAACGATTCATCTTGCCTGGGAGGCACTTTTAACTTGATATTCGAGATATAGACATTCTCATGGAAACAACAAATATCTGGCTGCTTGGTGTCGCATTGGCGATGGATTGCTTTGCCGTCAGTCTTGCCGGTGGTGTCGTTGTCCGACAATTCATATGGCGTCCCATGCTGACCATGGCTCTTTTATTCGGAATATTTCAGGGCGGCATGCTCCTGACAGGCTACAGCGGTGCCTTTCTTTTCAGCCATTTTTTAGAGCCTATCGACCATTGGATCGCTTTTTCCTTACTGACCTATTTGGGTTTCCGCATGATTTGCGAAGACAAACAGAAAGAAAAAGAATGTACCTTCAATCCCCTTGATTACAAAGTCATACTAACCCTTGCCATAGCCACCAGTATCGATGCGCTGGCAGTGGGCGTATCCTTTGCCTTCGTCCTAGAGGCCGGAATAACCATTCTGCATCCCGCCGGAATCGTAGCGCTCGTTTCCTTTCTTTTTACCGGATGCGGTTTATACCTCGGCATCAACGCCGGACGCAAACTTCACCTGCCGGCAGAAGCCATCGGCGGATGTATACTCATTATCATAGGCGCACGCATCTTACTAGAACATTTAACCTGATACATATGATTATCGACAAAAAGAAAAAACTTTATTGGCAGGGTCCTTTTTTAATCCTCCTGATAATAGGAACCATCCATGCGATACGCACGAACCGCAGTACGCCTTTCCAAAAAGACGAAGGGGCCATATTCGGAACTTTTTTCCACGCCACCTACGAATGCGATTCCAGTCTGCGCAACGAAATCATGAGCGAACTGGAGGCTGTGGACCGTTCATTGTCGATGTTCAATCCGCAGTCCGTCATCAGCCGTATCAATCGCAACGAAGAGATACGGCCCGACACACTGTTTACCGAAGTATTCCTTCTGGCCAAAGACATCAGCCGGCAGACAAACGGCGCTTTCGACATCACTGTAGCCCCTCTCGTCAATGCGTGGGGATTCGGCTTTAAGAACGACCTGTTGCCCGATTCGGCCACCATCGACAGTCTTCTCCCTTTTATTGGCTTCCACAACGTGAACCTCGTTGACAATCATATACAAAAAAAAGATCCCCGAACCATACTGGATTGCAGCGCCGTGGCCAAAGGATTCGGCAGCGATCTCGTCGCACGCCTGTTCCGGAGAAAGGGAATCAAGAATTACATGATCGAAATCGGAGGAGAAATTGTCGTAGCAGGAACGAATCCTTCTCAAAAATGTTGGAGTGTCGGCATCAACAAGCCCACAGAAGACTCCACCGGTTTAAACAACGACCTGCAAACCATTCTTAAGATAACCGACAAAGCCATAGCCACCTCGGGTAATTATCGTAACTTTTACTACAAAGAGGGTAAAC
>ERZ778515.2255-NODE-2255-length-11441-cov-8.746794_pt1 | contig 11441 bp, 6 predicted proteins | sample MGYA00510343_ERZ778515 | MGnify/ENA primary metagenome ERZ778515 (study PRJEB29527, sample SAMN07138965) | mouse gut metagenome | material: feces | host: mouse | place: China:Nanjing | collected 2016-01-25 ...
GAATGAAATTGCGGCAAAGGATGAATTTGTGGATTCGTGGTCTGAAAGTACGAAATCCAAGGTTGCCAGTGCCTATCTCTCGATGCTGCGCAAGTGCGGCATGATGAACCGTGAGGGAAATCTTGTGCAACTCAAACCGCGCAATGCCGACTTCTATATCAGAATAGGTGAGCCGTGGTTTCTGGAAGCCTGCTTCCTTGCCCCATATCAGATTGAGAACATTAAAAAGCAGATGTCATGACTATCAAAGAACTCGATGAGAAACTGAATAGCCCCGGGTTCCAAGATCCCGAGAATGGCGACTTGTTTTACAATTACTTTATCTACCAGTATCCGGCGGATAAAGAATATGACATACGCAAACAGATTCACGACTTCAAGGTTGACCTGTCGCGCCCGATGAACTATCTGGATGTGCTGGTCATCGACCTGTTCAAGGAGTTCTGCGACTTCCTCGACAAAACGCCATTCCTCAAAAATCCCTCACTTCTTCAGTACCTGCTGAAAAAAGAGAAGGACAAACCGGAAAAGTCAGACAATGTGCAGAGCACTCTGAGCCGCTATGCCCACAGCAAGGACTTCCTTGCTTTCATACATCAGCGGATTATGGAACATAAGGCTAAGAAGGATGAAATGCGTCGTCCTTACGTGTTTCTCCACGGTATCGGCTCCATGTATCCTTATCTGAGGGTCAACGAATTTCTCGCCCTTTACGAGGATTTCAACCGAACCAACGAGTATAAAATCATAGTGTTTTATCCGGGCAACCGTGAGGAGAACTCCTACAAGCTCTTCCATGTGCTTCACGACAGCAACACTTATCGAGCAACATTATTGATAAACGAATAAGCCATGCAGCTAAAAGATATATACGCCAAACCAATCGAGCGCAAGGTAAATCCTGCGGTCAGCGTCACGCTTCTTGACGACCCCGAAACCACCAAAGCGGAAATCCGGGAATACGTCTTTACCGATGAGATTATCAACGGTCTGTACCGCATACTCAATTCCATACGTGAGAACAAATCTTTCCATCATGTCGGAATATGGATTGACGGTTACTATGGTTCCGGTAAATCACACTTTCTGAAATACCTTGACTACTGTATCGACAAGCGTACACAGGAGGAGGCTCTGGCCCGGCTGTCAGAGGCTGTCAATGCCATCGACTTTATGGACGGGTCGCACAACATCGAGTTCAACCCGATGGACCTCTCCACGCTCATCAACTGGCTGCGTCGTGCTACCATCGACACAATACCCCTGAACCTTGAAACATCCCACAACCAGTCCGTTGACAAGAGCGAGGGATTCCTTCATGTGTTCTGGAATCAGTTTAACGGTCTGCTCGGTCTCAATCCGTTCCACCTCTGGGCTGCCCGACACCTTGAAAAGCCTCTGCTGAAAAAGGGCAAATTCGAGGAGTTCAAGCAGATTATGAAGGAGGAAATGAACGCCGACTGGGATAATCAGACAGAAGCCGCAAGTATCATAGACAATGAGCTGGAGGCAGTGCTTGAAGTTGCCAAAAGCCTTGTGCCTACTCTCGACACAAACAATATCTATGAGCGTATATCGCGCCGCGACTCTCTTGTCAGCATCGAGACTTTTGCTGATGAACTTGCCGATTATCTCGCCGACAAGGGAGAGGATTATCGTCTGCTGTTCCTTGCCGATGAGGTTTCGCAGTTCATCAACCAGAACCGCGACCGATACCTCAATCTTCAGGAGACAGTGACCAAATTGGCTGAAAGATGCGACAACAAGATATGGATTGCCTGCACCGCACAACAGGATTTGTCTGAGATTATTTCCGGATGCAATATCAATGACGACGAGGGCAAGATCAAAGGCCGCTTCGAGGTGATTGTTTCCTTCAAAGGAAAGAACTCAGACTATATCACGCAAAAGCGTATTCTCGACAAGAAGGATGAGGTCAAGGACGACCTGCGCGAACTCTATAAAAAGAATAAGGATTCCTTCTCTGTCCAGTTCAAACTGCCACGCGACTTCGATACATACACCAACGTTGATGACTTCATCAACTTCTATCCGTTCCAGCCTTATCAGCTGAAACTTATCAAGGCTGTGTTCGATTCCTTCCTCTCACTTGGCTATGTAGCCCGTGAAGTCAAGGGTACAGAGCGAAGCGTCATCAAGGTTGTTCATGCTACGGCAAAAGAACGCGCCAACGATGAAGTAGGCGGTTACATCACTTTCGATGAACTGTATAACAATATGTTCTCCGAGGGTCTCCAGCACTCCGGGCACAAGATTGTTGACCGTGGCATAAGCATGGTGAAGAATTACGACGGCGACCAGAAGTTTGCCCGCCGTGTTGTCAACGTCCTCTTCATGGTCAGCAACCTCTCCGAGAGCGACAAACTTCTCTTCCCGGCTACACTCGATTTCATTACTTCGCTGTTGGTGGAGAATGTATCGGCTCCGCGTCTCACACTGAAAAAGGAGGTGGAGAAGGTGTTCGACTTCCTCTGCGAAAGCAACGTGATCCGCCGCGAACAGCCTAAGAAAAACATAGAAGAGACATTTGCCTTCTACACCGAAGAGGAAATGAAGGTGGCTTCCATCATCAAGAGCCAGCAGGTTGACCATAACACACAGGCGGAGCAGTTGAGCAAGATTTTCCTCAAATACTTCTCCAATCTCAAAAACCGTGAGGTATATGTAAGCCGCTCGTTCCCCATCAGCGCGAGCATCATGGGTCGCACATTCCTGTCGAACAACGGGGATGTTACAGTTGATTTCAAACTCGATAACGAAGGTACACCTGATGAGGTTGCTTTCCGCAACACCAACAACCGACTGATATTCTACCTCGGGCCGGCATTCCGTGAGAACAAGCGTCTGCAAGCCGCTTTCCACGACTACTGTCAGGTGATGCGCTATCTTGCCACACCTGCCACCTCCGAGGAGAACGACCGCATACGCGATGAGTTCCGTAAGCGTACCGATATTCAGAAAGAGACAGTTATCGACAAGGAGTTTCACAAACTGCTCGACTCTTGCCCTGTAATAATCGGCAATGAACTTATCGACGACCCGGCCTTCGCTTCCTGCAAGGGTGCGGAGCGTTGCAGTGTGGCTCTGACACGCCTCTTCGACAAGAGATACAGCAAGGCAGTCCTTGTCAAAGGTTCTTCAATTCCCGATACAAACGAGAAACTGAAGACTGCCATTCGCCGTCCGGTTCAGAATGGCGAGTATGAGTTTGCCAATGCCGACCTGACTCCGGCAGAAAAAGAGATTGAGATTTATCTCAACAATCAGTATGGCGATGTGACCGTGTCCGACATCGTGGCACACTTCGCCGATGCACCGTGGGGATGGGACTCTCTGGCAACTCTCTATGTGCTCAACGAACTTGTAAGACGCCATTACCGCGACTATTCATACAACAACAATCAGAATGTTGACATCGCGACCGTCGCTTCAAGAATAATCTCCGAGTCTTCACGCTTCACAGTGCGTAAGGCTGAGACCATATCCCGTGAACTTGTCAACAAGTTCCTTGACGCATGGAAATATATCTTCGGTCAGAGCAGTTATCTCCACTCTACCGACTCAACTCAGATATTCCGTGAGGCTAAGGGAAGTCAGGAATCGGATTCCGGACTGTTCAAATTCTGCAAACAGTATCGTGATGCGGAAAAGAAATACGGTCACTATCCTTTCTTTGCTCCTGTTGTCAACGCTTTGGAAATGTTCGACAGCCTCGACGCGCTCAAAGACCCCAAGACTTTCTTTGAGAAGGTTGTCGGTCTCCGTGAGGATGCACACAATCTGATGGATACCGTCCGTCAGGTACTTGCCTTTACACGCGACCAGATGGAGAACTACAAGGACATCCTGGCTTTCATCCGCGACAACCGCGAGAACTTTAATCTGCTCGACGATAAGTATAAGGGAAAGGTAACAGAGATAATGGGTCTGGAGTCACAGCCGTGGCCGGTTGTCATGAGCGATTATCTCGACCTCAAAGATGACCTGACTGTTGCCCTTGACAAGATACGCAAGCAGCTCCGCGATGAAATAAGGGCAGCCTACGAGAAGGCTTATGCAGAACTCGTGCAGGGAGCAAAAGACTCCAAGGTCGATCCAAGCATCATCACCACTCCCGAGAACATCATCTTCTCCAAAAGCCAGACCGGAAATATCTATGCCCTCCAGTCCAACCGCAATGTGGATGAATACTTTACCGCACAAGCGGCTAAGATTCAGAAAGCGAAACTTGCTGCAACTGCCACAAATGGCGGTGGTTCAACTTCAGGGACCGGCACAGGTACAGGAACTGGAACGAGTGGCTATAGCACAGATGATTCAAGTGGTAGCACTTCTCATGCAGCAGAACCCAAGGTAATGAACCTCAATCTCGTTACCCGTACAACCGCAGTGCTCAGCAATGAATCAGAGGTTGACGCATATCTTTCATCATTGAAAAAACAGATGATGGATAAGATTAACGATGGCTGGCAGTTAACTATTACACAGTAAGTAATGGAGACAACGAAACTGAAACGATTTGCGACTGAGGCACGTGCCAAACTCCGTGCCGGAGTCGCTACAAAGATAAGAAGCCTCGGCTTTGATGCCGAGGGCAATGCCGTTCCTGGTATGGAGCCGACCCCGATGGTGGGCGGTTGCACATGGAACGGTCAGATTCTGCCCTCCGCTTTTGCCGAGCAGTGGGAGGCATTGCGTCGCCGCTTGAAAGCCAAAGGGCTGAAAGAGGTGGTGGAGGAAGGTGCCTATACATGGTTCAACCGACTTATGGCTATCCGCATCCTCTCGATGAACGGCATTGCCGAGCCTGTGCTTTGCTTTGTTGACGAGGCTCGCACTCCCAAGATTGTGGATGATGCCCGTCAGGGTCGTGTCATTCCGATGCCTGACCAGCAGTTGCAGAGACTCCGCAAATTGTTTGATGACCCGACAAGGATCAACGAACAGTTTGCGTTGCTCGTTACCGAGTTCTGCCATCAGACTCCTATTCTTCAGGCTTGTTTCGGGTCACTTGCCGATTACACCGAACTTCTTCTGCCGAATAATATCCTCGACAAAGGCGGATTCATCGAAATGCTCAACACCGCCGACTTCATCACGGAGGCTGATTACAAGTCGGCTGAACTGATTGGCTGGCTATATCAGTTCTATATCTCCGACCGGAAGGATGAGGTCTTTGCAAAGAAAGGAAAGGTGGAGGCTGACGAGATACCGGCTGCCACCCAGATTTTCACACCCAACTGGATTGTGAAATACATGGTGCAGAACGCCGTTTTGCCTCAGGTTCGCTCCAACCGTCTTCCCGAAGAGGATAAGACCTACCTTATCGACAAGGAGGCTCCCGAAGAGCCTAAGAAGCCGAAAGACCTCAAAGTGGCTGACCTCGCCTGTGGCTCCGGTCATATACTCAACGAGTGCTTCGATCTTCTCTATGACCTCTATATCGCCTCCGGTTTTGGTCGTGGCGAGGCGATTGAAAGCATATTTGCCAATAATCTTCTCGGCATAGACATTGATGAACGTGCCCGTCAGTTGGCTACCTTTGCGCTGATGTTGAAAGCCTGTCAACGCGATGATAGCTTTGCCGATGCCCTTATCCTGCCTCAGGTGCTCGGTATGCCTGAGGTAAACGAGTCTCAGGCTGAGGAGTTCTTCCGACTCAGCGACATATCCGGTGAGGCACTGAAAGAACTTCGCGAAGCCTTTGACCTGATGAAAGATGCCGACTCTCTCGGCTCCATCATGAAGTTCGACATATCCGGCTCAACCCGTGTATTGCTCCAGCAGACACTTGACCATTGGACGAATCAGTCAGACAAGCCGGAAGCCGTGGTAGCGGCAATCCCTGCCGTGCGCCTCATCCTCGCACTGACCGATAGCTATGACGCTATTGTGATGAATCCGCCGTATATGCCTACAAGCCGTGTTGATGTATTGAAAGCATATGCTGTAAAGAATTATCCTGACAGCAAAACTGACCTCTTTTCAGTGTTTATGGATGTTTGTATTGATCGACTCAAAGATGGCGGTAAATACGGCATGATAAACATGCAGTCGTGGATGTTCCTAAGCTCATTTGAAACGCTCCGCAAAAAGATTCTTGACACTCAGCATATAGACTCGCTGCTCCATCTCGGGCCGCGCACTTTCGATGAACTCTCGGGCGAAGTAGTGCAGAATGCCGCATTTGTTATCTCTAAGGCAAATCCACAAATCGCAGAAGGAGTTTATTATCGTCTAATTGATGGCAAGAATTGTGCAGCAAAGCGCGATGTGTATCTTGCGAATGGACAGCGATATATTGTAAATAATCAAGAACAATTTAATTATGTTCCCGGTGCACCAACTGCTTATTGGATTTCTGATCGAATGTTCGATATATACAATGAATCATCCCTAATCAGAGATGTAGCTAATCCATGTAAAGGTATAGATACCGGTGACAATGACTATTTCCTTCGTAATTGGTTTGAAATTAATTATGATGAGATTGATTCGGAAAATGGCACAGGAAAGTGGGTGCCATATAACAAAGGTGGTGGATATAGAAAGTGGTACGGAAACCGTGACAATGTTTTATTGTGGGGAGGCGATGATAGTTTATTCAGGGAGCGTCTATCATGGAAATCTAAAAAACCAACTTTAAGGAATAAAGGTTTTTGGTTTAGGGAGAGTGGAACATGGTCAACTATTTCTACGTCAAATTATTCTATACGTTTTTCACCAAAAGGTGCTATGTATGATAGTGGTGGAAATAGTATTTTCTCAGAACACAATTTAAGATATCTTATCGGATATTTGAATACAAAAATTGCGTCTAAATGTTTTGATTACTTAGCACCAACAATCAACTATCAGCCTGGGGATGTTGGTAATCAGCCCATTATAATATTAGATAATGGTATATCAACGCAAGTCCAAAATTGTATTGATATTTCAAAGCAGGATTGGGATGCCCATGAGACCTCATGGGATTTCCAACGTAATGGATTACTTGATATAGATGCTGAAAAGGCAATGTCAATAGTAAGTGACTATAGCGATGTCTCAGGTATTTGCATTGATATGGCGGCTCCGAAGCCTACAAAACTTGAATGGCTCGTAAGCATGAATAAGATGAACTGGGAAGCCAAGTTCCTACGCCTTCACGCTTATGAGGAAGAACTCAACCGTCAATTTATCGAAATATATGGGTTGCAAGATGAACTTACTCCTCATGTTGACTATGAGGATATAACGATACTGCAACAAGGTGAAATATCGTTATATCGACCGACGCATGGAATCGAGTTTTATGGAGGTAAAGAAGAAGCAGCTAAACATGGTGAAGTTCTGGAAGATGAGGGTATTGTTATAGAGTCACAATCCCGTATATTATGGCAAGATGATGTACTCATCAAGCAGCTCATCAGCTATATGGTGGGAGTATGGATGGGTCGTTACCGTCTTGATCGTCCCGGATTGAATGTCGCTCATCCTGACCCGACTGATGAAGAAATGGCATCTTATCATTATGGACCGGACAATGCCACGCTCGTCATTGATGATGATGCAATTATTCCTATTCTGCCTACAGGTGCGCCTTTCGAGGACAACCTCACTGAATATATCGCCAACTTCGTGCGCATAGCATGGGGCGAGGAGGCACAGACCGACAACCTGAACTTCATCGAGCAATGCCTCGGCAAGAAGATTGAGGACTATGTGCAAAAAGACTTCTGGAAAGACCACAAGAAGATGTATCAGAACAGTCCGATATATTGGCTCTTCTCATCGAAAAAAGGTGCTTTCAAGGCTCTGGTCTATGTTCATCGTATGCACCCCTACACAGTGGAACAGGTACGCACCCGCTATCTGCTGAAATATATGGACTGGCTCCGCAGCGAGGCGCAGCGTCTCGAAATCCGCGATGCCGACCTCACCACCGCCGAACGCCGCCGCCTTGATTGCCTCCGCTCCGACATCGAAGAATGTGAGGAATACCACGAGCGTCTGCAAGTGGTAGCCGAACAAGCCATCCCCATCGACCTCGACAACGGCATCCCCGCCAACCACGCCCTCTTCGGCGACATAGTAACCAAACTGAAGTAACTGAAAGTATCACTCTCATACAGAACACAGATATGAATCCGTTACCAGCAAAATGCCTGTCATATTGTATATCTGAATTTCGTATTGCAGGATTTAATAAAATCGAATACAGCACTTTTGATGAAATTAAATCTGCCTTGCGAAAACTTATTGAGATACAATGCAATTACTTTTCTTCGGAAATTTCCAAGATGAAATGTCCGAGGGATATAATTGCCTTCATCGTGCGATATGAAGGTGGCGACAAGACGGATGCTGGCGAAATATCATTTAAGAAACTATGTAAATCCATCTTTACGCTTGTACCGAGTTTAAGATTATCAACATTAGCAGATTCTATTTTCCCTGACAATAATGCTGATATTTCGGGGCTAATGTTCATACATAATTCAATACTGGAATTAGCACAATTCTATGGTCTCCTTCTTACAGTAAAACGGGATGTTGCTCGTTTGGTCGTAACAGACGAAGGATGGTCATTAGAAATAACTGATGAGATGATTTTTGAAAGGAACGTGCGTGCTCAGATTGCAATAAAGAATGGTGCTTTACAAAAATATTGTGAGGACGGTTTTACGGTTGAAAGTTTTATAGATACATATCGAAAGGTTTTTGGATCAACAGAAGACTCAGTATATCAGCGAATATACTCTCGCCCATTCTTTTATGACGCAAATGATCTTACAGAAACTCAGTTCGTTAGATTGGTTAACGGCGACATTCCTCAAAAAGGCATTGTTGATTTGACTGATATTGTCGTAAATAACAAAACGAATGCTTATCTGAGAGGCCTTATTTTGGATGAAGAAAATTCAGATTTGTTATTATCAATTCTCAAACCTCATAACCCAAAATTCAGATCTCGATTTCGGCCTATCATCAAAATCAATATTGATGGTGAGGACAAGTATGTCACTACTCAGGATATTTATTATGAGGCGATGGTTCAATTAGGGTCTGGACAATATGCCCATAATGAATTGCCTGTTGAATGGACAAATATTAAGGAATTTAAGGATGCTGCAAAGAACATATTCAAAAAGCATTCAAAGTTTTTGGAAGATAACATTGAGAGCATCTTGAAGACAGAAAAATACTGCTATATCAGAAATGTTACATCTTTATCCAACGTATCTTGCGTTAAGGCTCCCGTTATCATAAATGGACAACGACTGCCAAAAAAGACAGTAGGTGAAATTGATTTTATTATCATAGATGACAATACTAAAACCGTATATATCGTAGATGCGAAATATCTCAAACCTACGTTTTTCTATATGTCTTTCCCGACTGATGCCGAGAAGTTTAGAGAAGACAGCGGTTATGAATTCAAACTGTCAAATAAGATAAGATGGGTTACTGATAATATCCTATTATTGTCCCGGGAGTTGAAGAGAAAGGAGATTTTGGAGTATAATGTCGAGGGCTTTTTTATTACAGATAATTTTGTCTTCTATAGCATTATTTCAAAGTTTCCGATTATACCAATTTCAAACTTCATTGAGTATATCTCTACTCGTGATAGGTTTTGTTTCCTCCATAAAATATCAGTTTGATTATGATTAGAGTCTCTAATGGAATATACAATCAGAATATAGAAAATGACGCTCAACGAGATAGTATCAATACTTATGTCCCTCAAATTTCAAACAAATCATGATTGAGAATTCTCTATACGATAAAAAGTCATTGCTGACAATAACCTCCAAGAAGATTGACTGGAAGGAGATTGTCAAGGACGTTGTTGGCTTCAGTAATGCCGAAGGTGGAGTTATCGAGTTTGGCATTGAAGATGACGTTGAAGAGCCTGTAAGTTCTCAACAAATTCCAGACTCACTGAGGACTATGCTGGTGAATAATATCAACGGCAAGACTAACGGCGTACAAATTTCCGCTGAGAGGAAAACCTACGAAAATGGAGGTGAAACGATTCTTCTTCACATACGCCGTTCTAATGTGATGGCGACAACCAGCGACGGAAGGGTTTATATGCGTAATGGAGATAACTGTGAACCCATAACAGGCGAAGATTTACATAGACTTGCAGAAGACAAAGGATGTTATAATTGGGAACTTCAGGTTTCAAACTACAATATCTCTGATTGCGACACATCGAGATTGAAATACATATTGGATGCCCTCAGATCTTCCGACCGAGTGTCTGAATTTGTGAAAGAGAAGACCGACACGGAGTTATTACGCTATTTTGCGTTATTGACTGAGGACAATGATATGATGACCTATCTCGGAGTCACTTTCATCGGGACTCAGTCTCAGCGTCAAAGAATCTCAAATGCGCCTACGCTCCAATGTTTCAAATATGATGAGTATGGCGAAAAAATAAACAAGTGGACTTGGGATGATTATCTATCCGCCCCGGATGAAATCATTGAACAAGTATGGCAGACCATACCTGATTGGAAAGAAAGTCAGGAAATCAGCGACGGACTATTCCGCAAGAATGTCATGGCATACGACAAGAATGTGGTTAGAGAGCTGATATGCAATGCTGAAGTCCATCGCTCGTATGCCATAACCGGCGATATTTTTATCAATATACATCCGGACTATATAGAGATTGTCAACCCCGGAAGGCTTCCTTATGGTGTAACGCCGGAGAATATTCTCCATAAATCCAAGAAAAGGAATCCGAACTACGCTAATCTAATGCGTGCCTTAAAGTACGTTGAGATAGAGGGTTCCGGTTATGATAAGATGTACGAGATACTTTTACAACAGGGTAAGAATGTCCCCAAAGTTATAGAAGGGGATGATTTTGTCTCAGTGAAAGTATGCCGTAGGATTCAGAATAGCAAAGTCCTTGAATTGATGGACTTTGTTGAGAAACACTATCAGTTGAGACAGAAACAGAAGATTTGTCTCGGTCTGATTGCCATGCACGAATCTATTACAGCAAGGGAGTTGGAAAAACTTCTTGAACTCAACAACGCCGATTCTTTACGTCCTTGGCTTCAGCCTTTAGTAAAGCAAGGTCTTGTAATAAGCAGAAATGTAAGAAGCCGAGGTTTAGAATACCGTGTCAACTCTATTCTTCTCCAAAATTCGGAGTTTAGAGGCACTACATCCCTAAAGAGAATAGAAGATTATAGATTGAAGGAACTTATAATCGAAGATCTCAAGCTCTATAAAGAGGCAAAACTCGCTGATATTAGAGAACGGATCGGGCCTGAAATCAGCGAGAAACGATTTAAGACTCAGATTCTTAGTCTTGAAGAAGAAGGCATAATTGGAAGGCGAGGTTCAAATCGCTGGACAAGCTATTATCTTATCTCTCCCCCTAAATCCAAATAAAGGAAGAGAGAAAGGAG
>ERZ778515.2258-NODE-2258-length-11428-cov-5.058384_pt1 | contig 11428 bp, 7 predicted proteins | sample MGYA00510343_ERZ778515 | MGnify/ENA primary metagenome ERZ778515 (study PRJEB29527, sample SAMN07138965) | mouse gut metagenome | material: feces | host: mouse | place: China:Nanjing | collected 2016-01-25 ...
CTTAAATTTAAACAATATTATAAACATCTTATCTTATTATACAATTATATTTTATAATATTTGAATTTCCTTATCAATAGTTTTTTATGGAAATAAAATTACATTTATATTACATTTAAAACTTAACACCTTTTATATATTGCTTTATAAAAAGTTTAACTGTATAATTTAAGTGAATAGACAATACATACTGGCTTAATCATTAATTTTTATGTATTAAAAATTATTCACTTTCGTATATATATTGTCTAAATTTTTTAAGGAGAGTAATCTAATTTTAGATTATAATTGTATTTATGAATGATTTTTGGACTAAAATAATAATAAATATCGTAATAGGAATTATAGTTTTTGGTGGCTTCTTTATTTTTTGGGGTAGAAGTGCAGGATGGTTTAAAAAGGGTGGATTAGTTTATGAGTATTTTCATAAAAAGAAATCAAAGAAAAAAGTTCCAATTAAGAAAAATAAATAAAATACTAAGATTTTCTAATAAATTCCATTTTTAAAAAGTCTTAGTACATACTTAATTATTTAAAAAAAAATACGAATAATTTATTTTTACTAAATTATTCGTATTTTTATATAACTTAATAATTACCATTCTATATTCTCTACTTGAATTGGGCTTTCATTAATTTTTATATCTTCTGCAGTTCCATTTTTAAAATATATTACTTTATCTGCCATAGGCGCTATTGCTGTATTATGAGTTATTATAATTACAGTCATATTTTCTTTTCTACAAGTATCTTGTAGTAATTTCAAAATTTGCTTTCCTGTATTATAATCCAATGCTCCTGTTGGTTCATCGCATAAAAGTAATTTTGGATTTTTAGCTATTGCTCTTGCTATTGCTACCCTTTGTTGCTCCCCACCTGATAACTGTGATGGAAAGTTTTTTAATCTATGGCCTAACCCTACTTTTTCTAAAACCTCTTTAGGATCTAGTGAATCTTTACAGATCTGTGTTGCAAGTTCGACATTTTCAACTGCTGTTAAATTTTGAACTAAATTATAAAATTGAAATACAAATCCGATATCTTCTCTTCTATATTTTATTAATTCTTTATTTTTTAATTTGTCTATTCTTTTCCCATCAACAATAACTTTTCCACTTGTTGCTGTATCCATTCCTCCAAGAATATTTAGTGAAGTAGTTTTACCTGCTCCACTAGGTCCTACTATTACAACTAATTCTCCTTTTTCAATTTGAAAGTTAGTATTATTTAAAGCTTTAATACTAACTTCTCCCATCTTATATTCCTTCTCTACATTTTCAAATTCTATATAAGCCATTATTCTGATACTTTAACCTCCATACTAAATTTAGAAATTGCGTTATCTATTTCTGATTTAATTACTGAATCATCAATGTCTTCACCAACACCAGAATATTTTTCCATTACTCTTATTGAGGAAAATACTAAACTTTGAGAAATATCTCCATCATCAACAAATTTTGGAAATGTAAATTTCATAGTAGTAGTTTCTTGTGGCCCTAAAACTACTTTTGCTATTTCAGCTGCTTTTCTTACTTCACTAGGTAATGATAATACAATCTCATCAGTTTCTGCACCATCAGATATTACTACTGTATAATTAGATCTATTTGTAAATTTTACTTCATAAGTTTCTATACTATAATTTACTGTCTTTTGTATAACATCTATTTTCAAATATTCATTTTCTGAAATACTTTTTACATCTTCATGATATATATAATTTCCTGCATTCATTTGCATTTGATTATTTTCATCTTCATAAAAAGTTAGCTTTTCAGAAGTAAATGTATATGTAGTATTTGTTAATCCTGTTGCTAAAAGATCATCTGTATATTTTATTTCATAAATATATACTCTTTTATTTCCATATTTTGTATTTGAATAATCTTGAATTGAATATTTTTTTGGAGTAGGCATTTTTACAAGCACATGTGTTCTAAATTCTTGTATATCATCATTAAATTCGTATTTTCTACAGTCTTCTGATAACATATTAAATGCTTTTTGATAATTTCCTTCATTACAATATCCTACATATTCTTCTATCATATCTTCTATTGTTGTTTGCATACGTTTTGGTGTTGATGATGAAGATTCTATAACAGATACATGTGGCTCAAATGTAGTACTTGGAACTGGCTCTACTACTCTATTTCTTAAATATAGATTTAATAAAAATATTAATCCCCATAATATTATAATTACTAATATTAATTTTTGATATTTTTTAAAGAAATGTCTCAATTTTAATCGAAATTCTGTAAAATTCATGGTCTATTCCTTTCTATACTTATATTACTGAAAATGACATTACAAAATCATTTAAATCGTTTTCTTTTACTACAAAGTTCATTTCTATTCCATCTGATTTGCTTCCTAATGGATTATACATAGTTACCCATAATACATAAAATTCGCCATTTCTTTCTATATTTGTATGTTCCAATGAAAACATACTTGGGAATTTAGTTTTTGCATACTTTTCAAAGTCATTAAATGTTGGAAAATAATTTTTCTTAAACTCATCATATAACATATCATATGCTATATTATAATCTTCATTTTCAATAGCTTTTATAAATTCTGACACATAATATTCTATTCTATCTCTTTCTCCTAAACCTGCTAAATTATTTATTGTCATTGTATCTACTTTATTTTGTATTGCTACTGAAAGATCCTCACCTTCTAATTTAGAATAATCTTCCTTTTTTCTCGATTTGTTAGTAATTATTAGTGATGCAATAATAATTATTGCAATAACCATAACTATTAGTATTTTTGTGTTATCCTTCTTTGGCATATAAACTCAATTCCTTTCATTTTTAACACATTAAAATATTCTTCAATTATCTATCATTTAACAACTGTTTTTTATCATCAAATTTTAATGGCTATGTTTAGATCTTTTTTCACTTTTTTTATTATCATGTTTATGTAAATTATATACTATGTCTGAACTACTAGCAGTTATGTCATCTACATCTCCACCTAATTTAGCATAATTATTATTAATTTTTGAAAGTTTCATATTTGATTCTAAACTTTCATAATCTGAAACTGCACTTGCTAAATCATTATATGCTTCTCCTGTATCTCCTGATAATCCAAGTGAACTTTGAACTGTTCTTTTTACATCATCATTTACTTCAAATCCAGAATCTGTTAAAACTCCATGTGATATATTATCTATCAACCATTGAGTAGTTTTCTCAACAGAATCTCGTTCATCTGATGATAAAACATTATCATAGCTGCCATCTGTATTTGCTCTTCTTGATGATAATATTATTGAAGCAAGTGTTTTTCTTATTTCATTTTTCTGTTTTTGTAATTCTGTTTTTGTTGCTCCTCTATTTCTATTTTTTGCTCTTTGTTCTATACTACTCTTATTCCAGAAGTTTGCATATTCTGCTTGCTTATATGTTTTTTGCATTTCTAATCTACCAGCTTCACTTTGTTGATATTTTTTTAGAATTTTTCCGTCATCCGCTTCGGCAAGCTCTTTTGCTTTTTTCTCATACTCTCTAGCCTCTTTATCTTTACCTTTTATACTTTCAGCTATTTTATCTACTTTCGCTCCATTCTCTTCTATTTGTCTTTGAAGAGCTACTATTCTTGGGTCATGGTCTTTAATAAAAGGATCTTTAGCTTTTAATTTTTCTATCTCCTTAGACTTTTTAGCTGAATCATCATTTAACTCATCTATATTTTTTTCACCTTCAGCAAAACTATTACTTGCTTCATAAGCTTTTTCTCGTAATTCTGCATATTCTTTTAACTCATCATCATCTGCTATAAGCTTTTGCCTTGCTTCTGAGATTTGTTTATCCATTCCTTCAATTTCTTTACCTAATTTTGCATATTGTTTTTTATCTTCTCTATCATTTGTATGTGCTGCATCATGTGAAGATGTGCCTTTACTTGAACTAAACAATTGAGATGTTCCTTTAGAAATACCTTTCCCTAGTCCAAATGCTTCCATCGCTCCCATACCACCTGACATATATGCCATTGATGCTCCCATCATTCCTAGAATACTAGAAGATGATCCAAATCTACGATTATCTAGCATTTTAGCAAATTTTGAAGATTTAAATGTATCATTCATAGTTTTAAAACCATTGATACCTTTCTTTATTCCACCAAAAGCTGTTCCTCCTACAGTTCCTATTCCACCACCAATAGCCTTTCCTATTCCACCTATTTTAGAATTTCCGATTGCATTCATTCCACTTCCAATTGCTGCACCCACTTTAGTATTTTTTAATAATTCTTTATCATGCCCTACGGCTTTTCCTAGTCTTCTAGCTGTATTTTTTGAAAAATTTATACCTTTTCTTGCTGTAGTTCCTAATTTTTGTGCATTCTTTACAGCCATCATTCCAACTGCTATACCACCTGCAAATGAAGTTGAACTGTTATCATCTTGGAATCCAAATATTTTTCTAACAATTTTTTCACCATCATTTACAAATTTTAAGCATAGGATTGCTAGAACGCCATTTACAAGTTGATTATATTCAAGCGAATCAAGTAAATTAATACCAAGAATTCCTGGAGAAGATTCTACAATTAATCCAAAAGCTGTTCTTACAAATGCTATATATAATATACAATGAAATGGTTGTATTAAAATTGTATATACAAACTCTTTTAACCATGTTCCTAAAGCTTGTGCTTTTCCATCACCCATTTTATCTATTGAATATGTTAATGATATAAGTGGTGATATTATAATTAAAAATCCGACTTTTATCATACGACTAATATATGAAAGTAAAAATGCTAATGATTGAAATACTATTGCACAAAATACTAATACTGAAACTATACTTGGTATCCCCACACCTAAAACTGCATTTATTCCTATTCCAGCAATAATACCACTTATACTATTTTCAATATTTGTATCTGTAAGTGTTGAATTTAAAGCATTTACTATGGCATTATTGCAATATATTGCAAATATTGCTATATACTGTAATACGAATATTAATAATAAACTACAACACCAATCTATTAACATTTTTTTATATTTTGCTTTTTCTTCTGCTATTGTTGAAATAGCCATTCTTATTCCTACATATACCAGAATTACTAAAAGTATGGCACTTGCAATCAATCTCATTATATAAAACCATCCTGCTATAGAAGTTCTAATTGTATATGCTATTGATCCGTTTGCTACTCCATTTACATCAAAAAAGTTTACATCCAATAATTTATATTTATTAAAGAATATATCAAAAGGTGTAATAATTGAAAGCATTCCTGAATTTCCATAATTTACACCATCTGCTTCAGCTAAATTTGCAACTATAATATCTAACACAAAAGCAAGACCTGTTGCTAAAACTCTTTTATCCCAATAAACTATTGATACTATTCCACCTGCTAAATCAGTTACTGTATTTAAAGTGTCTTCAGATATACCATTTGCATATGAAATATTGCTTGAGAAAATAAACTCAAACATTACTATTAGCAATATAAAAATTATTAGTATTTTACTAAAAAATTTTTTCATATCTTTAACTCCTTAAATTTTATATCTATTAATTATTTTTTCATAAATTTTAGTTACTTATTTCTATCTTATCTAAAATTAAATTTCTATGTTAATCTTCTTGTTACTTTACTTTGTGTTTCTTCAATTCTTTTCTTTTGCTCTTTTAGTACTTCTAATTGAACACTTTTTCCTTGATATATCTTACTTGTATAATCTTCATTCATTGCAGATATTTCTTGTTCTTTTTTACTAATTTTAGCTTGTAATTTTTTAGCTGCTTCATCTAATTTTCTTTGATATTTTTCATGCATACTAGTATTATCTGTATCTAATCTTCTACCTTCACTTACTAATGCCTTACCAATTATATCTGCTTGTTCTATGATTAACTGTTCTACTTTTCTATCTATTTCTTCTTGTGAATCTCCTGTTACTTTTTTAATTTTTTCTTCATATAATCTATCTAATTTTTCTAATTGTCTATCAGATAATCTACTAACATCTATATCTATATCTTGTTTTTTATTATTAAATTCTTTTACTGTTAAAACATCTTTTGTAATATCTATATCTTTTAATTCTTTTTCTTCTAATTCTTCCCATTTTAAGTCTTTTTCTGACTCACTTCTTACATCTAAGCTTTGATTAATTACTTTTTCATATTTTGCACCTACACCAACATTTACAAATTCTTCTGAAATATCTGCTATTAATGCATTTTTATCCATTCCTAAATCTTCTGATTGTTTCAATTTAGATTGTATTGAGGTTCTATTTGCATATTCTAATAACTTTGTTTCATTATTGTTTATTGCTGCTTTTTGAGTATCATCAAATCCTTGTCCTCCATAAATACCTTTTTGCGATTTGAATTTTTGCAATTCTTCCCTTATTTTTGATGATGAATCTTGTGGAGCTGTACTTAATATATTCATTACATTTGTTTTAAAAGTTCCAAATCTTTGGTCTCCTTCAAATGCATCTCCCATTTCTTTTAATTGCTTATTTAATTCTTCTAACGCCTTTGAGCCCTCACCAAAATCTCCATTATATTTATCTGCATTTTGTATTACATCATCTAAAGTAAATCTTGCATCTACTGCATCATCAATTCCCATTTCTTTTAATTCTCTAGAAACTCCATTTGATATTGTTCTACCACTACTTGTTAAAAATTCCTGTGTTCCCTTAAAAATTGCTGCTCCAGCTCCAATAGCAGTAGCTACATTTCCACCTGTTCCATAAATTCCAGAACCTATCATTAAACCTACACCTGCTGTTGCAGACATTTTTCCGAGTGTTCCTAATTCTCTTAATACTTCTGATTGTCCAAGTGATGTTTTTATTTTATCTACTCTACCTTTTACTCCATTTATAGCTTTTCCACGCATTGTGTGTTTTTTAGCTACATTTAAACGAGCTATAGATTCTGCTTCTTTATCTGAAATAGCTCCATTTCTATCTTGTTTTATTCTTTGTTTTTCTTCTTCTACTTCTGATAAAAACTCTCCTTTATGTTCATTTCTAGCTTGTTCCATTGCTTCTTCTTTTGTCATAGCATACTCACCAGTAGCAGAATTTTTACTTGCTTCACGTATTTTATCTGCTCTGTCTTGAATAGCAGCTTTTGATGCAATACTAAATTTAGCATTTTTATTAAAAATCCCTTGTATACTACTAGTATGCTTTGCTATTTTATCCGCTTTTTTATTATTTAGTTCTGTTCTTACTTCTTCTTTTCTATCTGAAAAACTCTTATCTGATCCATCTTCATTTTTATCTTTATCTAGCATTAATCTTTTTAATGCTACTGCTTCAACATGTGCATTTCTTCCAAAGTTTGCAAGATTCTTTCCAAAATTCTTTGCTCCGTTTACTGCTTTTCTTGTATTTTTACCAAAGTTTTTAGCTTGATTTATTCCAACAGCAGCAGCAGCCATACCTGCTGCTACAGAAGTTTTACTATTATCATCTTTAAATGCAAATATCTTTCTTATAATTTTTTCTGCTTCTTTAACAAATCTAATCATTAACATTGCAATAATTGATCTTGCCAATTTTTGTGTTGAATCTGATGCTTGATTTAATAGCTTGAATGCCATATCTATAAGACACATATATATAATACAGTGAAATGGTTGTATTAATATTGTAAATACAAATTCTTTAAGCCATGTATTTAAAGCTTGTGCTTTTCCATCTCCCATTTTATCTATTGAATATGTTAATGTTATTAATGGTGAAATTATGATTAAAAATGCTGTTTTTAACATACGGCTAAAATATGCAAATACTAATCCTAAAGTTTGCCATATTAACATACAATATATTATTGTGGCTGCAATAGCATTTAAATCAAATACTTTTTTTGCCATACTAGCTATAGCTTTATATGTATTTTCCATGTCTTCACTACTTACAGCTGCACCTATTACTTTTACTATAGCATTATTAACATTTACAGTAAATATTATTATATATTGAAGTACAAATATTAAAGCTATACTTGCTACCCAATCAACTAGCATTTTTTTGTACATTGCTCTATCTGATGCTATTGTTGATATTGCCATTCTTATTCCTACATATATTAGTATTACTAATAATATTGCTGATGCTAATATTCTCATTACATAATACCAGCTTGCTACACTAGTTCTCATAGAATTAACAAAGTTTTCTTCTGTTCCAATATCAAAAAAGTCAACTTGTAATATTTTTACTCTATTGAAAAATATATCAAATGGTGTGATTGTGCTAGTGTCTCCTCCATCTGTTGCTCCTTCAGTAAATGCTATCAGTACTGTAAACTTTTGCATAATCCATCCAGCAGCAACTGCAGCTATTCTCAATGGCCAAGTTAAAATTCCAATAATTCCACCTAAAATATTCCCAAATATATCAAATACACTATCTATTGTATAGCCAGTTACTGATGCATTTGAATAGTTTGACATAAAGAAATTATTTATCATTAATACTATTAGAATAACTATTAACAACTTCCTAAGTATTCTTCTCACAATCTCACCTTCTTCCTTTTATAATGTTAATTTACCTAAAGAATTTTTCATTCTAATTAATTTTGCATCTGCTATTTCTTTTTCTTTTACATCTGTAATGCCTTTTGCTTCTATTTCTAATTGACTAATAGCCGTTTTTAATTTTGACTCATATTCTTCTACAATCTCTGATTTTATTCTTCTTTCTACAAGTCCTATATCTGCTAAAGCTTTTCCTATAATATCTGCTTGTTCTATTTTTAGTTCTTGTATATGTCGTTCTACCTCTGCTTTTGCTTGTGCATCTAATCTCATATCTGTTAATTCACTAGTAGCTCCTTCTATCATATCATCAAATTGTGCTGAAATGTCTTCTATAATATTTTCATCATTTTTCATTTTACTTTGTATATAATTATCTATTTCTTTTCTATTTTCATCAAACTCTTCTTTAGTTTCAACTTTTTCCACATTTCTTCTTACCACATCTTCTATTACTCTATCATCTGTAACTAGTTCATCACTAAAGAATCTATCCATAACTTCTTCTACAAAAGTATCATTGTCAACATTTAACTCTCCTGCTGCTTCAACTTTTTGATATATTTGTTTTAAATTTTCGTAATCTGCTAATTTCTGTACAGCATTTCTTACTGCTCCATTATTGGTTTCATATAAAGTTTTACCATCTCCACCTTTCATTGGTGTACCTTTACCACCAACAGTATCAAGAGCAAATTTTATGACATCATCAGTTTTTGATGCATCTGCACCAATTCCTCTTTGTACTGTATTTTTTATTTGAGTTTTATATTTTCCTTCAATATGTGCTTCTTGAAGTGCATCTTCTATTTCTTGCATTATTTCGTCTAACACTCTTTTAGCTTCATCATCATCTGAAAATAATCCAAGTGCTTCTTTAGTTAAACCATTTACATCAAATTTAGTTTTAGCACCTAATGCAGCATAACTGTCAGCAACTGAACCTGCTAATGTTCTTGTTGTATTTTGGAAAAATCCTTGTGAACCTTTATACATTGCCATACCAGACATCAAAGCTGTTGGCATGTTTCCATTTGTTCCATATATTCCAGATCCAACCATAGTTCCAAGTCCAGCTGATATTACTCCTTTTCCTAAACCTGTAATAAATTGTAATGTATCACTTTGTTTATATAATTCTGCTCCTTTTTTAATTACTCCTCTAGCTCCTCTTATAGGTGCTGTAGCAACTCTTGTAGCTGTTTTTGCTCCTCTTATAGTAGCCGTTATTGGTGCTCCTACAAAATTAACTGCTCGTCCTAATTTAGTTTTTCCTCTTGTTAATTTTACTGGTCCCTTACTTTCAGCTCTTTTTTTCTTAGCTAAATTCACTCTTGCAATTGACATTGCTTCTCTTGTAGTTATTCCTGGATTTTGTTTACTTATTTGCGCTGCTAATGACTTAATTTCTGCTGAAGTTGCTTTAACATTATATTTTTCTTCTATTTTTTCTGCTTGATTTTCATTTCTATTTATTCTTATATCTTCTTTTCTTTCTGCTATAGTTTTATCTGGGTCATTTCCTGTATGTAATACTCTCCCTCCAACAGCTCTTGCTGTAATTCCAGCTCCTACTGCTAAAGCTTTCATACTGCTTCCTGCTTGTTTTGCCATTCCTTTAAAGTTTCTTACTCCATTTAATGAAGATCTTGCAGCACTTCCTGCTCCTTTAGCTTTGCTCATTGCCATTGCTGCTATTGCAGCACCAGCTCCTATAGATGTAGAACTATTATCATCTTGGAATTGGAATATTTTTCTTACAAGGTTTTCTCCTTCTTTTACGAATTTAACACATAATATAGCAACAACAGCTGTTGCTATAGTGTCTTTTGATACTCCATTTAAACCATTAGTTGTTAATAGTTTAAATCCTACATCAACAAAACACATATATATAATACAGTGGAATGGTTGTATTAATATTGTGAAAACAAATTCTTTTAACCAACTTCCTATAGCTTGTGCTTTACCATCTCCCATTTTATCTATTGAATATGTTAATGTTATAAGTGGTGCTATTATTACTAAAAACGCTAATTTTAACATACGATTAAAATATGATATAAGTAATCCAAAAGTTTGCCATACTAACATACAATATATTACTGTTGCTGCAATAGAATCAAGTTCAAGAACTTTAAATGCTAAATCTCTTATAACTGTATAAGTATCAGATATTAATTTTGAATTCACTGATAATGAAATCGCATTAACTATTGAACTACATACTGTTACAGTAAATATTATTATATAATGCATTAAAAATACTAGTGCTAAACTAACTATCCAATCAAATAGCATCTTTTTATACATTGCTTTATCTGATGCTATTGTTGATATTGCCATTCTTATTCCTACATAAATTAATATTACTAATAATATTACTGTTGCAAGCAGTCTTAAAACATAATACCATGATGCTATACCTGTTCTTATTTTATTAACTATAGTATCTTCTGTTCCTATATCAAAAAAATTTATATCCACTATTTGAACTTTATTGAAGAATATATCAAATGGTGTAATTATTGACATGTCTACAGAGCCTGCTCCGTCTGTAGTGCCCTCTATGTATGCTACTCCAGCTGTGAGCGCATTCATTGCATAACCAGCAGCAAGCGCAACAATCCTTATTGGATAGGTTAGTAAGCCTATAACAGATCCTATAAGTCCTGATAACCATTCTTCAAATGGATCTGCCATTCCTGCTGGATCTTCAGCCCTAACTCCACTAATAAGAAAATTGTTCAATATTAAAATTACTAAAAAAATTATTAATACTTTCTTTAATACTTTTTTCACAGCTTTCTCTTCTTTCTTTATTTTTTACCTAAATTTTTAATAAATGTATCTACCTCTCCTATTGGTC
>ERZ778515.2261-NODE-2261-length-11420-cov-3.594985_pt1 | contig 11420 bp, 9 predicted proteins | sample MGYA00510343_ERZ778515 | MGnify/ENA primary metagenome ERZ778515 (study PRJEB29527, sample SAMN07138965) | mouse gut metagenome | material: feces | host: mouse | place: China:Nanjing | collected 2016-01-25 ...
AAATACGTGCTCAGGACATAACGAAAAAAGTAAGAAGCGTTGTGCTTTCTTGTAACTTGGAAACGTAGGAAATTTCACGAGTTTACACAAGACAGGTACAGTGGTTCTCACGCGTATAGCGTGGGCTGCTATTCCATTTGTGTAAACGGGTTTTTCCTACGACCTCCAAGTTATAGATGGTATAGTCGGTTCCACGCTTCATATATTCAGTAGGAACAGTGTCAGGCGGAACCGAATGGTGCATAAGCATAATAGAGTTATGTATAAAAGATTTTTGATGACTGCTTTGATGTTTTGTGGTATCAGTTGGGCTTCGTGGGGTGGAACCCCTCTTGTTCGTGGCACCGCACTTCAAGTGAGAATTGTGGAACCAATTGACAGTAAAACGATGACAGAGGCCGTGGCTGTGGTAGAGTATGACGTGAAAGCTAACGGGAAAGTTCTGATAAAGAATGGGACTCCCGTGCAGATACAAGTACAAAGAAAGAAGGCCCGCGGCATAGGCCGTCCAGGCTTTTTGTCTGTCCGATCACTCAGTACACAGGCCGCAGATGGTCAGACTATTCTGTTATCCGGCGGAGTGTTAAAAGTTGAAGGACAGAGTAATAAAGGTTTGGTGTAGGTCTTGGATTTTTCGTTTGGCCATGTTTAGGGTGTCTGGCAATTAAAGGCGAACAGGCAGAAATAGAGGCAGGTACAGTACTCAATAATGTTTTAGTTGCCAGTGATTGTTTGGTAGAATGATTCCATCTTAATTCCAGTAAAGAAGCAAAATGTTTATCATTACATATCATCAGCCGGATTTATATCGGGAATTGGTGGAATCCGATTGAAGATAGAGAGTAATATCATTTTAACACAATTCGCTTTTCGACGAAAAGCGAATTGTGTTAAAACTGCGACAGCGCCTCCTCCGTGTTCTCTTCCAGACATGATCAGTCATCGCACTTCAAGCGCAGGAGTACTTTGCGAAGATAATCTGCGTCTTAGAGGTACTTGTTGTTTTTGTGGTTTTTTCTAACGTTTTGTTTGTTATATAATGAATATTGTTTACATTTGCATTTCTATAGGTTTTATAAACTTTCGAAAAATAATATAGTCTGAGCATGAAACACAAGTTACGCAGCGCTTTCAGCACTGAAGGCCGGCGTATGGCCGGAGCCCGCGCCCTGTGGGTTGCCAACGGCATGAAGCGCGAACAGTTCGGCAAACCGATTATTGCCATTGCCAATTCTTTCACACAGTTTGTGCCAGGGCATACACATCTTCACGAAGTGGGGCAACTCGTCAAGCGCGAAATAGAGAAACTGGGATGCTATGCAGCCGAGTTCAATACCATAGCCATTGATGACGGTATTGCCATGGGGCACGATGGCATGCTCTATTCCTTGCCTTCGCGCGATTTGATCGCCGATTCTGTGGAATACATGGTTAACGCTCACAAGGCAGACGCGCTGGTGTGCATTTCAAATTGCGACAAAATAACACCGGGCATGCTCATTGCTGCCATGCGCCTCAACATCCCGACCGTGTTTGTCAGCGGCGGTCCCATGGAGGCCGGTAAATGGCGCGGTGAGAACGTAGACCTTATCACGGCCATGGTGAAAGGGGCCGATGAAAGTGTAAGCGATGAGGAACTGGCTGAAATAGAAAACCGGGCCTGCCCTGGCTGTGGCTCATGCTCGGGCATGTTTACGGCCAATTCCATGAACTGCCTGACCGAAGCGCTGGGGCTTTCGCTGCCAGGCAACGGCACCATTGTGGCCACTCACGCCAACCGCCGCCGGCTTTTCGAGGATGCTGCGCACTTAATCGTGGCCAACGCCTATAAATATTATGATGAAGGTGACGAGAACATACTGCCGCGCAGTATCGCCATCCGTGAGGCTTTTCTTAACGCTATGACACTTGATATTGCTATGGGCGGATCCACTAACACTATACTCCACCTTCTGGCCATCGCTAACGAAGGAGGTGTGGATTTCAAGATGGAAGACATCGACAGCCTGAGTCGCAAAGTGCCTTGCCTGTGCAAACTTTCACCGAACACACAGCGTTTCTCCATACAGGAATGCAACCGCGCCGGCGGAGTGCTCGGTATTTTGGGCGAACTCTCCAAGGCTGGACTGCTCACTCTCGAAACCCGTCGGGTCAACGGTGCCACACTGGGCGAGGATATTCAAAAATATGATATTACGGCCCTTTCGGTAAGTCCCGACGCCGACCGCATCTATCACAGCGCTCCGGCCGGACGTTTCAGCACTGTCATGGGAAGTCAGGACACCCGCTGGAAACAACTCGACACCGACCGCGCTGAAGGTTGCATCCGCGATGTTGCACACGCCTATACAAAAGACGGCGGACTAGCCGTACTCTTTGGCAACATTGCCCGCAACGGCTGTGTAGTCAAGACGGCTGGCGTAGAAGAGACCTTATGGCATTTCTGCGGTCCGGCACGAGTATTCGACTCTCAGGAAGCTGCCTGCGAGGGCATTCTCTGCGGAGCGGTAAAGGCTGGCGATGTGGTGGTAATCACTCACGAAGGCCCCAAAGGCGGACCGGGCATGCAGGAAATGCTCTATCCCACCTCTTACATCAAGAGCCGTCATCTGGGCAAAGCCTGCGCACTTATCACCGACGGGCGCTTCTCAGGAGGTACATCGGGCCTGAGTATCGGACACATATCTCCCGAAGCGGCTGCCGGCGGCAACATCGGCAAAATTGTGGACGGCGACATTATCGAGATCGACATCCCTTCACGAAGCATCAACGTCCGACTGACCGATGAAGAACTCAACGCCCGACCTATGCGATCGCTGCAACGCAAGAGAACCGTGTCGAAAGCTCTCAGGGCCTACGCCTCAATGGTGTCGAGCGCCGATAAGGGTGGTGTGCGGATGGTTGACTGAAACGTCGACTGCCTGCTGCAATAAAATCCTTTTTCGCACATCACGAAAGACCGGCTGATAAAACTCGTCACATTAACCTCCACTCCTTATCGCTATACATTATTATATATACCAGAACTATGACTACGGACAATTTATATCCTGAAAAAATATCCGGCGCAGAAATACTCATGCGTTCGCTTGTGGCCGAAGGTGTGGAAACACTTTTCGGCTATCCCGGCGGTGCCATCATGCCGGTTTACGATGCCCTTTACGACTATCGCGACCGCCTGAACCATATCCTCGTGCGTCACGAACAGGCCGCCGCCCACGCTGCCGAAGGCTATGCCCGTGTGAGCGGCCGTGTGGGAGTATGTCTTGTAACAAGCGGTCCTGGTGCCACCAACACCATTACTGGCATAGCCGATGCCATGATGGACAGCACGCCCATTGTGGTTATCATGGGACAGGTAGGCGCACAAATGCTCGGGTCTGACGCTTTTCAGGAATGCGACATGGTGGACATTACGCAGCCTATTTGCAAATGGGCTTATCAGATCCGTTCGGCCAAAGACGTGGCATGGGCCGTGAGCCGTGCTTTCTACATAGCCGGCAGCGGCCGGCCGGGCCCCGTAGTGCTCGATTTTGCAAAAAATGCCCAGATGGAACTGGCGGAATAGCTTCCGGCCAAAATAGATTTTATCCGCAGTTACGTGCCCGTACCATCCACACCTCCGGAAAGCATCGAACAGGCAGTAGCACTCATCAACGGGGCTGAACGTCCCTTGGTGCTTGTAGGTCAGGGTGTTGAACTGGGACACGCACAGGACGAGCTGCGTACAATGATAGAAAAATGCGGCGCTCCGGCGGGCTGCACGCTGCTAGGGCTGTCGGCCTTGCCGTCAGACCATCCGCTCAATGTCGGCATGCTGGGCATGCATGGAAGTCTGGGAGCCAACAAAAACACACAGAAATGCGATGTGCTCATAGCCGTAGGCATGCGCTTTGACGACCGTATCACCGGCAAGCTGGACACTTATGCCCGTCAGGCAAAAATCATTCATTTCGACATTGACACTTCGGAATTCAATAAAAACGTCAAGGTAGACGTTGCCGTGCCGGGCGACTGTAAACACACCCTACAGGCCGTAACAGCTTTGCTCAATGAGCGGGAACACACGGAATGGCGCGAAAGTTTCCGCCTCTATGACCGCGAAGAAGCGGCAAAAATCATTTTGCCGCAAACACAACCTGACAGCGGCCCGCTTCGTATGGCAGAAGTCGTAAGAAAAGTTTCGGAAATGACCCGCAACGAAGCCATTCTCGTTACCGATGTAGGGCAAAACCAAATGTTCGCAGCCCGTTACTTCAAATTTACCAAGAAACGCAGTCTGGCCACTTCAGGCGGAATGGGCACCATGGGCTATGGACTTCCCGCAGCCATCGGCGCCACTTTCGGTGCACCCGACCGGACTGTATGTCTGTTTCTAGGTGACGGCGGTCTGCAAATGACCATAGAGGAACTGGGAACCATCATGGAACAGGGCGCCCCGGTAAAAATCATCCTGCTCAACAATAACTATCTGGGTAACGTGCGGCAATGGCAGGCTTTGTTTTTCAAACGCCGCTACTCTTTCACACCAATGATGAACCCCGACTATGAAAAAATAGCTCAAGCCTACAATATACCTGTACGTACGGTTACGCAGCGCGCCGAACTGGAAACCGCCATCACCGAGATGCTGGCCGCTCCCGGGGCCTTTCTCCTGCAAGCCGCCGTGATGGAGGAAGACAACGTACTCCCGATGTGCTGTCCGGGCCACGATGTCGACGATATGATGGTGAGCATCTGAGAATGACAGTCTTAATTATTCCTCCCACTTATTCAATTTACCTCTCACTCTTTTCAAATAAAAGAATTATGAGTACCGACAACAAGAACGCGGCTAACGGCCCAACACTGTATACGATCATTGTTTTTTCGGAAAACCTCGCCGGCGTGCTCAATCAGGTAACAAATGTCTTCACACGCCGCCAGCTCAACATTGAAAGCCTCAACGTGTCGCCGTCGGGCATCGGAAAAGTACACCGCTACACCATCACATGCTATTCCGACGAGGCGACCATCCGCACCTTAACGAAGCAGATAGAGAAAAAGATAGACGTCATACAGGCGCAATATTTCACCAACGATGAAATATACGTGATGGAGCAGGCTCTCTATAAAATTGCCACGGCGAAGCTTTTGGAAAACAAGGAGATATCGAAAGCCATCCGTTTTCACGACAGTAAAATAGTTGAAGTCAACTCCACCTATTCCATCGTCTCGAAAGAAGGCATGCCGGAAGGCATCATGAACCTCTACCACAAACTCAAGAGTTTCGGCTGCCTGTTGCAGTTCGTGAGTTCCGGAGTGGTGGCCGTCACCAAAAGCCGCCGCGAGGAATTGAGCGAGTTTCTTGAACTGCGCGAAGAAGAATACCGCCAGCGAACACGCCGGTAACACACATACAATCCATTCAATATCAATGATGATGAATTCAGAACATATAGGCCGCTATCCCTTCACCGTCGAACCGTTCTCGGAAGACTACAAAGGCAGGCTGTCATGGGGATTTTTGGGCAACCATCTGCTGCGATGCGCCAGTCTGCACGCCGGCAGCCACGGCTTCGGATACGATGAAATGCAGGAAACACGTCATGTGTGGGTACTTTCGCGTCTTGTCGTAGAACTGGAGGAAATGCCGCGCACAGGCGATAAATATACCGTAGAGACATGGGTGTCGGCCATCTACCGGCAATTCACCGACCGACTTTTCGCCATCACAGGCGAGTCCGGCCGCGTTTTCGGCTACGGTCACAGCGTATGGGCCCTTATCGACATGGATAGCCGCCAGCCCATGGAACTGGAAGCATTGCCCGACGGCGGATTTTCCAGTGCTGTAACAGACAGGAAAATACCCATCAAAGGTCCCGGCCGCATCCGCGTGAAAAACACTATACCCGATTGCACGCTCACCACCCGCTACAGCGACCTCGACATCAACCGCCATGTCAATTCCATACGTTACATTGAAATGATGCTCGATCTCTTCCCGAAAAGTCTGTTCGACTCACATCGGGTGAAACGGATGGAAGTGGCCTACAGTGCCGAAGCTTATTTCGGCGACCGGCTGTCTTTTTTCAAGGACGACGGGGAAGACGGCAGCTATGCCGTAGAAGTGCGCAAACAGGACGGAACTCCAGTGGTAAAGGCCGTCATCACCTTCGACAAAGAGGCGTAAGTTTCCTGTAAAAAAAGAAAAAAACAATTTAATAACCGGATATTAAACACAAACGTAAAATGGCAAAAATGAATTTTGGCGGCGTCATCGAAGAAGTAATGACCCGCGAAGAGTTTCCTCTCGAAAAGGCACGTGAAGTACTCAAGAATGAAACCATAGCCGTGTTAGGCTACGGTGTTCAGGGACCCGGACAGGCATGCAACCTGCGCGACAACGGCTTCAACGTTATCGTAGGCCAGCGTCCCGGCAAAACCTACGACAAGGCTGTGGCCGACGGATGGGTGCCCGGAGAGACACTCTTCAACCTTGAAGAAGCCGCCCAGCGCGGCACCATTGTCTGCATGCTCCTTTCAGACGCGGCACAAATGCAGTTGTGGCCCACAATCAAGCCCTATCTCACAGCCGGAAAAACGCTTTATTTCTCCCACGGCTTCGCCATTAACTGGAGCGACCGTACTGGCGTGGTGCCTCCCGCTGACATTGATGTCATTCTTGTAGCTCCCAAAGGCTCCGGCACGTCACTGCGGACGATGTTTCTCGAAGGCCGGGGACTCAATTCCTCTTACGCCGTGTATCAGGACCATTCCGGACAGGCTCTTGAGAAGGTGCTTGCCTTCGGCGTAGGCATCGGTTCGGGCTATCTCTTCGAAACCACCTTCAAGCGCGAAGCTACCAGTGATCTTACCGGTGAACGCGGTTCTCTCATGGGCGCCATACAGGGACTTCTGCTGGCACAATATGAAGTGTTGCGCGAAAACGGCCATACCCCCTCTGAGGCGTTCAACGAAACTGTAGAGGAACTCACCCAGAGCCTTATGCCCCTCTTTGCCAAGAATGGTATGGACTGGATGTATGCTAACTGCTCTACTACCGCCCAACGCGGCGCACTCGACTGGATGGGTCCGTTCCATGATGCCATAAAGCCGGTGGTGGAAAAACTCTATCACAGTGTGGCTACCGGCAACGAAGCCCAGATTTCCATTGACAGCAATTCACAGCCCGACTATCGCATGAAACTTGAAGAAGAGCTCCGCGCTCTGCGTGAAAGCGAAATGTGGCGCACCGGTGAAACCGTTCGTCAGCTGCGTCCGGAAAACAATTAAAATGAAACACGGTTCTTGCCTGCCTGCAAGCGGCAAGGACTGTCAATTCGCATTAATGCCGGCAATGATTTTTTAAGAATCATTGCCGGCATTTAATATGGATGCGCATATCGTGCCAAAGTGAAAAACATCATCTTTTGAAGGACCGGAACAGGTTATTGACTTTAACGTTTTTAACTTCTGATTACACTTTGAAGTGTTAAAACGTAGGTTGTCAGTATGGGAAATGAAAAAGTCCGTACCGGAATTTCAACTCGAATACTTGGAATTTAAATTCGAATACAGAGATTTTAAGGGGAAAATACGGCAAAAAGTACGGAAAAAGACTCGGAAAATATTGAAAAAGCGGGACTTCCACAGTGGAAGTCCCGCTTGGCTGTTACAAAGATACAATCTTTTTCGCCCGAAAGCAAATTGTGTTAAAATCACACACCGCGGATGTTCCCCGATTGACAAGAGGGATGTTCCGCCCTTCAGGCCGTCTCTTCAGCCTGACTGAAAAAACGCCGCCACTCCTGTTCGAAATTTGGGGTGAAGAAGTCTGTGTCAAGGCGGTTCCGAATTTCTTCGCGTGAGAAGAAACGCGCGTCTTCGACCTCTTCCGAAATCGAAGGCTGGAGGGTGGTCACACAGCGGAATACGTTGACTAATTCGCGCTCTCTTGCACTCTCGAAGACGTAACGCGTCAGCAGTTCCGGCTCGAAGTCCGTCAGGTTTATTTCCTCGCGGGCTTCCCGGCGCAAGGCCTGGCCGATGGTTTCGTTCCAGCCTACGTGACCGCCCACGGCGGTGTCCCACCGTCCGGGCTGGATGTCTTTCCAGCAGGGGCGTTTCTGCAGATATAAGTTTCCCTGAAGATCGAAAACATGAAGATGCACCACGGGGTGCAGGAGTTTTTCGCCGTTGTGGCAGGTGCCGCGTGTGGCCCGGCCTATGACGGTTCCGGTTTCGTCCACGAGGGGGAGGATCTCTTCGTTGTTGTCTGTCATTTTTCCGGGGTTCTAACTGTTGTCGCGAAATAGCAGCGAGCTGTCTCCGTAAGAGAGAAAACGGAAATCGTGCGACAGGGCATAGTCGTAGACTTTCCGCCAGTTGCGTTCGCCTACAAAGGCAGATACCAGCAGGAGGAGTGTGCTCTGGGGCTGGTGGAAATTGGTGACGATGGCCTCGACCAGATGAAAGCGGTAGCCCGGTGCTATGATGATTTGGGTGGAAGTGTGGAGCACGGGCAGTGAATGACGGTCGAGGTAGGCCAGTATTTCCTGCAAAGCCTGAAGTGTGGTGATTTGTTCGCTTTCGGAGGCATATTCGTAGGGAAGCCATTGCGGCACGTGCAGTTGGTCTGCATCGGCTTCCGGTTGGCGGTGCAGGAGCACTCCTACGTAATAGAGGCTTTCGAGGGTGCGTACCGACGTGGTGCCCACTGCCACGCAACGGCCGCCGTGGGCTATGAGCCTTTCTATGCTTTCGCGCTTCACGGCTATCCATTCCGCGTGCATGGTGTGGCCGGCTATCTCGTCGCTTTTCACAGGCTTGAACGTGCCTGCTCCAACGTGCAGTGTCACTTCGTTACGTTCTATCTTGCGGGCGTCGAGGGCGGAGAGTACGCGGTCTGTAAAATGTAATCCGGCCGTAGGGGCGGCTACAGAGCCTTTTATTTTCGAATAGACGGTCTGATAGGTCCTCAAGTCGCTTTCTTCCGTTTGCCGGTTAAGGTAGGGCGGTATGGGCAGTTCTCCGATGGCATCGAGTACGTCGGCAAATGTTACTGTGCTGTCGTTCCAGGCGAAGCGCACTTCGTGTCCCGTTCCGCAAACTTCCAGTCGCTCCGCCGTGAGGAGGAGCTGTTTGTTTCCCACTGTTATTTCGCGTTGTAGGAGGCCTTCCTTCCATTTCTTGAGATTTCCCACCAGACAGGTCCATGTCACACTGGCCGTCTGTGCGAACGACAGCTGGTAGTCGGCGGGCGTATGAGGCTCGAGGCAGAACACTTCGATGAGCGCTCCCGTTTGTTTGTGGAAGTGCAGACGCGCCTGTATGACCTTAGTGTTGTTGAACACCATTAATGTATCTTCTGGCACGTGGGCCGGCAGATTGCAGAATGTGTCTTCTTCCACTTTTCCATCGCGGTAGAGGAGTAGTTTCGACTCGTCGCGCACGAGTTTCGGATATTTGGCTATCCTCTCTTCGGGCAAGTCGTAGGCATAGTCTTTTATACGTATATGTCTGGGGTCGGTTGTCATTGTCTTTTAGCTTTATTTAAAATGCAAAGTTACAACTTCCTGATGATTTCACTTCTCAATTGGAAAAAAATGCTTAGTTTTGCGATAGGATGGACATTCTTTCCGAAAAACGTCCTTGTGTTTCTTTTTTAACTGAAAACCATCAGCATGTGGACCTATTTATTTCTTTGGATGGCCGTGGCGCTTTATGTGGTACTCGTTGCGAGCACTGTGACGGTTGTGCTGCTCGAAAACCGCCAGCCGGCCAAAACCATAGCTTGGACCATCGTATTGATCATGTTGCCTGTGCTGGGGCTTGTCATTTTCTATTTCTTCGGGCAGAATATCCGTAAAGACCGTTATATCAGCCGTAAGCAATACAGTCTGCTGACACGGCGCATGCTGGCCGGCGTACAACAGGTTCCGCTTGGAGCCTGTCCGGAAAAATACCGACCGCTGGTACAACTTTTTGACCATACCAACCGTTCTGTTCTCACGGCTGGTAAACGTATAGTAGGTTACACGACAGGGGCGGATTGGGTGATGGCGTTGTTGCGCGAATTTGCCGCCGCACGTGAGACGATACATTTGGAAACTTATATTATAGAGGACGATGCCGTAGGACGCCTGGTGCGTGACGCCTTGGCCGATAAGGCGCGGGAGGGAGTGACCGTCCGCCTTATCTATGACGATGTGGGATGCTGGCACGTAAGGAACCGTTTTTTTGCCCCCCTCATAGAGGCCGGAGCACGGGTGGAGCCTTTTCTGCCTGTACGTTTTCCCAGTCTGACACACAAGGTGAATTATCGCAATCACCGCAAAATCTGTGTCGTTGACAGTCGCGTGGCTTTTATCGGCGGCATGAATCTGGCCAGACGCTATGTGAGCCGGCGGGAAAAGATATGGCGCGATGTCCATGTACGTGTGGAGGGTGGCGCCGTAGCCGATTTGCAGCGTCTCTTCTTGAGCGACTGGCTGTTTGTTACAGGGGAAAACTGCTACAAGCAAGCGGCCGATGCGGCGGTATTCAGGTCTCAACCGGCGGCCGCGTCAGAAGAAATGTCTCCGGCACAATCTTTGGCGGAGTCTTTTGTTTATCCCGCTCTTCTTTTACAGATTGTACCGTCTAATCCTGTGTCATGTTATCCGGAAATCATGTATGGCCTGACGTGGATCATACAGCACGCCCGTCAGTACCTCTACATACAGACTCCTTACTTCATGCCCACCGAGCCTATTCTGCAAGCCCTGCAGACTGCCGCGATGAGTGGAGTGGATGTGCGGCTGATGGTACCTCTCAAACCGGACGCCTTTTGGTTGCGTTATATTAATGACAGTTACTTCTGCGCCGTTCTTCAGGCCGGTGTGCGTGTATTCACCTATAAGGCGGGCTTTCTACACAGCAAATGCGCTGTAGCCGACAACGACTGGTGTACGGTCGGTTCCTCCAATATGGATTTCCGTAGCTTTGAAAATAATTTCGAAGCCAATGCGTTTATTTACGGCGAAGAGGCAGCCCGGGTCATGCGTGCTGTTTTTATGGAAGACTTGAAACACTGCGACGAAATATACCTTTCGGAATGGCGGCAACGCCCTTATTGCCGGCGGTTGCTCGAATCGTACACGCGTATTCTTTCCCCTTTACTCTAATGTCTGTTTAAACGCCATGCGTCCTTATCTTCTTTTCCTTTTTATTATATGTGCCCACACCGCCGCGGCCGACAGCATTTCCGTTGCGGCCGCGCGCCGCACGGCCGCCCGTTTGTTGGTCGGGACAAATAACGGTAATAAATTGTGGAGTAGGGATTTGCGAAATACCGGTAAAGACTTGCAAATGCGGGAACGCACAGTTTCCACTTACATCTTCTCCAATGCCGACGGAGCTTTTGCCGCTGTTGCCGCAGACGATCGTCTGCCGCCTGT
>ERZ778515.2272-NODE-2272-length-11376-cov-3.062627_pt1 | contig 11376 bp, 14 predicted proteins | sample MGYA00510343_ERZ778515 | MGnify/ENA primary metagenome ERZ778515 (study PRJEB29527, sample SAMN07138965) | mouse gut metagenome | material: feces | host: mouse | place: China:Nanjing | collected 2016-01-25 ...
ATATGTATTTCTTTATTAAAATTTCTTAGGATTAAACTTATAAGTTTGCTATCTATTAATTACTATAGTAACATTATTCTGGAAAAAATGCATCTGGAAAAAACTTCCCTATGTTTTTTAGAATCAGTCAAAAGGATACCCTTTGGGGACACATGTGACCATTTTGTCTAGTCAAAAGGGTTCCTTTTTTCATCTAACTATATTTCATAAGAATCCATGTTTAGATTACAGAAAAATGTATTTAATTCTTTTCTTCTGTCTTTTTGCGAATCTCTTTTGTGTTTTTTTCAACCATTTTTCTAGCAACCATAATTTGATGTCCGCATCCTAAACATTTTAAACGGAAATCTGCTCCTACTCGAAGTATTTCCCACTCTTTACTTCCACATGGATGTTGTTTCTTTAAACGAACAATATCTCCTATTTCAAATGGTATTGGCACAATCAATATTCCTCCTATATACAATGTTCACTAAATCACTATCTTACCAAATAGCTCTCCAATATTTTCTTGTAATACTAAATCTGCCATGTGATCTCTTGGGGTAGCAGTTTTATTAACCAATACAAGTTTATTGCCTTGATAATAATCTACAAGACCTGCCGCTGGATAAACCGCAAGAGAAGTTCCACCTATAATTAACATATCAGCCTGACTAATATAAAAAACAGCTTCTTGTATTGTCTTATTATCTAACCCTTCCTCGTACAAAACCACATCTGGTTTAATATCTCCACCACATTCCTTACAATGTGGTACCTCTTTACTTTCTAAAATATAGTTTGCATCATAAAAATGATGACAATTCTCACAATAATTTCTATGGACACTTCCATGTAATTCCAATACTTTTTTACTTCCCGCAAGTTGATGAAGTCCATCAATATTCTGCGTTATAACAGCACGTACCTTTCCTACCTCCTCTAGTTCAGCTAACTTTTTATGTGCCATATTTGGTTTTGCATCCAGACAAAGCATTTTATTTCTATAAAATCTATAAAATTCCTTTGTATTTCTTCTATAAAAAGTATGACTTAAAATAGTCTCTGGTGGATAATCATACTGTTGATTATATAATCCATCTACACTACGAAAGTCTGGTATCCCACTTTCTGTTGATACCCCTGCTCCTCCAAAAAATACAATATAATCTGATTTTTCTACCATTTCTAAAAATTTCATTATCTTTTCTTGCCTGTTTTGATTCTCCATTTTCCACTCCATTCTGTTTGTTTTCCTATTTCACAATAATATTTTCACTTAAAGTATTACAAATTTCTCTTATTCTTTCCAACTAATTTTCTTTCAAAACTATGCAAATTTATTTTAAAAGTACCTTTTCTTCCACCAACCCTGCATGCACCAAAAAACGATAATTTTCTCCCATTGGTGTACAAGTCATTAAGGTTACCGTTTTTTGATTTGCAGATGGCTTCCATTTAATTTCATAGAGACTGCGTTCTATTACTGTTTTTTGCCAACTTGCATATTTCTCTTGATTCTCAAATTGATAAGTAAAAGAATCCCAATTTAATTCTGCTGGATAACAAGAAAAAATTTGATATCTAAGAATTTTATCTGGTGTATAAATCAAAAAATCAGGATTATTTTGATAAGTTTCTTCCTGTTGAAATTGATTTAATTTTGCAAACATCGTCTTATCTTTCATATTATGTCCATAAATAAAAGTATTGTTATCACTGAAATCTGCTGCATTTTGTGCTTCCATAAAAATACTACCACATTTATTTTCTTCTTTTTGAAAGGTATGACTTAAATAATATTCATTATCTTCTCCCTGTACAATAGGATAACTAATATCCAAATTTTCAAAGTAAATCCAACCAATTGTATCTGTATTCTTTACTTGCAAAGCCTCAAAATCTACATTGATTTCCCCCTCTATCAAAACAGATAACACAGATTTTTTCAATTTTTGATATTCTTGCTCTCCCTGATAATACTCGAAAAAGAATATTCCCAGCTTCACTAGTGCAAATACAAATACTGCTAATGCTGCAAGAAATTTTATTATAAATTTCCAGTCTATTCTATTATTTTTCATAATATAAAATCTCTTATCTAATATAATTCTTTGCCCATTCCATCAATTCTTGTTCACTAGCATTTGCAGAAAATCTCTTACCCTCCTGTAAAATAGCTCCTTTACAAGATGGTGCAAGTTCTTTTGTTGTGTTTCCCATTCCACTGCCACCAGAAGTAGCCAAAGGTATTATCATCTTTCCTGTAAGGTTATACTGTTCTAGAAAACTATTTACAATTGTAGGGGCAACATACCACCAAATAGGGAATGCAATAAAAATCACATCATATTGTTCCATATTTTGCACCTTGTTTGTAATTGCAGGTCGAAAAGATTTATCTTGCATTTCCACGCTGCTACGACTCTTTTTATCCATCCAATCTAAATCTGCCTTTGTATAAGGAATTTCTGGTTGAATCTCATGTAAATCTGCCTCTATGGCTGTTGCTAAATGTCCTGCCAATTTTGCAGTTATTCCACTTGCACTAAAATATGCCACTAATATTTTTCTCATTGCTTTATTCCTCCAACTGATTGTATATTTCATCACTTACTGGCTCTAACCATTCATTAGAAGTATCTTCTCCTGGACACTCTACCGCTAGATGACTAAACCAACTATTTGCTTTTGCACCATGCCAATGCTTGACACCTGCTGGAATTGTCACTACATCTCCTGACTTTAAACTTCTTGCTGCCTTTCCTTCTTCTTGATACCATCCTTCTCCCTCTATACATAGAAGAATCTGACCACCACCATCGGAAGCTTTGTGAATATGCCAGTTATTACGACTGCTTGGTTCAAAAGTCACATTAAAGATACCTACTGTTTCCTTAGGATTTGTCAAAGGCTTTAAGTAACTGTTTCCTATAAAATATTGTGCAAATGCAGTATTTGGTTCTCCCAGTCCAAAAAACCCACCATGTTCCTCTTTCTTACCATCCTCCGCATACACTTCCTTTGCCATGCGAAAGGCTGCCCATGCATTAGGCCAACCTGCATAAAAAGCAATCTGAGTCAAAATCTCGGCCATCTCTGTTTTTGTTACCCCATGATTCTTTGCAGATATCAGGTGATACTGAAAAGAACTGTCCACCATTCCTTTTCCTATTAATGCAGATACTGTTACAATAGAACGAAGTTTCAAAGAAAGTTTGTCTTCTCTTGCCCACACTTCACCAAACAATACATCATCATTTAATTCTGCAAACTTTGGCGCAAAATCGTTTAAGGCATCTCTGCCTGCTGTCTGTTTTATAGCCACTTTTATTCCTCCTTATCTATATTTACTATGACACTCCTAATAACTTTTTAACTTCAGCATAGGTAATTTCATAAATTGACATATATACATAATTTATTTTTGCCTGTCTCATTGCCTCTCTCTGTTTTTCTGTCACAACTGTATATGGATAAATACCAAACATAAATGGAAAAAAGGAAAAGATAAAATCTTGTTTCTCTTGTACTGTCATTTCTGGAAAATACTTATTCAGACAATTCCTTATCTCCACCAGAGACTGACCATATGCTATCTTAAATTCCACCAGTCGTTCCATTCGACTATTTTCTTCCATATCATAGTGATTCATAGACATAATCTTTAATAGGTTTTCTCGTTCTTCTAACGAATGTGCTAGTGCGTCTGCAAATTCTAATGGGGTCAGATTTTTGTGCTCTGCCTGAATCTGCTTTAACCTGTCTATCCACAATGTATACTCTCTTTGTAACAGAGCCAAAAAAATTTCCTCTTTTGTCTGAAAGTAATTATAAATAGAAGTACGAGTAAAGGATGTTGTATTTCCAATTTCTTTCAGTGTTATCTCCTTAAAACTCATTGTCTTATAAAGTTTTGCACAAGCTGTAATAATTTCTTCTTTTCTAGCTGCAGTCAATTCCTCCGATCCCTTTGGCATAATGTACTCCTTTAATTTTTCACTTTTCTTAAATGAAGGGCATTTATCTCTCATTTTCCCGTTTCTGACACAATGTCAGCATTGTTATTATACATTTATTCTGACATCATGTCAATATAATTTCAAATTTTTTTCAATCATTCATAATAAAAGAAAGAAATCCTATTTGAATCATTGTATAGCACATATCAAAAAAAGTGAGTATCATAAAACTTGACATATCTTGTCAAGATTTAAGTGTTATTCTATTGCTAAAGGAGGAAATGTTAATGCAAGAAAGCAGATTATTTAAGATTGTGTATCATCTACTTGAAAAAGGACAAGCTACAGCCCCAGAATTAGCAGAAAAATTTGAAGTATCAGTTAGAACAATTTACAGAGATATTGACTCTCTCAGTGGAGCAGGTATCCCTATCTATACAGAACCAGGCAGAAATGGTGGTATTTATTTGATGAATGATTTTGTTTTAGATAAAGTCATATTGTCGGAACAAGAGAAACAGGAAATTCTTATAGCTTTACAGAGTATAAATACTATCCAAAATATGAGCAACAACCAAACACTACAGAAACTTTCTGCCATGTTTCATCTCAATTCAGATCATTGGCTTGAAGTGGATTTTTCTAGATGGGGGAATAAAGAATTTGATAATGAAAAATTTGAACTGCTAAAATCAGCAGTAATCCATTGTAAAAATGTTAAAATTTATTATGCAAGTTCCTACAAGGCTATAAGTGAAAGAATCATACAACCCTATAAACTTGTTTACAAAGCAAATGCATGGTATTTGAAAGCATTTTGCACAGAAAAACAAGACTGGCGGATCTTCAAATTAAATCGTATTTTAGATTTAGAAATTTTAAACAAGAATTTTTCTCTTTCAAATTACCCCAAGCTAATTGAAAATTCTGAGGGAGCATATACTCAAATTACACTTCGTTTTCCCCAAGAAATGGCATACCGTATATATGATGAGTTTGATAAAACACAAATACAGCAACAAGAAGATGGCGATTTCATTGTTTCTGCTAGAATGCCTGAAGATGAGTGGTTAATAAGTTTTTTATTGTCATTTGGAACACAGGTAGATATACTTTCACCTACCTATCTAAAAAATATCTTGGCAGAACAGGCAAGATTGATATATGAAAAATATAAACCTTGACATAAGATGTCAGTATTATTTTGATAAAATATAAGAAAAGTTTTTTGATTTAGGAAAATAGCAATACAAATTTTCTATTATTATGAAGATATGAAAATAGGAAAATAGCAATACAAATTTTCTATTATTATGAAGATATGAAAATAGAAAAATAACAATACATGTTTTCTATTATATAAAAGAAAGGAAATATAAACATGAGTAGACCAACAACCAAAACAGATTTATTAACCACAGTAACTGAAAACTATGAAAAACTAAACGTTCTTATTTTTGGATTGACAGAAAAAGAACTATCAACACCTTTTGATTTTTCAAGTGATGAGAAGAAGAAAGAAGCTCATTGGAAAAGAGATAAAAATCTCCGTGATATTTACATCCATCTCTATGAATGGCATCAGCTTTTACTTAACTGGGTGCATTCAAATCAAAAGGGTGATAGCAAACCATTTATACCTCAACCTTATAACTGGAAAACTTATGGAAATATGAATGTAGAATTTTGGAAAAAACATCAAAATACATCATTAGACAATGCAAAGAATATGTTTCAAAAATCCCATGTAGAAATTATGAAGTTAGTAGAATGCTTTTCCAATGAAGAATTGTTTTCTAAAGGAATTTATAAATGGGTTGGCAGAAGTACTTTAGGTTCCTATTTCATCAGTGTTACATCCAGCCATTATAATTGGGCTATAAAGAAACTGAAAGCACACAAAAAAATTGTGTCAATATGTGAAAAGAAATAAAATACACTTTGTGATATCAAAAGGATTAATGTGTTGTATCGTTTTGTTATGGTCGTATACCTTCTTTTCCCCCACAGAAGGTGTATCAGCAGATAAGTTTGTTCTATAGGAAGATACTTTCCTACTTTCGGGTGACATAGTATTTCCTATAGAATAAAAACACAGGAAATCAAGAAAAGGTTTCCTGCGTTTTCTACATTGCACCATAAGCACAACTATGATTCAATTTTTTACACAACGCTACTTATTATCTTTAAAAAGCTGTATTCCTTTTTTTCTTATAAACACTAATAATAGTGTTGACAATACATAATAGTATAAAAAGGCTCGTAAAGTTAATCCAAATGTCTCTATATGCTGTTTTTGCTAATTCTTCCCTTAATCCGCTAAACCAGACATATGTAAATGCTAATAATTGAGATGGCACATATGCAATCATATATCTAAAAATCAAAGGCTTAATCGGCAAATTAGTACACAACTCAAAAGTTGCAATCCCAATCAAAAGTATCATAGCCCTATCTAATTCATGCCAATTACCGCTTGGATCTTCATAAATACCATTCCCAAGATATAAAATACTATTTAACAATGTTATTACCATATATATTATCGAATAAATCGACACTATACTTATCCATTTTTTCTTATTCATTTTTTCCTCCAATCCCAACGTTTCGCCCTGTTTCATTCTCAAACAGTTATCAATTATTTATCGCTGGTGTTATTATATTTGATAGAAACTTTTCTTTCTCCCACATAGGGGGTTATTAAAGTTTAACATTTTTTATAAAGTATCTTCCTTCATTTCTTTCAGTATCCCTTTGAATACTTGCGCAATCATCTTACTTATTTCTTCTGTGGTAAATACACACATATTTGTTGCACAAAGTACTGCTATTCCATGTGTGTAAATCCACAAGTGGCGGTATAACTGTTCTGCCTTATTCTCGGACAAATGATATCCATTTTGCACAGACAATAAAATATCTTTATAATTATCATCTATCATGGGCAATACATTGACAACTGCGGGACTTTGCTTTTGCTCAAACATAAAAAGTAATTGAAATAATTTTGGCTCTTGAATTGCAAAAAGGATATACTGTGTGCCTACACCTTTAAACGCTAATTCTTGCTCTAAACCTTTTTTGACATATTCTGCATAAATTGATTTTGCAGATTTTTTAATTTCCGCTTGCACTTCTTCCATACTTTCAAATACTGTAAAAATAGGTCTTGCCGAACTACCCAATTTTGCACCTAATGCTCTGGCAGATAAAGCCTCCACTCCATTTTCTCTTATAATATTTAGTCCAGCTTGTATAATTTTGTCCCGTGTAAATTTTGCTTTTGGTGGCATATAATATCCTCCCTAATCTAAAATAGTCGTTTTAAAACATATGTATTAAAACATCTGTTTTTATTATATTCCAAACAAATGCCTATGTCAATAGCATTAAAAAACTATACAAAAAAAATTAGAGCAATAACATTTTTGTCAATACTCTAATTTCTTTTGCTTTTCCTTGATACATAAAATAATGGTGGTTTTTTTGTCCTATTTCTATTGTCTTTCTCTGTTGAGCATAAATATTAAATTAGGAGTTTATGCCCCATAGAGAAACGTCACATTAATTTCTTCGCAAGGCTTCAATAGGACTTAATTTAGCGGCTTTCCTTGCTGGATAAATTCCAAAAAATACGCCTATTCCACAAGAAAAGAACGTTGCTCCTAAGATGGTACTTACCTGAATCCCAGGATGAATCACACTTCCCATAGAAATAGTCATCAATTTACAAGCCCCTACTGCACCTAAAAGTCCAAACAAAATACCAATGATTCCTCCTACAATTGTGAGAATTGCTGCTTCTGCTAAAAATTGCATTAAAATAGAAGATGTTTTTGCTCCAAGAGATTTTCTTATTCCAATTTCTCTGGTGCGTTCTGTTACAGATACTAACATAATATTCATTACACCAATTCCACCAACAATTAAAGAAATGGCTGCCACACATGAAATAAATGTAGTTACAATAGCTAACATGCCATTTAACTCTGAAACTATATCCTGAAAACTTTGTATTTGATAATAATTTTCTCCTGCACATTGATGTCTAGATTCCATAAGATGAACAATATCTCTTGCCACTTCTTCACCACTCGCCTTATCATTGGCAAATACTGTGGCCGAATAGAAAGAGTCACTTTCCCATCCAAAGCTCAAAAATGAAGTATAAGGTACCTCTAATGTCACAGGCATTCCTTCATATGTATAACTGACAAAACCACTATTTTCTTTCTGTTGTGTTACACCTACAATACGATAATTATTGCTAATATTATTGATAGTTACTTCAATATCCATCCCAATTACATCATCAGATCCAAATAAACGTTTTGCATCGCTGTCTGTAAGCACACAAACCCGATTTCCTTCTTCTACATCAATTGCTGTAAAATAAGAACCACGCTTTATATTGTAATTTAAGGCCTTCTGCATTGCTTCTGTACCACCATTTAAACTTAATGAAAATTCTCCCTTTCCTGTTATGGTACTACCAGAAGAACTATCATTTGGTGTAGCTCCATCTACACCTTCAATCCTCTCTTGAAGGGCCTGCAAATCTTCTGGTGTAATCCATTCTTGCATATTTACTGCATCCTCACTACAGTAGATTGTAATCTGCCCTGTTCCAAAGTTTGCAACTTCTGAATTCATAGCATTTGCTGTTCCATCTCCCACAGACATTACCATAATCACAGAAGCAATTCCAATAATAATACCTAACATGGTCAAAAAAGACCGACCTTTATTGGCAATAATATTTTTCAATGCCATTTTTACATATTCTATCGCATTTCCCATTTCATACTTCCTTTATCTTTCCTTTTATCATGCTTTTTTTATAGCTTCTAGCACATTTCCTATTTTATCCCTTATAATTTTATTCTTCTATATTACTTTCTGTAATTAAAATTTTATCTCCTTCTTCATGATTTTCTGGGTCGGCAATTACTTGCTCTCCTGCTTCAATCCCCTCTGTAATTTCTGCACATTCATCAGAAGTCACACCTGTTGTAATTGCTTGTTTTTTCAATAATCCATCTTGGCATATCCAACAAAAAGTTCCATCTTTTCCTATATTTATTGCCTCTGTGGGAAGGATTACTACATCTTTTGCTTCTGCTGCTAAAATTTTCACTTTAGCATCCACACCTAAGAAAATATTATTATCTGGATTATCAATGTGCACAGTTGCCTTAATCGATGCAGAAGATACAGCAGCCTGATTACTTCCAGCAATTCCATCCATAGCAATCCGGCTAATTCTGCTTACGGTTCCCTTATAGTTATTTCCAGCTAAAATAATTTCTGCCTTTTGTCCTTCCTTTACTTTATCATATACATTTTTGGACAAAGTTATCTCTACATTTACATTATCAATACTTTGCAAAGTAAACAACTGCATTCCCTGTGATACCAAAGCACCTTCTAACACCTGTTTTTCTGAAATTACTCCATTAAATTCAGCAGAAACTCCTTGTTTTCCAGCTTCAATTAACTCTTCTAAAGATTTACTCTCTAATTCTGCAAGATTATTATTTGCCTGCATCTGTGCTCTTGCTTCATTACTTAAAGTTCCTGCATCTGTTTCTGCAATTACTCTTTGACTTTCCAAATTTCCTTCTAATTGCGCCAATTCCGCTTGAACTGTTTCTAGACGTTGCTGTAACTCAGCATTCGTTCCGTTGTTCGTTCCAATTTCACCCAAGGAAGTTTGTAATTCCACAATCTGATTATTTAAATTATCTGTAATTTCTTTCTGGGCTTGATATGCACGTTCTGTCTCTGTAACCTTTGCATTGGCTTTATTTAACGCTTCTCTTGCTTTTTCTAATTCCTCTGTTTCTCCAGAGGCGGCGGCTGCATCAAAATTTACCTGCGCTATTTGCTGTTCCTCTACAGCCTTATCATACTTTACTTTTAGCTTATCTAACGTTTTTAAGGCTTTTTCTAAATCTTTTTTTTTTTTTTTTATTTGAACATTCACTTCACCCATTTGCCTTTGTGCAGCTTCTGCTTGTGCTTGCGCATCTCCCGCAATTGCAGCTGTCAAATCTGCTGCTTCTTGTCTCTTTGCATCTACCTGCGACTGTAAAGAATCTACCTGACTTCTTGCCTCTGCCTGCCTTGCTGCTGCCTCATAGGATTTATTTAGTGTATCTTGATATCCTAGTTCATTTGCTTTTATGGTAAGCTCTGCTTTCTGATTTTGTTCCTCTAAATCCTTTAAGTTAAACGTAATCAGTTTTTGCCCTTCTTTCACTAAATCACCTGCCTGGAAATCTGCAAGTTCTATCTTTGCATTCACTGGAGAAAATATTGTTTTTTGTTCCCCACTTACTACCACTCCATTTGTTTCTATTATTTGGGACACATCACCTTTTTCTACAGTGATTGCTTCTACTTTCATTGCTTCTATTACTGCTTTTGCAGCACTTTCAGCATTTTTCACTGTAATAGTTCCTACCAATCCAACCACAACAACAATGGGGATTACAACTTTTAATATCTTTTTCTTCTTCCTTGGAATTGCAACTTTTGATGTTTCTTTCTTCTTCCTTGGAATTAAAACTTTTAATATTTTTTTCTTCATTATTTGCTCCTCCTGTTTTACAACCATATTTCCTTTATAGCCATCTTTGGATACCTATTATGTCATTCGACATGTCATAAGGCATAAATCATTAGACATGAAAAACATCAATTATTATAATAATCTTCCACAATTTTACCATCCAAAATTCTAATTACTCTTTTTGTTTGCTCAGCAATATCATCATCATGTGTAATTAAAATTACGCTTCTTCCAGCATTATGTAATTCTTTTAAAATATCCATAATTTCTTGTGTAGAAGAGGAATCCAAATTTCCTGTTGGTTCATCCGCAAGAATCACAGGTGGTTCTGCTGCAATTGCCCGTGCAATGGCAACTCTTTGTTGTTGTCCCCCTGACATCTCTGAAGGTCTATGATGCATTCTTTTTTCTAATCCAACTTTTATTAGAGCTTCCCTCGCCAACCGATTTCTTTCACTTCTTCCAATCCCTCGATAGATCAATGGCAATTCTACATTTTCTATGGCATTTAAATTGGCAATCAAATTAAAACCTTGGAAAATAAATCCAATTTCTTCATTTCGTATCTCTGAAAGTTGATTGTCATTCATTGCAGATACATCTTTTCCATTTAAATAATAAGAACCAGACGTAGGTATATCCAAACATCCCAACATATTCATTAGTGTAGATTTACCAGAACCAGAATGCCCAATAATTGCAATAAACTCTCCTCTATTAATTTCCAAATTTACTTTATCTAGTGCACGCACTTCATTCTCACCAGGATTATAAATCTTACATAAATCCTGTACTTTAATTAAATTTTCCAATTTCTTCTCTTCCTTCCTCTATGTTAAGGTCATCTTGAATCAT
>ERZ778515.2277-NODE-2277-length-11361-cov-5.093579_pt1 | contig 11361 bp, 7 predicted proteins | sample MGYA00510343_ERZ778515 | MGnify/ENA primary metagenome ERZ778515 (study PRJEB29527, sample SAMN07138965) | mouse gut metagenome | material: feces | host: mouse | place: China:Nanjing | collected 2016-01-25 ...
TCAAAAAAGTCCCTTGCGTGTGCAAGTGACGAAGGTTCTCCGCGGTACCACCCGATTTCCTGTCTGAGACAGGCACTCAATACGCTTAACGCGCGTCCACGTCCTATCCTACTCTTCTGCATATGCGGCAGAATTTAAGATGGAAGCTCCGGTGGGAAATTCACTCTTCATTTGAACTTAAGGAAGCTTTCAGCCGGTGGCTTCCTCTCTCTTTTAGAAAACGAATCGCTACTAAACACCTTCACAGCTTTTTTCAACTAAAGTCATTGTAATGAACCGAACGGAAAAAGTCAAGAAAAATTTGTTGCGATGCCGAAATCATTGCGCTTCTTCGGACTGCCCCTTTTCCTTCTTTTCCTTCCGTCTTCTGTACAAAACCTTGTAAGCCGGTCCAAAATACCGGTTGATATGCGCGCCAATTAAAATAATATAAATACAGAAGTAAAGCCATAACATAATAATCACAATAATGGAAAGGCTGCCATAGGTGCTCAGATTGTTGATTCGCTCCACATAGATGGAAAATCCCCAGGAAAAGATGCTCCACACTACCGCCGTAAATACCGCTCCCGGCATCTGCGCACGAAACCGCAATTTCTTATTGGGTACATAGGCATAAACTGCCGCAAACAAAAGTGTCATAATCAGCCATATCACAAGAAAGCGAAAATTCATGGCAAAATTAAAAAGCTGTCTTGTCTGCGGCACCCGCAAAAAAATCATGTCGAGCAGCACATTGCCGAACACGTTAATAATAAGCGACAGCAAAAGCACAGCCAGCATAACCAGCGTATAGAAGGCAGCAATGCCGCGCACCACAAAATAATTGCGCTCCTCCTCCACGCCGTTTAACACATTCAGTCCCCGCATCAGCGCCAGCACACCCCTGCTGGCAGACCAAAGCGTGGCAATCGCCGCAATGGAAAGCACGCCCGCCGATTTCTCGTAGACGTCGGACACCACGCTCACCATAAGCGGTTCCAGCACACTTGGCATAATTTCAGAAATACCGTTTAACAAATTCTCCTCTGTCAGATGGGTATAGGGAATAATGGTGCAAATCATAATCAATATGGGAACCAGTGACAAAAACATAAAAAACGCAGTACTTGCCGCAAAAGAGCCTATGTTTTTCCGGTTCATCTGCCGGTTGAAATCATCCAGTATTATGTACAGCTTTCGTATCACAGCAATCCTCCATCACGAAGACTTTTAGTATACACGGCAGCCCGAATAGAAAAATTCCAGAATCTGCTGTGCGGTATAACCTGCCTGCGCCATATTTTTTGCCCCGTTCTGAGACATGCCTGCGCCATGCCCGAAGCCGCCGCCGGACAATTTATATCCTACCACATTCCCCTGCTCTTGAACAGTTGAAATTACAAAAAAGCCGCTAGGCAGAAGACTTCTCATTTCCATGCTGCTCCCGTCCTGCCTGAGTACCTCTGTCTCGCCGTCACAAAGCACATAACGGATATTTAATTCGGTAATCACCTTATAGGTTGCCTTCTCCCCTTCAATCACCAGTTCTTCCGCCACACCCCCCGCATTTCGGGACACCACGGTAATATTTTGAATCTTTCCCAGTTCTTTTGGCTTCTGGCTGACATATTCTCCGCCGGAAAAGGTCAGGATATGCAGGCGGTTTGCCGCATAGCGGCTTTGCAGAATTTTTAGTATTTTTTCACTGTCTATTCCGGATACCTCATAACTCCACCTGTACCACGGTTCTTCTTTTTCAAAATCTGTTTCCGGAGGAGACAAAAGAAACTGTGCAAACATCGCCTCTCCCCGCATACTGTCTGCCGTATATACCAAGTCTGCCCCTTCATACCCATCCCTGCTGACAGAGCGCGCCGTCAGGTAAAAAAGTTCCGGCGCCGTTTCCGAACGCCACACATGTTCATCTGAACCAAAGCCGCAGGAAGTGGAATAATAGTAGGTATTTGCAAGCGTCCCCTCGTAATACAAAAGCTGTCCCGCCGTCTCTTTTACCGCCGTTGTAGTGGCATTCTGTTCCATAATGTTGTTGTATACCTGATATCCCGTGCTGTCATCCACATGAGCACCCACATCAGGAAGCCCCGGGGAAAGCATATGGGAATAGGCATAGGTTCTGGCACAAACAGCCTGTGCCTTCAATGCTTCTAACGGATAACCCGCCGGCATCTCACTTGGCACCACCGCGTAAAGATATTCCTCCAGCAGCACCTCGTTGATAACGACAAAACCGTTTTCTGTCAGACTGATTTCCATGGTTCCCCTGTAAGCCGGCGTTCCCTGACTCCTGTTTACCGAAAGCAGGCTGATTTTTGCCGTTAGGGAAGAGGGTATGATATAGATACGGCGGCTGCCGCTTTCTTGGGAAAAATAAGGACTGTCTGCCGTTATCTGCAGGCTTTCCCCTGCCCCGTGCTCCTCTCGTCCCTCCGTATTTGGCAGCGAGTCATCCCCCGCTGACACGTCCGCCAGCGGCACCCCATAATAAATGGTATATGCAGCGTCGCAGGAAAGTGTTACCGCATCATGATATGCCCCTGCGTAGTCGCTGTTTTTTATCTGCACCCGAATATACTGCATACTCTCATCACGTGTCATCAGCACGCCGCAGATTTTTCCATCCTCTATAACAAAGTCTGCATAATGATATCCAATGCGGATATCCCTCGCCGTCCCCTCCCGCAATTCTCCATACAGCATATAAAATCTAACTTGCTCGGAAAAAGGAATCCTTCCCAGATTTTCAAGTTCCACGCCGACGCCTGCTTCCACACCGATAACCTTACCGCTGACCCGCTCACCTGTTTTTAAAAAAATCCGACTTACTGCGCCATCTTTCAACGTCAAATCGGCAAGCTGACCGGCACTTACCGAAAAGCCGTCCGAAGCGTTGCCTATCTCCACTCCCTCCCTATGAAAAGGATACTTTTTATTTTCACCGTCAAATATACTAATAACATTGTCTCCAACTTCCGTTATGTATACATTGTACAATTCTTCCGTCACGGAAACGGGCGGCGGCGTCTCTTCTCCGCCTTTCTTTTTTTTGTCTCCGCCTCCTCTTCTTGCTATGCCAAGAGAAAAAGCAATGACAATCAGCAGTCCGATGCCCACCAGACACAAAACCGCCTTTGCCTGCATTCTTTGAGATTTGTTCCAGTCCTGCTTGTGATTTCCTATCTGCAATTTTCTTGTCCGTCCTTTTCAGATTCTGAAAAGAGAGCAGCCGAAAAGCTGCTCTCTTTTATCTGTCGTATAACCCCAAAATGCCGGCTCCTGCCTTTTGACTCCTAGCTATAGCCAGGTGGGCAACCGCAGCCATACATTTGCCTTCCCCTGCAATCCTCATATGAGTGGAGGCTTGACAGCCGCATGACGATATAGGAATCCCGTTTAAAGTAAATGTAGGTTCAAAATTAACAAGAGTTATCGCACATTTCAGGTTACTTATATTATAGTCAAAAACCACACTGATTACAAGTTAAAAATACAGGTAATTTATACAATTTTGTATAAAAATGGAGCCACAGAAAAATCCATGGCCCCAAATTGGCATTACAGGGTGTTTGCCTCTGCAACAACCTTCTTTAACGCCTCAAGTGCCTCGTCAGGAAGCTTATCATAGCCTTCCTTCTTGGTTGCAAAGCCTTCTACCGCATCTACACGGTTCTGCATTGCGCTCTTGAGCTGTGCTGCATAATCCTTGTCAGACAAGTCTACATTGAAATCACCCCAGTTCATGATTTCAATATCAGAGAAAGGTCCCCATTTTTCAAATGCAGCCTTTCCTTCCACGATGCTCTCTAAAATGCCAAGGGTATCGGCAGGTTTTACTTTCTTGCCCATAAAATCACCGGTGTTGATGATGTAGCAGTCAACATTCTTCTCCTCCACCAGCTTTTTAAACTTCTCATAGTCGTTGGCAAGCGGATAGGTTCTGAACGGATTTGCATAAGGCACAATGCGAAGTGCATTTAAGTCGGTGCCGGCAGCCACACGCTCTGCTGTGGAGGTCTTGGTTGCAAGGGTTGCACCCATAACGGAAGCAAGCGCCGAACCTTTCAGCTTCACAACGGGAGGAATGGTCGGGTCCTTCATAATCCAGAAGATAGCGTTTACAGGCGCGTCAATCTTATCCACACGGTTCGGAGACCATAACTTAGACTTGATGGCACGTCCGTTGCCGTTCCTGATATCCTCGGTTACAAGCTGAATCTTGCCGTTCTCATCCAAGGTTGCGGAACAGTTCTGCGCAGAAAGCAGGTATTCGTTGTCCGGACAGCCTGTCGGATAATCTGCCGTCTTGTCAAAATAAGTAGGCTCTAAAGCAACGGAAGCGCAGGTATCGGTATTGATGATGAAAGCGTCGTCATGCAGGACTTTAATCTCATACTTGCCGCCGTGCTTTGCGTGTGTCAGCGTGGATTTGCCGGAGCCTGACAGACCGTATACGGAAGCAACAAACTTTCTGCCGTCGGGAAGGAGGTATTCTTTCTGTCCGCCGTGGCAGGAAGCGTAGCCGTTTCTGTTGGCAAGCGCCCATGCCATAGTCAGCGTGCCCTTCTTGTGCTCGCCAAAATATCTCATGCCTAAGATTGCCGCACAGTTCTGATTGGTGTCAAAATAGCACAGGGTAAGCGGGTCGCTTAAGCAGCTATAATCTACATCAGGCCTGTTGCCCGGCACCCACTGCGGGTCGGAGAAAATATAAATGTCAGGCTCATTGCCGTCGCCTACCGGCTTGGAGTTCTTATACATCTTTACGTATTCATCGGACATATACTGGAAATTAATCATCCAGTTGTAGAGAATGTTTTCCTCTCCTTCCGGAATCAGGAGATGGGCTTTTACCATAAATTCAGGGTCAAGTCCTACAAAGCACTCTGCATGGTACATGGTTTTCCAGCGTGTCTCATAAACCGCGTCCATCACCACCTTATCCAGCTTTGCCTCATCTACGCCAGGCTCGCCTTTGATGCGGCGTGCAGCAGCATAACGTCCCGTTACGGCGCCGTCGTTAAACAGAAGCACCTTTGCATCCTTTTCCAGTCCAAAAGTTTCGCCGTCCTTTACAGGCATATCCGTCACAACGGTTCCCGGTGAATTTTTAGCCAGCTCATAAGCTTCCTTCAGAGTGTTTACTTTTACTACATTGTTTCCGTAAAAAGCCGCCTCTATAATGGAACGGGTCTTGGAAAAGCCCACCTTTCCGGCGCCAATTTCGGAAATTGGATAATACGCTTTTGTTGACATATTACGTCCTCCTTCAATAAGTATCTATTATTGCCGCAGTAACGGCATACTGCCTCTTTTTATGCGGGATAGTAACTTTGGCAGCCGCGTACCTTCCCGCATATCACGTTTATTATCTCAAAGCCCTTTCTAAAAGTCAATAACGGGCAGTCAAATTTTATAATGATTTTACATTTTTTGTAAGCTCTTACACTTGCGCTGTACCGCGCATGGCGCGCAGATACCCGACCGCGTTTCTACACTTCCCTCGTAGCCTCTTTCAGCCACGCACTCTCTTCCGCATCCAGATACGGCGCAATTTTCTCATATACTTTTTTGTGATAGGCATTGAGATATCCCCTTGTCTCCTCCGTCATACAGGTTACGTCAATGGCATCCAAATCCATCGGCACATAGGTCAGCGTTTCAAAATGCATAAACTGTCCGTCCGTATTTTTTACGCCGTTTTTCGCCACCATCACATTCTCAATGCGGATGCCATGACTGCCTTCTATATACACGCCCGGCTCGTTTGTCACGTCCATGCCTTCCTCTATCACTGCCTCTGCAGCACCCTCCACAAAACGCCAGCGAAGTCCCTGCGGTCCCTCGTGTACGTTGAGAATATACCCTACGCCATGCCCTGTTCCGCATTTGTAATCCATGTGCATATTCCAAAGCGGCGCTCTCGCCAGAATATCCAGATTGCGCCCTGTGCATCCGTACAGCCATTTCGCGTGGCTGAGATTCAGCATTCCCGCAGCCACCGCCGTGTAATGGCATTTGATTTCATCGGAAACGGGACCAAGGACAATGGTTCTCGTCACGTCCGTAGTGCCGCCCATGTACTGCCCGCCGGAATCTACCAAAAGCATCCCCTCCGGCGCCAATACCTTAAAGTTCTCCGGCGTCGCCTCATAATGCATCATGGCGGCGTTTTCTTTATAGGCTGAAATCGTGGGGAAGGACAAGTCCAGAAATTCCGGTATCTGCCTTCTCAAATTCTCCAAATAATCTGCCGCCGTAATTTCCGTGATTTCCATTTTGCCGATATGCTTCTTCAGCCAGTAAATAAACTTCGTAACCGCCACGCTGTCCTGTATAAAAATCTTTTCCATGTTGGCAAGCTCCGTCGGATTTTTGATTGCTTTTTTCAGCTCCGTCGGATTTTTACCTTCCACTACTTTCGCGCCCGCAGCCGCCTTTTTGTAAAGACAATAACTGCAGTGCCTCTTATCCAGCATGATTTTTGTCTCTTTGCCCGCCTCTTTTTCCAGAAAATCCATTATCGAGTCATAGGGGCGCACCGCAATATGATTTTCCTTCAGATAGTTTTCCGTTTCTTTGCAGAGAGCCTCTTTTTGCACAAAAAGAATACTCTCCCTCTCCCCGATATATCCGTAGGAAAGCGCCACCGGATTGCATTCCACATCCCCGCCGCGTACATTGAACAGCCACATCAAATCGTCCAGCTTTGTCAGAAGAAGCTTCTCTGCGCCGCCTTTTTTTACCTCTTCCATTACCTCTGCAAGCTTCTTTGACACACTTTTTCCCGCGATCTCCTCCGAAAGCACACGCAGCGCTTTACAGGACATCGCCGGACGCTCCTTCCAGACCTCATCCGCCAAATCCCTGTCATATACAAAGGATATTTTTTTGTCGGCAAGCTTCTTTTCCAGCAAAACGCCCTCCGCCGCCGGCACTACCCTGCCGTCAAAACTAAGTGTCTGCCCTTCCTTCATATTCTCCTTTAAAAATTCATGCAGCGTTGGGACGCCTTCCTCCGCCATGCGGAACAAGGTAACGCCGGTTCCCGCAAGCTCGTTTTCCGCCTGAATAAAATATCTGCCGTCCGTCCAAAGCCCCGCTCCCTCCTGCCACACCAAAAGCGTGCCATTCGAGCCGGTAAAGCCGCAAAAATATTCCCGCACCGTAAAATAAGCGCCCACGTACTCCGAATTGTGAAAGTCCGCCGTCGGAATCATGTAATAATCGATTTTTTCCCTTTCCATCACGGCTCTCAACGCCGAAAGCCTCTGCCTGATTGTTTCATTTTCCACTTTTTCCATCCTCCTTACTGATTTTCACAATTCCCTACACTTCCTCGTTCAGGGAAAGTCCTTCGCAAAGCGCGACCGCCTTTGAGGTGCCGACGCGGCTGCAGCCCATCTCAATAAACGCTTTTACATCCTCAAGTGTCTGCACGCCGCCCGCCGCCTTGATTTTGACGCCGCTCCCGATATACTTTTGAAACAGCGCTACATCCTCTTTTGCGGCGCCTCCCGTTCCGAATCCTGTGGAGGTTTTAATATAGTCCGCGCCCGCCTCCGTCACGGCCCTGCACATGGCTATTTTTTCTTCCTCGCTTAAATAGCAGGTTTCCACGATTACCTTCAGGATATGCTCCTTGCAGATTGCTTTCAATTCTGCGATTTCTTCCTTTACCTTGTCGTAATTTCCATTCTTGACATCGCCGATATTGACTACCATATCAATCTCGTCGCAGCCGTCGTAAAGCGCCTGCCTGACCTCCGCCGCTTTTGCTTTTGTTACGCTGTAGCCCAAAGGAAACCCCACCACCGTACACAGGGAAAGCGTATTGCCATATGCTTCCTTTACCCGCTTTATATATGCGGGAGGAATACATACGGACGCCGTCCTATACTTTACCGCTTCGTCGCAGAGCTTCCTGATATCCTCCCATGTGGCAAAAGCCTTTAACTGGGTATGGTCCACATACCGAAGCATCTCCTGTACTGTCATGTCTGCACCGCCTCTCCGCCCGTTTTTACAGGCGCTTACTTTCTCTTCCGCATTATTGTAATACGGCACGGAAAAAAAATCTACAATTTATGAAAAGTTTGTGAATTCCATTTTAAATCTTTGTGAAATACATTTTTTTGCTTGCAACGCTTTTGCTGTCCGTGATATGATAATCTTACTTCTTGTAAAATGCATATTATACACGTCTGTTGTATCATAATAAATTTTTGCATAACCTGTTAGTAGAATCCGGGTCATATACCCATATTACCCTAGTATTTTTCAGAAAGGAGAAATGCCCATGGAACACAATACATATTCAGACATTACGCCCGAAATCGTAAGGCTCGCCAAATTATCTGAGGAAGCCGGCATTATAGATTCCGAATTATTCACCAAATATGAGGTCAAGCGCGGTCTGCGCGATTTAAACGGAAAAGGCGTTCTTGCCGGACTGACGCATATATCCGACGTACGTGCCAAGGAAATCGTGGACGGCGCGGAGGTGCCTGCCCACGGCAGGCTGTTCTACCGCGGCTATGATGTACAGGATTTGGTAAGCGGCTTTACCAGCGAAAACCGCTTTGGCTTTGAAGAGATTGCCTATCTTCTCCTATTTTCCAAGCTGCCGGACAAAAAGGAGCTCGCCGAATTTGAGCAGCTTTTAGGCGGCTATCGTTCCCTGCCCACAAGCTTTGTGCGGGACATTATTATGAAAGCGCCCAGCAAGGACATGATGAACACGCTTGCCAGAAGCGTGCTCACCCTCTATTCCTACGATGACAGGGCGGATGATACCTCCCTGCCCAATGTGCTCAGACAGTGCCTGCAGCTTATCAGCCTTTTCCCCATGCTATCCATCTACGGGTATCAGGCATACAGTCATTATCACGACGGCAACAGCCTTTTTATCCACCAGCCTCTTGCCGAATTATCCACTGCGGAAAACATTCTGCATATTCTGCGTCCGGACAGTTCCTACACGCCTTTAGAGGCAAGGATTTTAGATATCGCCCTCGTTTTGCATATGGAGCACGGCGGCGGTAACAATTCCTCCTTCACCACCCATGTAGTAACCTCCTCCCTGACAGACACCTATTCTACGATTGCTGCGGCAATCGGTTCCTTAAAGGGTCCCCGTCACGGCGGCGCCAACATCAAGGTAGTGAAGATGTTTGAGGAAATGAAGAAGGAAGTTCATGACTGGGAAGATGAAGAAGAGGTTTCCGTATATCTAAAGAAGCTGCTTCACAAGGAGGCCTTCGACCACGCAGGCCTGATATACGGTGTCGGTCACGCCATTTATTCCAAATCGGACCCTCGTGCCGTGGCATTCAAATCTTTCGTAGAAAAGCTTTCGGAAGAAAAGGGCCTGCACAGGGAATTTGCCCTTTATTCTTTGGTGGAGCGCCTAGCGCCCGCCATTATCTCAGAGGAGCGTCAGATGTACAAAGGCGTCAGCATCAACGTGGACTTCTACTCCGGCTTTGTCTATCACATGCTGGGGCTTCCCATGGAGCTGTATACCCCCATCTTTGCCATCGCCCGTATCGTGGGCTGGAGCGCTCACAGACTGGAAGAGCTTGCCAACAACGGCAAAATCATCCGTCCCGCTTACAAATCCGTGGGGGAAGACAAGGATTATGTTGCTATCGACAAACGATAACCTTTCCATAAAAGAGAGCCAATAACCGCAGTCAGCATACTGCATGTTATTGGCTCTTTATTCAGTCTTAATATCAGTCTCCCTAAACTGCCAGAAACTGCTTTACTACTGCCTTCATTTCTTCCTTATCGCAGACTTTCGTATGCAGCACGGGAGCCGTACGGATTTCCTCTACGGCAGCGGGCACAGGAACCTTGGACAGCAGAGAAAGCGCGTCGGCAAGCGCAAAATCGTCCATGGCGCCGTCCTCTCCCATTGCCTCCATCACACTTCTGGTAAATTTATAGGGGCTTGCCGTGGAAACAATCACGGTTTTCGTCATATCCTGCGTGTCCGCCCTGTATTTGTCATAAACTGCAGATGCTACCGCAGTATGGGTATCAATTACATAACCGCAGTTCTCATAAAGCGCTTTGATTGCCGCTGCAGTTTCCTTCTCGGTGGCGTAATTGCCATAAAAATCAGAAAGCGCCTCCTGCATCCCGGGCGTAATTTCGTATTTGCCGCCGCTGCCTAACGCCGCCATAAGGCTGGCTGTCTTTTCTGCGTCATTGCCGGCAATCCGGTAAATCAATCTCTCCAAGTTGCTGGAAATCAGAATATCCATGGAAGGCGAAGAGGTAAGGACAAATTCACGGTTTTTATCATAGGTGCCTGTGGCAAAGAAGTCATAAAGCACCTTATTGTCGTTAGAAGCACAAATCAGCTTGTGGATGGGCAGCCCCATATTCTTGGCATAGAACGCCGCGAGAATATTACCGAAATTGCCCGTAGGCACTACCACGTTGATTTTTTCTCCCTCTGAAAGCTCCCCTTTTGCCAAAAGCCTTGCATACGCATACACGTAATATACAATCTGCGGCACAAGTCTGCCGATATTGATGGAATTAGCTGAGGAAAACCGAAATCCTGCTTCCGCCAGCTCTTTTTCCAGCTCCTTGTCCCCGAACAGCTTCTTTACGCCGGTCTGCGCATCGTCAAAATTGCCGGTGATTCCCACTACATAGGTATTGTCGCCCTTTTGCGTCACCATCTGCTTTTCCTGAATGGGACTGACGCCGTTCTTCGGGTAAAATACGATAATACGGGTTCCTTCCACGCCTGCAAAGCCAGCCAGCGCCGCCTTGCCGGTATCCCCGCTGGTCGCCGTCAAAATCACAATCTCATCTTTTACATGATTCTTTCTGGCTGCCGTCGTCATCAGATGCGGCAGTATGGAAAGCGCCATATCCTTAAAAGCAATCGTCGCTCCGTGGAAAAGTTCCAGATAGTAAGCACCTTTTGCCTCTTTTAAAGGTGCAACTGCCGCCGTGTCAAACTTTTCATCATAGGCTCTGGCAATGCATGTCTTAAGCTCCTCCTCCGTAAAATCCGTAAGATACAGCTTCATAACCTCATAAGCCGTCTCCTGATAACTCATCTTAGAAAATGCCGCAAGGCTTTTATCCAACGCCGGAATATGGTCCGGTACAAACAAACCGCCATCCGCAGACAGCCCCTTTAAAACAGCCTGCGACGCCTTTACCGGTTCTTTTTTGCTTCTTGTGCTTTTATATAATACTTCTTCCATCATAGCTCCTATCCGTATCGGAGAAAGCCTCCGTTATTTCCCACCGCACAGCTTATGAAATGCTTTTATGCGGTGATTGAAAACAGTATAGCATAATGGAATTTTTTTGGCAACGCAAAAATACGTGAGG
>ERZ778515.2279-NODE-2279-length-11343-cov-5.152906_pt1 | contig 11343 bp, 6 predicted proteins | sample MGYA00510343_ERZ778515 | MGnify/ENA primary metagenome ERZ778515 (study PRJEB29527, sample SAMN07138965) | mouse gut metagenome | material: feces | host: mouse | place: China:Nanjing | collected 2016-01-25 ...
CGCGTAACAATTAAATCGGTTCGAGCAAACGGATTGGCTGCGAATTTGAGGAATAATAAAAAAGGTATTGTCTACGCTATCAGCATCGATCATGCAAGGAAGATAGCAGAATATTACTGTCTGCAAGGAATGAATACTGTTGCTATCGATAGTAAGACGCCGATAGCCGAGCGTAAGCGGTTGGTAGAGGATTTTAAGACCGGAAAGGTAAAGGTATTAGTGAATGTAGATGTGTTTAGCGAAGGATTTGACTGCCCGGATGTGGAGTTTGTGCAGATGGCGCGGCCAACCCTTTCATTGTCTAAATACCTTCAGCAGGTAGGGCGGGGATTGCGAAGATCGGATGGTAAAGAGGCGTGTGTACTGATAGACAACGTGGGTCTTTATCGCGTGTTTGGTCTGCCGACAGTGGAATGGGATTGGGACGCCATGTTCAACGGGGAGATGTCGGGACGTGGAATACGACCGGAGCAAACACAGGGCGAAAACGGGATCGCGTGTTTGCCCGTAGAGGCTCCGTTCACGGATAATGAACTGGAAGTGATTATTTCTCATAATCATCTTTTGGCCTCTATTGAGGAGCGAAAAAGAATGCTGCCTGTTGCCTATCAAGATGTATCGAAGTTGAAAGCATGGCAGGATAAGGAAAGCGGTTTGTGGGGGCTATGTCGTGGTAAGAAAAAAGTAACGGCAGCGAAGTATATTACGATTTTTGATTGCAAATATGATATGGCTGCCGTGAGATTTCAGAATAAGAATTGTGGAGTGCTGAGTTTGTCCGGCGAGACGCTTTGGGAGAGGCCCGGTTGCCAGTCTATGAAATTCATGAAAAATTCTTTTCTGCTAGTCAAGACTTCTGATGAAAAAGAACTGTATGTGGATCTTCATAGCCGGATGATATACAATAAGAAACCGCAAATAAAGCGATACGGCAATATAGAACTTCTGAAAATGGATAATGTATATTACAGCCGTACTCGGACGATGTATATAAGCAGTCCGTACATCACTCCCGGCAATCTTTTTTATCGCGGTTTCTATCTGATTTTATTCGATACGGATGGCTCGCTTACAAGTTGCCATAAGAACAGTAAGCCATATGATAAGATGTGCGGATATGTCTGTTTGTTGGAAAATGACCATGATAGTTATTACAGAATGTGTTGTTGGCTGGCAGACGGCAGTATTGTTGTAAAGGATAAGAAAGGGCTGTATTATCATGTGGAGAGAGGGGAACAGAAGAAATATATAGGTTGTGATACTTCTATTACCGATAATAGTAAGCTCCGGGAAAAATTGGTTCAACTGAAAAAACAGGTTACGGAAAACTGCATCTCGGAGCAAACGCAACAGAAAGAACAGCAACTGAAGTTGCTGGATCTATTTCGGTGTGCCGTGCCGTTTCGGGTTGGAACGAAATGGGGATTGAAAGTGGGCGAGCGCATTACTATACCCCCTATCTATCGAAATATCAGGCCTCCGGTTGGTAAATATTGTGCCGTAGAAAAGAATTGTTGTCAATGGGGAGTTGCAGCTGTGGACGGTACGATATTGATAGAGCCTAAATACCCGAATGTGGCCATTGGTGAGCAGGGAACAGTTACGCTAACAAAAGTTACAGGAAGAAAAGAAAGGGTAAAGCTACCGTGAGGTGACAAACAATAAGATTGGTAAACCTGTAGAAAGCAGTTTCCCGGAACGAATAGGCCATGACGCCTTGGAATGATCGATAAAACAGATCGTTCCAAGGCGTCATCCGTTTATGTAATTGCTATTTGAGAGCCTCTGCTTGTTCCATGTATTTTAGGGTAAAATAGTATATGATTACCTTTTTTAATTATTTTTGCATTAAACTTATATAAGGGCTGATAGTCTAAAGGGGAAAGTCTCGGGAAGAGGCGGTCGTGTAACGAATCTTATTATAATTTTATATGAAGAAAAGAACAAGATGGGTGCTTGTGGCAGTTATGGTGTGCGGCCTTGTCGGTTGGGGGGGGTATTCGCATTTGCCGAAGCGTAGTGATGAATTGGTTGCTGCTGAAAAAATTCAGGCAAAAGGCAAAGGGAAAAGTAACAAGGTGTTGAACGTGAATGCTGTAGTGCTGAAAAAGAAGAAGCTTACAGATGAGATCCTGGTGACAGGCTTGCTGTTGCCTGACGAAGAGGTGAATCTTTCTTTTGAGACCTCGGGACAGGTGATCGGCATCCATTTTAAAGAAGGAACGCAAGTGAGTAAAGGCCAATTGCTGGCTAAGGTAAACGACCGGCAGTTGCAGGCCCAGCTCAAGCGCCTTACCGCCCAGTTGAAACTGGCTCAGGATCGTGTGTATCGGCAGAACGCGTTATTGGAGCGTGATGCTGTGAGTAAAGAAGCCTACGAGCGGGTGAAGACGGAACTGGAAACCTTGAAAGCGGATATTGATATTATCAAGGCTCAGATCGATTTAACCGAATTAAGGGCGCCTTTCGACGGCGTTATCGGTTTGCGTCAGATAAGTGTGGGGGCTTATGCTACTCCGTCAACACCGGTTAGCAAACTCACGAAGATTGTTCCGTTGAAAGTGGAATTTTCCGTCCCCGAGCGTTATGCCGCACAGGTGAATCCAGGCACGAATTTGTTTTTTACCTTGGACGGATCCTTGAAAGATCATACGGCTAAGGTGTATGCCAAGGAGTCTGCCATTGATATAGGTACGCATACGTTAACGGTCCGTGCTCAATATGCCAATCCCGGCGGGCGTCTGCTTCCCGGACGTTATGCCAGTATCCGGTTGATGAAAGAGACGGTGGACGATGCTTTAGCCGTCCCGGCCGAAGCGATTGTGCCGGAAATGGGAAAAGACAAGGTGTTTTTGTATAAGTCCGGTCGGGCATTTCCGGTAGAGATAACGACGGGTATTCGTACGGAAAAGCAGGTGCAGGTGTTGAAAGGCTTGCAAGCCGGTGATACGCTGATCGTATCCGGTACACTCCAGCTGCGTACCGATTTGCCGGTTGTTCTGGACCATATCGATAATTAATAACCGGTATTTTATATGAATATTTCCGAACTTAGCATACGCCGCCCTGTGCTGGCTACCGTGTTGACACTGATCATTTTATTGATGGGGTGCATCGGTTACGTTTATTTGGGGGTGCGTGAATATCCTTCCGTAGACAATCCGATCATATCGGTTACCTGTTCCTATGCAGGAGCTAACGCCGATGTGATCGAGAATCAGATTACCGAGCCTTTGGAACAGAACATCAACGGCATTCCCGGCATACGTTCTTTGTCCAGTGTGAGCCAGCAGGGACAATGCCGTATTACCGTAGAATTTGAACTTTCCGTAGATTTGGAGACGGCGGCCAACGATGTGCGCGACAAAGTTTCCCGCGCCCAGCGCTTTTTACCTCGCGACTGTGATCCTCCTACCGTATCGAAAGCCGATGCGGATGCCGTGCCTATATTGATGGTTGCCCTGCAAAGCGAAAAACGCTCTTTGCTGGAACTTAGCGAGATTGCCGATCTGACGGTGAAAGAGCAGCTGCAAACCATTTCCGATGTGAGTAGTGTAAGTATTTGGGGGGAGAAGAAATACTCGATGCGTTTGTGGCTGGATCCTATCAAGATGGCCGGTTACGGCATAACGCCTGTGGATGTAAAGAATGCCGTGGATCGTGAAAATGTGGAACTTCCTTCAGGAAGTATCGAAGGAAACACCATCGAACTCACCATTCGCACGATGGGATTGATGCACACGGCCCGGATGTTCAACGATTTGATTATCCGTCGTCAGGGCAATCAGATTGTGCGTTTCAGTGACATCGGTCGTGCGGAGCTTGGTGCGGCGGACATTAAAAGCTATATGAAGATGAACGGTGTGCCGATGGTGGGCGTCGTGGTGATACCTCAGCCAGGAGCCAACCATATTGATATTGCCGATGCCGTATATCAGCGTATGGAGCAGATGAAAAAGGATTTGCCGTCTGATGTGCATTATTCTTATGGCTTCGATAACACCAAGTTCATCCGGGCCTCCATCAACGAAGTAAAGGAGACCGTGTATGTGGCTTTTGTACTGGTTATCATTATTATCTTCCTGTTTTTGCGCGACTGGCGTGTGACTCTTGTTCCGTGTATTGTTATTCCCGTATCCTTGATCGGTTCGTTTTTTGTGATGTATCTGGCGGGATTCTCTGTGAATGTGCTTACGATGTTGGCCATTGTGTTGGCAGTAGGATTGGTTGTTGACGATGCCATTGTAATGACGGAGAATATATATATAAGGATAGAACGCGGGATGTCACCACGGGCTGCCGGAATCGACGGCGCGAAGGAGATATTCTTTGCCGTTATTTCCACCACCGTAACGTTGGTTGCCGTGTTTTTCCCCATCGTTTTTATGGAGGGAACGACGGGACGTCTGTTCCGTGAATTCAGCATCGTAATTTCGGGGTCGGTAATTATTTCCTCATTTGCGGCGCTCACTTTTACGCCAATGCTGGCCACGAAACTATTGGTACGACAAAAGGAAAAGAACATCTTCTATCGCAAAACGGAGCCTTTCTTTGAAGGACTGAACCGCACTTACAGCCGGATGTTGAGTGCTGTCCTGCGCCATCGTGTATGGATGCTTCCTTTCGTATTGGTGACATTCGGATTGATTGCTTACTTGTGGAAAGAGATCCCGGCGGAAATGGCTCCGTTGGAGGACCGTTCGCAGATTACGATCAATACGCGTGGAGCGGAAGGAGTTACCTACGAATTTATCCGCGATTATACGGAAGACATTAATCGGGTGGTGGATTCCATTGCACCGGATGCTGAGGCCGTGACGGCTCGTGTATCGAGTGGAAGTGGAAACATCCGCATCACTTTGAAAGATATGAAAGACCGCGATTACACACAGATGGAAGTAGCCGAAAAGATCACCAAAGCCGTGACCGGTCGCACGAAGGCCCGCGCTTTCGTGCAGCAGCAAAGCTCCTTCGGCGGTCGTCGGGGAAGCATGCCTGTGCAGTATGTGCTTCAGGCCACCAATTTGGAGAAGTTGCAGGAAGTCCTTCCCCAATTCATGGCTCGTGTGTATGAAAACCCCACTTTCCAGATGGCGGATGTTGATTTGAAGTTCAGCAAACCCGAAGCCCGCATCCACATCAATCGTGACAAGGCAAGTGTGATGGGGGTCAGCACGCGCGACATCGCGCAGACGTTGCAATACGGTCTGAGCGGACAGCGTATGGGGTATTTCTACATGAACGGCAAGCAATATGAGATTCTGGGCGAGATAAACCGCCAGCAGCGTAATAAACCGGCTAATCTGCGTTCCATCTATCTGCGGAGTGATGACGGGAAAATGGTGCAGATGGACAACCTGATAGATCTGGAAAACAGTGTGGCGCCTCCTAAGCTTTACCGGTATAATCGTTTTGTTTCGGCTACGGTGTCCGCCGGATTGGCCAAGGGAAAGACGATCGGGCAGGGGCTTGACGAGATGGACCGTATAGCCAAAGACGTGTTGGATGATTCGTTCCGTACGTCGTTGGCCGGTGATTCTAAAGAATACCGTGAGAGTTCCTCCAGCCTGATGTTCGCGTTTGTGTTGGCATTGGTGCTCATCTATTTGATTTTGGCCGCTCAGTTCGAGAGTTTTAAAGACCCGTTGGTGATTATGCTCACGGTGCCGTTGGCTATTGCCGGTGCGTTGGTCTTTATGTATTTCGGAGGAATTACCATGAACATATTCAGCCAGATCGGTATCATTATGCTTATTGGTCTGGTGGCCAAGAACGGAATCCTTATTGTAGAGTTTGCCAACCAGAAACAGGAGGCCGGCGAGGATTTGACAGAGGCCATCCACGGAGCCTCCCTGCAACGTCTGCGGCCTATTTTGATGACGAGTGCTTCTACCATTCTCGGACTTCTGCCGTTGGCATTTGCTTCGGGGGAGGGATGCAACCAACGTATAGCGATGGGAGTGGCCGTTGTAGGCGGTATGCTGGTGTCTACCGTACTTACGATGTTTGTGGTACCGGCCATATACAGTTATATATCTACCGACAGAAATAAAAAGAATGTATGATGCGACTGATATTGAGTGTGATGATGTTAGGAGGGTGGGCCGTATGCGTGCAGGCGCAAACGGATTCTTTTCCGTCCCGTCCTTCCACGTTGAAAGAATGTCTTCGGCTGGGATTGGAACAGAATTATTCCATCCGGGTGGTGAAGAACGAGCAAGAGAAAAGTGATAACGAAGCCACTCCGGGAAATGCCGGCCTGTTGCCTACGCTGGATTTGACCGGTTCGTACGGAACCGATTGGGGAACAACGAAAACCGTGGCGCGCAGTACCGGCGCTACGGAAACGGTGCGAAATGCCTTTGACCAAAATGCAAGTGCCGGTGTACGGTTGAACTGGACCGTTTTCGACGGCTTCAGCCTTTGGACCAATTACCGGCAACTTCAGTTGTTGAAGCAGCAGGGTGAGTTGCAGACGCGTATCGCTATGGAAGATTTTGTAGCCGGTTTGGCGGCGGAGTATTACAACTTTATTCAGCAGAAGATACGTTTGAAGAATTTCCGTTATGCCGTAAAACTCTCCAAGGAGCGCATGCGCATTGTCGAGGAACGCTATCACATCGGTGATTTCTCTCGTCTCGATTATCAGCAGGCCAAGGTGGATTTTAATGCCGACAGTGCGGCTTATATGAAGCAGCAGGAAGCGTTGGCTACCTCCCGTATTCGGCTTAATGAGCTGATGGCCAATGATGATGTGAACGAATTGCTTCCCATTGTAGATAGTACCATCAATGTGACGGCTACGCTTGATTTTGATGTGTTGTGGAACTCCACGTTGGCCGTGAATGCCGATTTGTTGAAAGCAGACCAGGACGAACGGCTGGCCCGGATGGATTTGAAGAAAGTGCTTGCGCGCAACTACCCCTATGTGAAGTTGAACGGAGGCTACGATTACGGGCTGAACCGATACGGTCGTTCGGTCACGCGGAGGAGAGAGAACTGGGGGCTGAATGCGGGCGTCACCGTCGGTTTTAACCTGTTCGACGGGAAGCGCGCCTCCGAACGTAAAAATGCCCGGCTGGACATCGAAAATGCCCGTTTGCGGCGCGACGAGTTGGAATTGTCGTTGCGGGCCGACATCAATAATTTATGGCAGGCTTACCAGAACAACGTGCAGATGCTTCAGCTGGAACGCCAGAATCTGACTGCTGCCGTGGAGAATCATGAGATTGCCTCCGAGCGTTATCTGCTGGGCGATTTGTCGGGTTTTGAGATGCGCGAGGCACAGAAGAGCCTGCTGGATGCCGAGGAACGCATCCTGACGGCGGAATACGCTACCAAGATGTGCGAAATATCGCTGTTGCAACTGAGCGGAAACGTCATGCTGTATTTGCGTTAGGTTGCGATGTAAAACAATCCCATGAGGCGGAGGTGCTCTGAGGGTGTCTTTGCGGATTTTTTGAACAGTCGGAGAAACATGGCTTTGCCTGTTTCTCCGACTGTCCTGTATAAGGGCTTTACTGAATGATATACTACTTCTTGATAGAAATTCTCTTTTTCTGATGATGCCAACGAATATGTTTGCGCGAACAGTGCTTCTTTTTATTGAACTATAGTTCTGTTTTAAAATTATTCACGGAAATATTTGCATAATGTGGCGGGATTGTCTTTATTTGCTTAAATAACTTAGAATCTATGCTGTGATGAATAATTGTCGTTTAACTGATATGTCTTTCGTTGTGAAGGGGTGTGTTCAATAAAAATCTTGGTTCATAGAGTCAAGTCTAAGTCCCCTTTTAACTATGGAAGAAAATCTTTTTATCTGTTTGTTGAAGTCTTTGCGGATTCCTTACACAAAGTCTTTTGCCAATCGTCTGTTTGACGAGACACCTCATAAGTATTCGTTGTTCGGACTTTCACGAATGTTGGGTACGTATGGAATCCCCAGCGAAGGCTTACGCCTGTCAGATAAAGGACGCTTGGTAGATATCTCTCCTCCTTTTATTGCACAGATTTCGGACGATTTGGGTGTCGTTACTCAAATCTCGGAACAGTCTGTCAGCTATGTTGTGCAAAATAAATTAGCCCGTTCGCCTTACGATTGTTTTTGGGAAATCCCGATGCGCACTGCCAAGTCACTGTGTTGGGTTATCCCCTATATAATTTTTGTGTACGCATGTATGGGCCTTGTTTAGTTCTTAACTTAATATTTTCTTATATGAACAAATCGGTTCTCTTATTATTGGCACTTTTATTTCACATAGAAAGTGTTGCTCAAACTTATAATTGGATTTCAGGGGGAGCACTTTATAAAGATTCCATCCGCCTTTGTCCCGAGTTGTTCGATGCTTTTACACGTGAACGGATAAGTTCTAACTATGTTGCTGGTTACATGTCGATTATGGATGGACAAGATAGCACGCTTCTTTTGAAGGTAGAACCGGATACACTTATTGTCAATGGAAATTTTTGGGGGTATGTTTTTGAACATTGGGCGCCTCGACGATCAAAATATTTAGTGAAGATAGAACAGGTGGGTTATGAGCCGTGTATAACTGAACTGACGATACCCAAAAAGGTATATGGAAAACCGGTACATTGTGTGAAGTTTGACGTTTTGCTGTATAAGGAAGCCAAGCAATTACAGGAAGTAACTGTTCAGGCCTCCAAAATATTGATGGTGAACAAGGGAGACACCATAGAATACAACGCTTCGGCTTTCCGTTTGTCCGAAGGTTCCATGCTCGACGCGCTGATTCGTAACCTCCCCGGCGTGAAGCTAGACGAATATGGACGCATCACGGTGAACGGCGAGTTTGTGAGTAGTCTGCTGGTGAACGGTCGTGACTTTTTTAAAGGAGATCCGAAAATCGCCTTGGACAACCTTCCGGCCTATACGGTGAACAAGGTGCAGGTGTATCGAAAGACGCCGGAATCGGCGTACCTGTTCCGCGAGGATTCCGTAGCCCGTACCACGGATCCGCTGGTGATGGACGTGAAACTGAAACGGGAATACGCGCAAGGTTGGATTACGAACTACGAGGCGGCGGGCGGCATAGAGACAGACCGTTCGGGCAAGGGCTTGTACATGGGACGCCTGTTTGCAATGCGTTATACCGACTATTCCAGCTTGGCTATCTTTGGCAATGTGAACAACATCAGTGATCAGAGTATGGAGCAAAGGCGAATGGAGGAAGCCGATGAGACCGGAAACGGGAGAAGTTACTTCGCAAATGGGAGGGCTTAACTGGGATTTGACATGGAGGAAGACGCAAATGAATTATCACATGGATTTTACCGGAACTCATGTTACCACCGACCAGCGTTCGGAGGGAATCACCCAGACGTTTCTGGAGAGCGGCGACGTTTATACGCGCAGACGGAGCACGTCGCACAACGAGCGCACTTCGTATAATTGGGGCCATGATTTCTCCTATCCGGGAAAGAATGTCCATTTTGTGCTGAACCATGTGACGGCTGATTATACACGGGCGAACAATCGCTCGCTCAGTCAGTTGGGTTCGTTCTCGGTCAACCCTGTCGAGGCTTATCGGTGCGCTTCGCTTGACAGCTTGTTTAGCGGGTTGGGTAGCGAGCGTCTGTTGGAGACACTTGTCAATCGTCGGCAACAAATGAATTTGGGAGAGTATGAGGATTGGAATGTAAAGGGCAATGGCTGGGCCGATTTCCGTGAACCTTTTCGAGGCAAGCGGAGCCGGATCGGCTTTGGCGGTAGTTTCCATCGTAAAGACGAAATTTGCTTCTTGCACGATGCGGTGGATTATGGCAAGACGCAGGAGGGAACCGAAGGGTATGCGCAGGATCAGTATTCGAAGTTGCCGGTATCCGACTATCGGTTCGGCGTTGGCTTGGAAACGAGAATATGGGATCATTTATTTTCCGTTTCAGCAACGAATTTTACGATCCAACATGATTTGGGCTATAATTTCGACCTCTCGCACAAGTCCGGCGAGCGCTCGCTCTATCGGTTGGATCGGCTGGACGATTGGGAAACGCCGGGAGCAGATGTGGAGCATTGGAGTGACTTTGAAAAGCTGTTGTCCGCAGTGGGCGATGAACGACAGCGCGTAATCGATTTAGATAATTCGTATGCCACTACGGAAGATTGCCAGAAGCATACGATGGAGTGGAAAAGCCAAATAACTTTGCGAAAGAAGGGCCAATCTCATCATCATACGGAAATTAGATTAACCCTGCCCTTCGACTTCGCCCGCAACTGCATCGATGACTACCGCAACCTCACGCCCCGCAACCTGACGCGGCGCGACCTGCTTTTCAGTCCCCAGCTGTACATCACCATCATGAAAGACCTGCGCATTACGTACCGGAGCGACGAACGCATCCCTAACCTGCTCCACCTGCTTGACGTGCGCGACGACAGCGACCCGATGTCCGTCTCGTTGGGAAACGCCCGGCTGAAGAACAGTCGCGAGCACAACTTGGACGCTTCTTTCCGCCGCACCACGACAGCCTATCAGCGCAACTATTCGGTGCGGGCTTCATATGAACGTTACAAGAATCGGGTGACGATGGCGCAGTGGTATGATCGCGAGACGGGGCGCTCGCTGTTCCAGCCGCGCAACATCACGGGAGACTGGAGCACCTCTCTAAGCGGAAATTTCGGCCAACGCATCGACAATCGCGGCAGGTTGTCGTTCGAAGCCTCTACTTTGTTCAGTTATGGCAACAGTGTGGATTATATCTTTGACGGTACCACTTCTGATGACGGTAAACTGATCACGGCCCGCAGTTATTTGCGGGGCGGATTGAATCTGACATACCGTTTCGACAGGCGTACGCGCTTGTATGGAAAGGCTGATGCCGGTTGGAGCCATATTACCAGCGACCGGGCCAACTTCACAACGATCAGCACCACGGACTTTTCCTACGGCCTGAGCTTCACGACCGAGCTGCCGGGCAAGCTGGATTTCGATACCGACATCACGATGTACAGCCGCCGGGGCTACATGGATGCTTCGATGAACGACAACGTGCTGATGTGGAACGCCAGCCTTTCGCGCGCCTTGGGCAAAGGGAAACATTGGATCCTCAAAGGTACGGGGGTGGACCTGCTTCGTCAGGTATCGAACGTGAGAAGCTACGTTACGGGCACGGGGCGTGTGGAGACGTGGTACAACACTCAGCCCGCCTATGCCATGCTGCACCTGACGTATCGCCTGTTTGTGAAACCCAAAAAACAACGAAACTAACTGATAAACATTATATAGGAAATGTTTTTGGGGAGAGTTGAAGCCATTCCGGCAAGCAACGCATCCTGACGGCGGAATACGCTACCAAGATGTGCGAAATATCGCTGTTGCA
>ERZ778515.2316-NODE-2316-length-11163-cov-5.013684_pt1 | contig 11163 bp, 6 predicted proteins | sample MGYA00510343_ERZ778515 | MGnify/ENA primary metagenome ERZ778515 (study PRJEB29527, sample SAMN07138965) | mouse gut metagenome | material: feces | host: mouse | place: China:Nanjing | collected 2016-01-25 ...
CTAAAGATTTTTGTCAAGAGTTTTTTGTCGCTTTTTGCCATAATGCGCGTCACTGGGATGTCCACCAAAAATCCGTGTTCCATCATTCTGTTTCTGATACTGCTGTGCGTCTTTACAAAGCTTCACAGCAACCACATTGAGGGGCATATCGTTCCCGGGGATATGACGCTCTCCACAATCCTGGGCGTACTCTTTAGCATCTTTACCCTCTCCACACAGTATTCTGTCATCCTGGGCAGTATGACCAGCCGGCTTTTTTGCGCCGTCATCCTGCTCATCACAGCGGCAGGACTTTTGATCATCTACTACTACCTGGCCATATGGTTCCTGCAGGCAGCGTCCACCCTGACTCTCACAGGCTCCGGCTACTCCTACGCATGGATTCCGTTTCTGACCGCCCTGATCTGCCTTCTGTGCTGGCTCCCGTATTTCCTGTATGAATACCCGGGCGTCATGACACCTGACAGCATCAACCAGTACGCACAGGTCATTGGCGCCTACGAACTGTCCAACCACCACTCGGTGGTCCACACAGCGCTGATCGGTCTGTTCTACAAGATCGGAATGGGACTCACCGGCGATCCCCATACAGGACTTGCGCTGTACACGATCGCACAGATGATCTTTATGGCATCTGTCGCCGGATATGTCGTGCGGACGCTGCAAAAGGCGAATGCCATCATGCCAGTCCTGATCATCACGATCTGTTTTTATGCCCTGATACCCTACAACGGCGCATTTGCCGCCACGATCTGGAAGGATATCCCGTTTGCAGGCTGTATGACACTCTTCGCCGCGGCGCTGATGCGCTTCCTGCTGCGGGGCAGCTTTGCCGCATCCTCCGACACGATACCGAAGCTGACGCCCGGTGAGTATTTTACCCTGCTGCTTCCCTATATCGTATCTGGCATTTTGCTGTGCCTGCTGCGCTCAAACGGCTGGTATGCGCTCCTGCTGTCAGTGCCTTTTATCCTGATCACATACCGCAAATGGTGGAAGGCCATGCTTCCGGTACACCTCATCATCCTGCTGCTGGCGCTCTTTGTCAAATACCCTGTCATGCATGTCTACGAAATCCGACAGGCTGACTACGTTGAAGCCCTGTCCATACCTGTACAGCAGCTTGCGTGCGTCGTCGCAGGCCAGGAGCCCCTCACGGAGAATGAGATGACATTTCTCGGACAGTTGATGGACCTGGAGCAGGCTGCAGAACTGTATCAGCCCGATGTCTCTGACAATATCAAGAATCTGATACGCCCAAACAGCGGCTATCTCGAGTCACACAAGGCCGCATTCTTCAGGACGTGGCTCTCGATCGGCCTCAGGCATCCAAAAGCCTACTTTGATGCGTATGTGGCACAGACAAAAGGCTACTGGTATCCCGATGTCAGCAGTGAGGCCGGTCTGGCTGATGGAATCTATCCAAATGAGTTTGGTCTTCACTGGCAGCCGGTCATCAGTGGAAAGGTGATCATAAAAATAAAGGAAATCCTGTTTAAGCTTCCCGATCTGATTCCGCTGTACGGGATGCTGTGGAGTATGGGCTTCCTCCTGTGGATGATTCTGCTGCTTTCGGCACTCAGCCTTCGCATGGGGCGGCCTGCGGGCGCGCTGGTCTGCCTGCCCTTTATTTTTCTGATTGGTACTCTGTGTATTGCCACACCTGTTGCCGCTGAGTTTCGGTACGCGTATGCCGCCTTCTACGCACTGCCGCTGCTTGTCATGTCCCCCTTTGTTTCTGACTGAACAGAGGGGGGAAAGCTCCTTAATATAGAACTTCCACCGCCTCAATATTGTTATCGACAATATTGAAGGCTATGATATTTTCATTGGTCCTATGATGCGCCATATAGTACCGGCCGTCGATTTTCGTGATATAGTAAGGCGTGCCCCCAGAGACTCCAAACTGTCCATAGACATCCTCATATTCCCCGCCCGCAAGCTTCTCAAGGCTGTCTGTCCGGATGATTGTCGCGAAATCCTGATTTTCCTGATTGTCCGTCGATATCGTGATATAATAAAAGTCGTCAATCTTTGTCAGCTGCACCATACCCGCGATCGCGTCCGCCACGCCGTACTCCGCAGCGATGTCAAACCCGTCGCCTGCGTCGTTTACCACAGCCTTTATGATCTTTTGATTATTGTGCCCTGACACAAAATAGATGCCGTCCTCCATCACTGTAAACGACCGCACATAGACGCCGTAGAGCTCGTCGATTTTTAAGATTTTATCAATATAGAGCGGATAGATCCCGCCCTGCTCCGGCTCTGTTGCCCTCCTGAGCAGATACATCTCCCCTGTGATGGAGCTCCATGCCATAAATACCTGATTTTCTGCGTCATACTGCACATAATGCGGCCGCATCCCGATATTTTCCAACGTCTGGATGTGCACATATCCCGCCTCCGTCTTCTGAAACACCATCAGCCGGTTGTGCTCCGTATCATCGATGACAAACACAGTCCCGTCCGATGCGATCGTGTGGGCATAATGAACTTCATCGGTGAGTACGGACCACTGGTTTAGCGGATCGGTGATATTGTCATGATAGATGATCTGGTCATGATAGCAGTCCACTATAAAATATGTATGATCTATTCTGGTAATATAGGTCGCCACATTTAAGGTGTCGTATATATTTTTCTGACCGCAGGCCGCCGGCTCCGCGACAAGCCCTTCATAAGATATAACATCCTCTGATATATTTTCAGGTATATTGTTCCCTGTCATTGTCTGCTGCCTGCCCGTCCCCGCGCAGGCTGACAGCGCTGCCATCATGGCGAGCACCACAGCTGCAGCATATCTTTTTGTATTTCTGATCATAATTCTCATTCGCAACCTCAATTTCCCTGCGTCCGCATTTTCGCATCCCGCACAATTATAGCACTACCTGGCAGCAGGCGCAAGGCTGGACTTTAAGGCATTTTTGCCATAAAACGCCCTGTTTTATTGTGCTCTTTGACATCACTTGTGAACAATTTATGAACAGCCGGTAAATATAAAGTAACTATAAAATGAATAAACTTTTTAATTTGCTATTGACCTTTGCAAAAATTTATGTATAATAATCACTTGTAAGGCACAACAGGAATAAAAAACAAAAACCTTATTCCTGAAATTTATTTTAGCACTACATAGTGCACGCGCAATTGCGCGATATGGAGGAAAATCATTATGAAAAAAAGAATTTTAGCTACAATTATGACACTTACATTAGGCGCAGCAATGCTTACAGCATGTGGTTCATCAGCAGATGATGTAACTACTCCTGTTGAGACAGATGTAGTTGATACAACAACTGCTCCTGTTGAGGAATCTACAACACCTGCTACAGAGGTTGTTGCTCCTGAGACTACTACAACAGAAGCAAACGATACTGACGCAACTACAGATGAGGCTGGTACTGAGGTTTCTACACCTGAGCAATCTACAGCTGACGAGACTTCTACTGAGATGACTACAACTGAGGAAGCTGCTACTGACGCAACTACAGAAGAAGCTAATACAGAAGTTTCTACTACTGAAGAAGCAGCCACAGACACTACAACTGAAGCTGCAAACTAATAAATATCCTACTTACAGCGAGAGTACATACTATAACAACATTTAGTTTCTTATGTACTTTCACAATTGAGTAAGGGAAGGTTTCCTTCCCTACCAGATTAGTAAAGAACCTCCATTAAGCCACAGCAAAATGGAGGTTCTTTTTCTGTATAAAAATATTTTTATTATAGCAGTTTACAAATTTTTGTAAAAATTATATTTTTATGGTTTCGCATTGAATAAGTATTCAATTTTCCTGTATTCTACAAACCGATAAAGCACATATTTATTACATTTTAAACAGCAAGTCGGGTAAATTTTAAAAAATTATAAACTGGAAGTTTATTATTAATATGCTTAAAATAGGCGTTTTTCCATCTTCATATTGTCAGTTTTTACAGGTTCATAGCAGCAAATTTAAGCCTTACTTAAAATTGATAATAAAAGGCGAAAAGTTAATTTTCAAGCTTTTCGCCTTTTATTATCATAGGAGATTCTTTACAGACCTTTTTCATAGTCTCTCTTTTCTCCGATTACCAAACCTATATTTTAATTGTTTTTGTTATTGGAAATCTGTCTTCCTTCATGATCCATATAATACTGTTCTCTATAAATCAGTTCAGAAACTGGTACAAACTGATAGCCTGCATCTCTTAAAGTTATGATAAGAGTCTCTAAAGCTTCAGCAGTATATTTGGCACCATTATGACAAAGAATAATTGACCCATTCCCAAGATGTTTATTTTGTGTAACTTCTTTTATGATAGATTCTACCCCATAATCTTTCCAATCAAGACTGTCCACATCCCATTGAATTGGATAATAATTACATTTTCTGGCAACTTTAATCAATTTGGAATCATAATCGCCATATGGCGGTCGGAACAAGAACATATCATATCCTGTGAGTTCTTTGACTTTATTATGCACAGACATAAGTTCCTTTTCCTTTTCAGAATCGGATATCTGACTCATATTTTTGTGATTTTGACTGTGATTTCCAATGTCATGACCCTCCGCAAGAATCATCTTCACATCATCAGGATAGGAGTCCACCCATCCCCCTGTCATAAAAAACGTCACTTTCACATCATGCTTTTTTAATATCTCCATTATTTTTTTTGTATCTTCATTTCCCCACGCCGCATCAAATGTCAACGCAATCTTTGGTTCTTCTGTCTGCACACAATAAATTGGCAACTCTCTGCCTCCTACAGTGGAGCTGGTGGGCAGAATCGTGCCTTCTTCCCTGTATCGCACTCCCAAAAGCCCTGCCAGCACGAACATTGCCACTGCCAAAGTCATAGTTTTTCTTGAAATATGAATTTCCTGTAAATATGCATTGATTTCCCGCAAATATTGAATCAATACACCACTTGTCTGTGAATCATGAGCATCATTACTTCTGCCAAGCATAAACTGCCCTCATTATTTTTTATAAAATATATTAAAATAATATGATTTGTATGACAATGTTTAAGGGCGTTTTGCTCATATTTATTGTAATAGTTCAGCCATGCTCATTCATAAATTGTCAGTTTATATATTCTGACAGTTCCAAATATTTCTACAGCTTATTGCATATTGGGCATTTAGAATCTACAAAGTGTTTTATATAAACGTTCTTTATAGTATTTTATCACTTCAATTTTGCATGGCTGAGTTATTATTATTCATTAAATTGTCAGTTTATATATTCTGACAATTCCAAATATTTCTACAGCTTATTGCATATTGGGCATTTAGAATCTACAAAGTGTTTTATATAAACGTTCTTTATAGTATTTTATCACTTCAATTTTGCATGGCTGAGCTGTTACTATTTGTTATAATTAGTTTGATTACAAAGCCTGTCAAGCACATCAAAATAAGTCTCAAATGTTTTTTTGCAACACATAGGATTAGAAATTTCTATTCCTTCCACACATAGCCCAATCAACGCAAACGCCATTGCCATGCGGTGATCTTCATATGTTTGGATTACTGTTGGCTGTGGCACACCTGGATGGATGGTAATAGCATCCTGTTCCTCCTCGCAGGAAATGCCAAGACGCAAAAGCTCTGTCACAATCGCATGAATGCGATCTGATTCCTGTAATCGAATATGGCCAATATTTTCAATACGAACAGTACTGTCCACAAAAGGCGCAAGCGCTGCAAGCGTCATTGCCTGATCAGAAAAATCCTTCATGTCTACAGTGGTACCTTTTAATTTGCTATCTGCAATCCCTCTTATTTCAATTCCATCAGGTGTATCGTTAACAATACACCCCATTTGCGATAGCAATTCTAGAAACTTTAAATCACCTTGCATGCATTCCCATGTAACATTTTTAACTACAGTTCTACCTCCTGTAAGTGCTGCTGCTGCGTAAAAATAACAAGCGGCCGATATGTCTGGTTCAATCTGATAGCATCTTGCAGTATAAGAAATCCCACTTTTCATATAATATTTTTCGCCATCAAAATTCACTACTGCGCCAAACTGCTCCATCATTTTACGCGTAATTTGTATGTACGCACCATCTTTACGCACACTTGTAATCTCAATGCTAAGTCCTTGTTTTATCATAGGCGAAATTAGCATCAATGCACTCAGAAATTGTGTACTTTCACTGATATTAAGCTTTACATTACATATTTTATCTGTGGGTAGTTTACCGCCAATTCCTCTGACACGAATGGGCAGAAATCCCTCTTTTTCCAGACAGATAATCTCTGCCCCTAATTCTGTCAACACTTCAAAAAGTGGCTTCATTGGGCGTTTTTTCATCTGTTCAGAGGCATTTATTACAAAAGTTCCCTCCGCCATAGCAAGCATTGCCGTCAAAAACCTTGCCGCAGTACCAGCACTACCAACATTGATTTCTCCCTCTGTAACAGGGACTTTTCCATTCAAGCCTTCTACTATGACTACTTTTGCGTCTTCGTCAACATTCACTTGAAAACCAAGTGACTTTAACGAATCAAGAAAATTTCTGGAATCATCACTGAATAGTACCCCTTTTAGAGTTGTCATTCCATCAGCAAGTGCTGCCATCAACAATGCCCTATTTGTCATACTTTTTGAACCTGGTACTTCTACAACCCAATCAACAGGAGTATCCAATTTTTGTACTTTATACTTTTCAATCGTCACGATATCATTCCTTTCATATTTTATCTGTCATAGTATCAGATTGTTTCATATAAAGTCTATCATACTCCCCTACTTTTCACAAGAAACTATTTTACTACAAACAATTCATGTAATGCTCGCGTAGAAGCCACATACAAAAGTTTTGCCAATTTGGGATTCTCCTTGTATCCCTTTAAATCTGGTTTCCACAATAACACACAATCAAATTCAAGCCCCTTGGTTTCTGGTACGGTAAGCACCATCACTCCCTTGCTAAAACCACTCTTATCCGAATCTGTCAACGTTATCTGATTGCTAAGTCGCCTGATAACACTTTCTTTCTCTTTGTCGGAAAAACAAATAACTGCCATTGTCTCATAGCCTTTCTGCTGCATATCAGTTAAAATATCGACAGATATGCCCGCAGCCTCCTCTTTGGAGATACTCTCTATAAAATGAACAGGTGCACCATGCCTGATAACAGGTTCAATCTTATATGCTCCTCTTGAGGCGCTGCTCAATATCATTCCAGCAAACTCCGAAATCTCAATTGTATTGCGATAGCTCTTTGCCAACACTCGAAACTGATCTGTATTACCATCAAAAATTTTCTCGCGCATGTCGTTCCATTCATTCATCCCACACTCATAATTGACATTCTGAGACACATCACCCATAATAGTAAAATAGCATTCTGGCAATACAGTGCGCAAAGCATAATAGACAATGGGGCCAAAATCTTGTGCTTCGTCAATAAAAATCTGTCCAAACTCGTCATCTGGTTTCTTTTGTAACGCCCTATAGTAAATGATAAGCATTGCGGCAATATCATACACATCAAAAATACCCCGTAAAACTTGTTCTATAACGGACGTCATATTAATATAATACGCACTTCCATATACTTCTAGAAATTGCAAATATAGATTCACCACAGTTCCTTTATAACAATGATTGGAAAAATAATTTTTATATTGTGCAAGTTTTTTCTTGTATATTCCAATCTCCTCACGCCCTTGACACTGCAACTTAATACGAGCGCGCAATCGCTCATCGAGTGTTACAAGAAGTCGATTGATAGAATAATTTGGATTTCCCTTAATAAAATCATCATTATTTTTCTGAGACAACAGCATACCTAGTTCTTCATCATACACCACACAATTGCCAAGAATATGCCCTCGCAGTCGTTGCATATGCTGTTCTAATTCTGATGTAAATAGCATCTTACTTTTCCACGCAAGACTTGGAGATGGTGAAACTATCTGATATTTTTTCTTCCATTCCTTCTTTAATAAATGGACAAGCAGTTCATCCATGCGCATATGTTTCACATCATACACGTCTAACTCTGGAAGTCCTCCTGTAATATAATCAATTAAAATGTCACTTCCACCCACAATATAAAATTCATTGGAAGTAAAACGCTCTTTATAATTGTACATAATATAGGAAATGCGATGCATTGCCACTGTTGTCTTTCCACTACCGGCAACTCCCTGTACAATAATGTTATGAAATGGACTTTCTCGTATAATCTCATTTTGTTCTTTTTGGATTGTTGCAATAATATCGCCAAGCACAGCATCTCTATTTTTGCTTAAATATTTTACCAGAAGTTCATCATTTGCCGCTACATCACTGTCATAAAATCCTTGTATACGCCCTTTTTCAATATCATATGTTCGTTTCAAACTTAGGTCAATGCGATATTCACGCCCTTTGCCATCATTTTGACTATCAGGAATGCTGTAAGTTCCTCTACCCAATTCATTCTCATAGTAAACAGTGGAAATTGGTGCTCGCCAATCCACAATTTCCACATCTGTTTTATTGCGTAAAACGCCATGTTTTCCAATGTAGATTGATTCAAACAATCGTTCATCTAAATTGCGATAATCAATCCTGCCAAAAAAAGGCTTCTCATATGCTGCCTTATTTTTATTTAATTGATTTAAACTATGTTCCTCAAGACTACGCGAGGTCATCATTTGATCGTAAAGCTCCACATTGCCGCTTTGCACTTCATCAAACAACGCCTTCGTCTCCTTATGGCGCTCCTCATACTGTCGCTCATACTCCGCAATATTCGCGGCAATCAGCGATCTACATTCTTTAAAATGCACATCTTCCTGTTCCCATTCTTTACTCTTTGTCAATTTTTGATTCGACATATCGTACCCATACCTTTCTAAGAACTTTTGTTCTCTCCCCTTTATTGGGTTTGCATACGTACTTCCCATTACAGGGTTGCGTATTATGATTGTTCGGTTGTGATTTTGTCACGCTTTATAATACATTATTTGTCCTTAATCAATTATTTCTAATGGCTTAGAAACTGTTCAGAAATAATATCTACAATTTGTACAAGATATTTCTTTGAAAATATATCAAAAAAATCCCTAAGATTCCGCTTCACAGAATCTTAAATCAAATGTGAAACTTAGTACCTCTCCACGAAATGGCCTTTGCTGTGAGTGAAAACTGTCATAAGCGCTTAAAAGTACTTCTCACACAAACCCTCATCTGTCCGCTCTTGCGGACATACAAATCAGGATGGTGAAATCTTTAATTTCACACTATAATCTGTATTATTTTTACATGACAAAATTTCTATAAGTGTTTACATTTCATTTGATTTTGACAGGAACTATTCAGATTGCCATTCACACCAGATTTGGAGATATCTATACGCATTTTTGATGTAAACAATAACATATATGCTCACAAAATACAAAAGAACAATCATTCCTGTGTACTGCTCTTTCTACTTTTGCGTGGATATGAAAAGTAACACTCATAGTGTTATTATATAATTTAATAAAAAAATTACTAGACTTATATTTTTGATTATGATATACTGTTATATAGAATTGTAACAAAAAACACTTTAGCCACCTAAAGTGTTTTTTTGTATAAAATCCTATTCTATATTTAGGATATATGATATGCTTTAAAAAATATCTTACACAATCTGTATCGACTATTTTTCTAACTACTTATTGCGGAAATCCCGCCTCTTGAGCTGTAATTCCTGCATTGTACAGCAGATTCTCCGCATCTGTTACCTGACTCGCATTGAAATTGCTCAAATCAAGGCTTTTTAAGCTAACACAATCATAAAACATTGCATGCATATTAGTAACACGACTTGTATCAAAACTGCTTAAGTCAATTTTTTCCAAACTCGTACAGTCATAAAACATAGAATTCATATTTATTACCTGTTCTGTTTTAAATTTGCTTAAATCCAATTCCTTTATGCCTCTACAATCATTGAACATAACAAACATATTTGTTACCTGACTTGTGTCAAAACCACTCAAATCGATTTCGGTCAAAGCTATACATCTGCTAAACATATGCCCCATATTCGTCACTTTGCTTGTATCAAAACTGTTTACATCAATTTGTTCTAAATGATTACAATCATAAAACATACAATACATATCTGTTACTTGGCTCGTATCAAAATTATGTAAGTCAATATTCTTCAAACTGCCACAACTGTGAAACATCGTGTACATATTTGTCACTCCATCTGTGTAAAAACAGTTGTTAAACTGAATCTCTGTTACATTCTCATAACCTGCAAACAGAGAATTACCAGAAGATGCCCTAATTCTGCCATCTGCTGTAATATATAAATCATACCCTTCAAAATCCAACTGTGTCTGCTCTGTTAGTTTAATCCATGCCATTACAGTGCCATTCTGTTCCTGAGACACATCCCATGCTTCCTCTTTAGGCATATCCTTCAATGCATCAAGAAAAGTAATTGTCACAATTGAAGATCGTGCAATTTTATTGTTCCCTAATACCCATCTTTCTTCTCCCTCCTCAAAAGTCAACTTATCTTCCATCAATACTTTTGTTGTTGATGGTTCATTTGAATCTGGTTTGGACAGCGTTGATCCACATGCAGTTAACAAAAACCCTATTAACATTAAGACTACTACGCATTTGAAATAGTTTTTCTTTCTCATAAAAGAATTACTTTAGAGTGCTATCTCTTTATAGCATCTAAACCTATTTTTCCAAAGTAATAATTATAACATAAATCGTCATCTATTTTCAAAACTAAGCAGGAAATACATACTATGTACATAATAATTCAACCATGTAAAATTAAATATATAAAATGCTGTCGAAATCTTGCCCTTATAAGATATTTTGTATCTTTAATTTTATAGAGCAGACCCCAGTATGAAATAAACTATTGAAAATAACTTAAATAAATCGTTAGAATGTACAAATTGATACCTTATAAATAGGCATAGCTGAATGTAATATTTTTTGACATTTTAAACTTTATTTGGACACTCGTACACACGAGTAAAGAAAATTCCTTCCCCTATTTAAGCGCCCTTGTGCATAAAAAAACACCACAATACCATGTGTTTGGTATTTGCAGTGCTCTATTGGGTTGGGCTGTTTTAAACAGTTAACAGCTCGTAGGGGAATCGAACCCCTGTTTTCGCCGTGAGAGGGCGACGTCTTA
>ERZ778515.2329-NODE-2329-length-11106-cov-4.845353_pt1 | contig 11106 bp, 12 predicted proteins | sample MGYA00510343_ERZ778515 | MGnify/ENA primary metagenome ERZ778515 (study PRJEB29527, sample SAMN07138965) | mouse gut metagenome | material: feces | host: mouse | place: China:Nanjing | collected 2016-01-25 ...
TAATAAGTATAGAACAACAGGAAGAACAAATTACAGATACAAAAATAATTGAGCAAAGAAGTAAAATGAATTAAAGCTCCCCCAACCTTTTCCCCAGCACCGGATGCACCACATCCGGTGCAATCTCCGCCAGCGGATCCATGACAAACCTCCGTTCCGTCATCAGAGGGTGAGGAATTTCCAATTCCGGCGTATGCAGTATTAAATCGCCGTACAACAAGATATCTATATCGATCAGGCGGTCACTATAATTACCCCCCACCGACTTCTTCATCCGACCCAATTCACGCTCTATCGCCTGTGTTTCCCGCAATAGATCCAAGGGAGAAAGCTCACTCTCCACGCAACAGGCGGCATTCAGAAATGAATTTTCAGAAGAAAACCCCCAAGGGGCGGTAACATAAAAAGCGGAAAGGGCAGTAACCTCCCCTATCCGCTCATTTATCTTCCGGACAGCAACATGCAGATTCGACTCTTTATCACCCAGATTGGTTCCAAGTCCTAAATAAACCTTCATACGCTGCTCCCCAACCGGTATTACTTATCCAAAATCAACATGGCGTCGCCGTATGTACCGAAACGGTAATCTTCCTTCAACGCAGTGTGATAAGCCTCCATCACCAAATCATAACCACCGTAGGCAGCCACCAGCATCAGCAAAGTGGAGAGAGGCAGGTGGAAGTTAGTAACCATACTGTTGGCTACCGAGAAATCGTAGGGAGGGAAAATGAACTTATTGGTCCAGCCGTCAAACTCCTTCAGATGGCCGTCCGTACCTACCGCAGTCTCTATCGTGCGCATCACTGTCGTTCCTACCGCACAAATGTTCTTTCCTTCGTCCTTGGCACTATTCACAATACGGCAAGCATCCGCATTGACATACATCTGCTCTGAATCCATCTTATGCTTGGTAAGATCCTCCACATCAATCTCGCGGAAGTTACCCAGCCCGGCATGCATCGTCACAAAGGCAAAGTCTATACCCTTGATTTCCATCCGCTTCATCAGCTCGCGGCTGAAATGAAGTCCGGCAGTGGGAGCTGTCACAGCCCCTTCGTTCTTGGCAAAGATAGTCTGGAAACGCTCGGCATCTTCCTCTTCTACCGGACGACGGATGAAACCGGGCAGCGGAGCCTCTCCCAACGCATACAGTGCCTTCTTGAACTCGTCGTGAGAACCTTCATAGAGGAAACGCAGCGTACGTCCACGGGAAGTGGTGTTATCAATCACCTCGGCCACCATGGAATCGTCCTCACCAAAATAAAGCTTGTTACCGATACGGATCTTACGGGCAGGATCGACCAGCACATCCCACAGGTGAAACTCCTCGTTCAGCTCGCGCAGCAGGAATACCTCGATACGGGCTCCGGTCTTTTCCTTATTTCCATACAAACGTGCAGGGAAAACTTTCGTATCATTAAAGATAAACACATCTTTATCATCAAAATAGTCCAGGATATCCTTGAAGACCTTGTGTTCAATCTTGCCTGTTGATTTGTGAACAACCATCAGACGCGACTCGTCTCTGTACTTCGCCGGATGCAAAGCTATTTTATCTTCCGGCAGTTTAAATTTAAATTGCGACAGTTTCATCTTATCTCTCCTTATTCGTTTATAACTTCTTCAATCTCTTGTCGGTCAAGCCATTCCGGGAAACTTTCCACCGACAGGCAGTGCTCCAGTTTCACCTCTCCAACCCGGGTGCGTACCAGCCCCGTCAGATGGGCACCACTATTCAGAGCTTCGCCAATATCACGGGCCAATGCACGGATATAAGTGCCTTTGCTGCACACGACCCTGATTTTAATCTCGGGCAGATTACATTCCAGCAACTCTATCTCGTCTATAATCAGCGTTTTGGCTTTCAACTCCACTTCCTCACCCTTGCGGGCCAGATCGTAAGCGCGCTTGCCGTCTACCTTGCAAGCCGAAAAGACAGGCGGTACCTGTTCTATTCTGCCGATGAAGCGCTGCAAAGTCTCCTCTACCAGCTCGCGGGTGATATGCTCCGTAGGATAGGTGGCGTCTATCTCCTTCTCCAGATCGAACGAGGGAGTGGTAGCCCCCAGCTGCAAGGTGGCAACGTACTCCTTGGTGTGGTACTGGAACTCCTCAATGCGTTTCGTCGCCTTACCCGTACAAATAATCATCACTCCGGTGGCCAGCGGATCCAATGTCCCGGCATGTCCCACCTTTATCTTCTTCACCCCCAGTTTGCGGCAAATATGGTATCTGATCTTGTTCACCACTGCAAACGAAGTCCATTTCAGCGGCTTGTCAAAGTATAAAACTTCTCCTTCTTTAAAATTCATTCAATTATATCAATGTACACGCTATCGTAACAGCACCGGCAATGGCACAATAGATAGCAAAATAAATCAACTTGCCCTTCTTCACAATATTAATCATCCACTTGCAAGCTACACAGCCTGATATGAAAGCTGCCAAAAAACCTACAACCAGTGACAATACAGATATATCCGACGTTCCGGACGCAGCCCCTTTCACAATCTTCATGCCATCCAGCAACGCCTCACCTAATATGGGAGGAATCACCATCAGAAAAGAGAACTGGGCCAGTTTCGCCTTGTTGTCTCCCAACAGCAGCCCCGTAGCAATGGTAGTGCCCGAACGGGATAATCCTGGTATCACGGCACAAGCTTGTGCCAGACCTATAATAAACGCATCCTTCATGCTAATGTTCTCTTTTACACGAGGTTTTGCATAATAAGAGAAAGTAAGCAGCAGAGCTGTCAGCAACAGCATGCAACCCACAATGAGCAAGCCGGAACCGAAAATCTCTTCCACATAATCTTTAAAAAACACGCCCACAATGCCGATAGGAATCATGGATATCAAAATATTGATCACATATTTTGTCTCCGCATTCATTTCGAACTTGAACAAGCCGCGGAATATCCAGTCTATTTCTTTCCACAAGACAACCAACGTACTGAGTACCGTAGCCACATGCACTGCTATGGTAAAAGTCAGATTGTCTTCCCCTTGTATGCCAAACAATGCCGAACCGATGGCCAGATGACCACTACTGCTGACCGGCAGATATTCTGTCAATCCCTGGAGCAAACCAAGGATCAATGCCTCAAACCATTCCATCCTTTAAATAAAATTAAGAATTAAAAAATTAAGAATTAATCACTTCTTCCTTGTCCTTCGGTTTGCGGACAATGCCGTAAATCATAAATATAAAACCAAAGAAGCATACGGCGGGAGCCACCTTGATGCGGCGTACACTAAAGATGTCCGGCTCAAAATATCCTTCTGTCGAACTGGGTCCTGTCATCAGCAGGAAACCGACAATAATCACTGCCATGCCTATGGCTAGCAATATAAAATTAATTTTATCAAAGGCGAATTTCTGTCTGTCCATATTCTTTTATTATTAAATGTAATACAACGCACTAGCTTTCATGCGCAAGTATTTGTTGATTGATATATATGCACACATAAAGGTAATAACCACACCAAACACAAAAACAGAACCCATTACCATAAGCATGGTCATAGGAGTAATAATCTCAATCAATTCGGGTTCATATCTTACCAGCCCGTACGCCATTCCTATCAATGCCGCATCCGCCATGGCGGCAGCCAATACACCGATCCATATATTCCGCACCAGAAAAGGACGGCGGATAAATCCCCAGCTTGCCCCTACCAGTTTCATGGTATGAATCAGAAAACGCTTGGAGTAAATGGCCAGACGGATGGTGTTATTGATCAGCGCAAAAGAGATAAGGGTAAGCAGCGCAGCCAGTCCCAGCAGCAAAAAGCTGATTTTCCGAATGTTGCTGTTCACCGCATCCAATAGATCCTGAGGATAGTTGATCTCCATCACCTTCTTGTTCTGCATAATTTTTTGCTCTATCCAGGAGATGCTGTCCGAATGGGCATAGTCGGCATTCAGTTTTATTTCAATAGAGGCTGTGAAAGGGTTATATCCCAGAAATTCAGCCGGGTCTGTGCCCATCGCTTCGGTCTGTTCTTTCAAGGCCTGATCTTTCGATATATAGGAAGTTTCTTTCACAAAAGGCTCTTCATTCAATTTTTTCTGGAATTTCAAAGCATCCGTCTCTTTCATGTCATCACTGATGAGTACGGAAAAACTGATGTTCTCGCGTACATACCTGGACAAGTTGTTGGCAGACAGCACGAAGAATACCACCATCCCCAACAAGAGCAACACCAGCATCGTACTGATGCTGGAAGTAATGAACTGCATATCGAAAAAGGACCCTGACTTTTTTCCCATAATCACTTCTTTCTGAATACATAAATCATTGAACTACTGCGTTCTTTTTTCGCCAGTGAACTGAACCAGGCCAACATACCTGTCCACATTCCCTTCAAAAAGGACAAACGGCTGCCTTTATATTTTTCCGTCAGCATGGATACATAAAAAGCATCAAAAGGCATCGGATGCTGTTCCGCTAATTTAAAACCATGCTTGACCCCGAATTGTTGCATGACGGAAGGGGTAAAATGCCACAAATGACGGGGCACATCGTATGCCGCCCACCATTCCTTATACTTTTCCGCGTCATACGAACTGGCATTGGGCACAGCCACTACCAGCACTCCCCTCTCCTTTAACAGTCCGGCCAGTCTCTCCCACGTTTCATTCAGATGTTCCAGATGCTCCATCACATGCCATAGAGTAATGGCGTCAAAAGACTCATCGGCATACCCGGCCAACGCATCCTCGGCATCTACATCCAGTTCAAAATGTTCTTTGGCAAACGCACGCGCCTGCGGGCTTTTCTCAATGGCTTTCACCCGCCAGCCACGTTCTTTCATGGCATTGCTGAAATATCCGGTACCTGTACCGATGTCCAGCAACGTACCCTTGCTCAGGCCGGAGGTGCGTTTTATCAGCTTGGCTTTGCGCGACAACATATACTTGCGCACCTCGTGATATACACGGTTCATCAGCCCCTTGCGGGTATCGGTGTGTGAAATGTAATCGGGAGTCTCATAATACCGACCTATCTCGGCTTCCACGGGTACGCCTTGTGTAAAGATAAAGCCACAGTCATCGCAGCGAACCAAACTGAATTGTTCGCCCGAAGCATAGTGATCCGTACAAGTGATTGCATGTCCCAAATGTTTTCCGCCGCACAACGGACAAGTATTTATTTTGAGTATATCCACTTTTTGCCCTAATTTGCTGCAAAATAACAAATAAATTGAATGAGAAGGGCTATCCTTTAAGTACTTTTAAGAGTATAAGTTAAGAATTCGTTTTCAGGCAATGCCCAGCAGTTCCACTTCGAATATTAATGTAGAGAAAGCGGGAATCGGCCCGCTTGTACGGCTGCCGTATCCCATGGTATAAGGAATATAAACCACCCATTTATCTCCTACATGCATACGTTGAAGTGCCAGCTGCCATCCCTCTATGACATCACACAGCCGGAAAGCTTCGGGACAGTTACGGTTATATGAATTATCAAACTCTTTCCCGTTTATCAGACTCCCCCGATAATGAACGGTGACAATACTGCGGATCGTAGGTGAAACTGTACCCGTACCTGTCTGCAATACTTTGTAAAACATATTACAAGGCAAAGGACAAATGCCTTCCTGTGTAGAAAGAACTTGCAAATACTGCAAGTTCTTTTCCTTATATTCTTCTTTCTTCCCCATCAGAACACCTCTTCTCCCTTCAATGTAGCCGAGCTGGCCTCGGTGATGCGTACATGGACAAAATCACCGATACGATGATTGCCACGATCAAAGACCACCACCTTATTTTGCTGTGTACGACCAAAAAGTTGTTCTCTGGAACGCTTGGAAACACCTTCCACCATCACTTCGAAGGTCTTGCCCACATCACGGGCGTTGCTCTCGGCAGAAAGACGGTTCTGCAATTCAATGATTTCATTCAGCCGGCGTATCTTGATCTCTTCGGGCACGTCATCCGGCAGATGCTTGGAAGCATACGTTCCGGGGCGTTCGGAGTATTTAAACATAAAGGCGGAATCATACGCACATTCACGCATCAAGGATAAGGATTCCTGATGGTCTTCTTCCGTTTCCGAATGATAGCCCGAGAAAATATCAGTACTCAGACCACAATCGGGAATGATACGGCGGATAGCCGCTACCCTTTCCAAATACCACTCACGAGTATATTTGCGGTTCATCAGTTTCAAGATGCGCGAGCTGCCGCTTTGCACCGGTAAATGAATATGCTTGCACACATTGGGCACTTCCGCAATGACCTGCAGGGTTTCGTCACTCATATCCTTGGGATGCGAAGTGGTAAAACGGACACGCATGTCCGGAACCGCCCCGGCCACCGTGCGGAGCAGCATCGGGAAAGTAATCACCTCACCCTCTTTCTCAAAACGATAGGAATTGACATTCTGTCCCAGCAACGTCACTTCTTTATAGCCTTTGGCCGCCAAGTCGCGCACTTCATTCAGAATACTCTCCACATCACGGCTGCGCTCGCGTCCGCGGGTATAAGGCACAATGCAATAATGACAGAAATTATTGCAACCACGCATAATAGATACAAAGCCGGAAATATGATTGCCGCAAATACGCGACGGAATCACCTCCCGATAGGTTTCTGTAGTAGAAAGCTCCACATTGATAGCTTTCTCCCCTGCTTCCACCGAAGCGATCAAGTCGGGCAAGGTGAGATAGGCATCCGGCCCCACAACAAGATCTACATGATGGTTCTCAATTAAATCATCTTTCACACGCTCTGCCATACAGCCCAACACGCCGACAATCAGATTCCTACGTTTATTCTTCCTCATGGAGTGGAAAAACTCCAGACGGTTCAGAATCTTTTGCTCCGCATTGTCGCGGATGGAACAAGTGTTCATGAACACAGCGTCCGCCTCATCCAGCGTCTCGCACACATGGTATCCTGCCATCTGCATGATAGAAGCAATCACTTCGCTATCAGCTACATTCATCTGGCATCCGTACGTCTCGATAAACAATTTTTTGTTTTCGGAATCAGTTGCAGATTTAAAGTCTGCTCCTGTTGTTTCTTTCATATTTTCTCTGTTTTATGGTTTCGCAGGCAAAGATACAGAGTTACCGACAAATTAAACGAATAAAAGGGCTGGAAATTGAATATTATAAGAGATTTATGCATTAAACCGTTAAATAATCATAACCGGTGAACAAAAAAGACCGTTAACGTTACCAACGTATGATTATAATTCGCATATTTGCTTTCGAAAAACATTAGATTTTTTCATAGTTAAGGTTTAGGTTAAAAAAATAGGGGAAGACAACTGTGAAGTTCTCTTCCTTTTTTTATGTCCTTTTATAGAGCTAGTTAAGAAATTATTTCCTAACTTTGAGCATTCATTATATAAAAAAAGGAAAGTATGGATATCATTCAGGTTATCATATTTATAGTAATCATTGTTGTGGCCATCGTGCAACAAATCTCAAAAGCCGGCAAAGAGAAGAAAACACCTTCCCCCAAGGAAGTGCTTACAGATATGTTTCCTGAAATAGGAGAGGAGAACATAAGAGAGGAGCTTCCTGTTTCTCCCACCCGGAAAGTCCGCAAACCTCAGACTCACCGTATGCAGCATCAGCCGGTGGTAAAGCAAACGCCAGCCTTCCCCCGGGAAGAAGCCAAAAAGGAAAAACGGACTCCCATCAAACTGAGCACCAAAGAAGAGGCGCGGCGCGCTTTCATTTATTCAGAGATTTTTAATCGCAAATATTAATAACAACTATACTAATAAGAATAACACATTGAATATCATGGGATTTAATATTATTTCCGCAGCCGAAGCAGCCAGCTGTATCAAGCATGGCTACAACATCGGACTTAGTGGCTTCACTCCGGCAGGAACACCGAAAGCCGTAACACCCGAAATTGCAAAAATAGCAGAAGAAGAACATGCCAAAGGTAATCCGTTCCAAATTGGTATTCTCACCGGCGCCTCTACAGGAGATGCTACAGATGGCATCTTGGCCAGGGTAAAAGCAATCCGTTACCGTGCCCCTTACACAACCAACCCTGATTTCCGCAAAGCTGTAAACAACGGTGAAATAGCATACAATGACATCCACTTGTCACAAATGGCACAGGAAGTACGTTATGGCTTCATGGGTAAAGTAAATGTCGCTATTCTGGAAGCATGCGAAATCACACCCGACGGCAAAGTATATCTGACAGCCGCCGGAGGTATCGCTCCTACCATTGCCCGTCTGGCAGACAAAATAATTATCGAACTGAATGCCGCCCACAGTAAAAACGGTATGGGCCTGCATGATGTTTATGAACCGCTTGACCCGCCTTACCGCCGTGAAATTCCCATCTTCAAACCCAGTGACCGCATCGGCTTGCCCTACGTGCAGGTAGATCCGAAGAAAATAATCGGTGTAGTGGAAGTGAACACCCCCGACCAAGCCCGCTCGTTTACCGCACCGGATCCTATCACCGACCAGATTGGACAAAATGTAGCCGATTTCCTGGCAGCTGATATGAAACGGGGTATTATCCCTGCCGGCTTCCTGCCGTTGCAAAGCGGAGTGGGCAACATTGCCAATGCCGTATTGGGTGCCTTGGGACGGGACAAGACAATCCCCGCTTTTGAGATGTACACGGAAGTATTGCAGGATGCAGTGGTGGACCTGATCCGCCAGGGACGTGTAAAATTTGGAAGTACCTGCTCATTGACTGTCACAAACGAATGTCTGCAAAGTATTTATGATGATATCGACTTCTTCCGCGACAAACTGGTCATGCGTCCGTCTGAAATCTCAAACAGTCCGGAGATTATCCGCCGTCTCGGTGTTATATCCATCAATACAGCCATCGAGGCAGATATTTACGGCAATGTGAACTCTACCCACATCAGCGGCACCAAAATGATGAACGGCATCGGTGGTTCCGGTGACTTCACCCGCAATGCCTATATTTCCATCTTTACTTGTCCGTCCGTGGCAAAAGAAGGAAGAATCAGTGCCATTGTTCCCATGGTTTCCCATGAAGACCACAGCGAACACGATGTCAACATCATTATCACCGAACAAGGTGTTGCCGACTTACGCGGCAAGAGTCCGGTAGAACGCGCTAAAGCTATCATCGAAAATTGTGCACACCCGGATTATAAGAACATTCTTTGGGATTATGTAAAGATGTCTTCCAAAGGACAGACGCCTCATTGTATTCCGGCTGCACTGGCCATGCACGATACGCTGGGCAAGAAAGGGGATATGCGCCTGATAGACTGGGCAGAATATAAATAGCCACGACTTGCTGTTCTCATACGTTTCCGGTCGATACGATGTATCCGACCGGAAACTTTTTAAAACATCAGAACAACTCTATCTGCTTGTCTGCTTTTATTTGTTGCACAAAATAACTGTCATGGCTCACCACCAACAAAGTACCTTGATAATCTTTCAAGGTTTCGGTCAATATCTCCATATTCAGAATATCAATATTATTGGTAGGTTCATCCACAATAAAAACATCGGGGGTCTGTGCACCGACCATCAGGCAACAAAGAGAAAGTTTCATCTTCTCACCTCCGCTCAGACAGCCGCACTTCTTGTCCCATGTGGAAACAGGAAACAGAAAACGGTTAAGAATCGTTTTCAATTCATTATCATACAGTTTACTATTAAACAATGAAAGCTGTTCCAATACCGACAAATCATTGCGGATCATAGAATATTCCTGATCAAGATAAATGTATGTCAACCCCTCTGCCTGTATCAAAGAACCTTGAGTAGGAGAGAGGCTTCCGGTTATCAACCTCAATAAAGTTGTTTTACCGCTACCATTACCTCCTTTCAAATGAATACGGTCACCACTTTTGATGGTAAACTCAAGAGGAGAAGACCACAAAGGATTTTCTCCAAACGCATAATTCAAGCCAAAAGCCTCTACAAGCACCTTGCCTGCGTGCAAAGAAGAAGAATTGAAATCCACCTTCATCGCCTTCATATCGGGCAAAGCCCTGCGAAGCCCTGTAGCCTCTTCTGCCAGAAGCCGGATTTTATCGGTGTGTACTTCACCTAAACGGACGGTGCTTTTTTCGGCTTGATCTCTAAATGTATGCATCGCCATCTTTCCGAATCCTTTCTTTATATTCTGTTTTTTACCTCGCACATCATGCTTTTGCCGGCGCTCCATTACCTCACGCGCCTGCTTCCGAGCCTTTTGCAACTGCTTTTCACTCTCCTCCAACCGGGCTTGCAGAGATTCTACCAACAATTCCTTCTGTTCTTTATAAAAATCATAATTCCCGGCATAATAGGTAACACCTTTTGCAGTAAGCTCATAGGTGGACGAAAGCAAATTGAGCAACGTGCGATCGTGACTGACAATAAGTACACCGGCCGTAGTGGTGGTTATGAACCGATAAAGCCGTGCCCGGCTTTCATCATCCAAATGATTGGTAGGTTCATCCATCAAGATAAAAGCAGGAGAGTGTATAGCAATTCCTGCCAGAAAAACTTTTGTTTTCTCACCGCCACTCAACAAATGCATCGGATGGGAGAGAGGTACTTCCGGTACCCCCCATTCATTCAGTGCAGCAACTGCTCTCTCTTCTATCTCCCAGTCATCCTCTAAAGCCGTAAAATGCTCTATTGCAGCATCTCCCTGTAAAATGGCATGAAGCGCATATAGCTTCCTTTCTATTCCTAAGGCCTCGGCCACTGTCAAATGATTGAACTGACCGAAATGCTGTGGAATATAATAAGGTGCTTCCAAACAGACAATCTGCCCTTCGGAAGGCAATAATTCTTTCCTTATCAGTTGCATCAGGGTAGACTTTCCCGAACCGTTATTCCCAATGAGAGCCACTTTCTGGCCTTTGGAAAAGGTAAAACTTACATTACTGAAAAGCACATCTTTATCCGGATGCATGTAAGCAACGGACTGTATATGTATACACATCGGATTTCTAAAAATTAAAAAAATGAATACTGAAATGCAGATCGTTGGAATAAGAAGACAACTATTGCATGACAAACAAAATCACATTGCCTGCCGCTCCAACATAAAAACGAATAGTTGTATGAAAAATGAATGTTTTACATTCTCATTGGAATATTTTAAAATTTATGGGGCAAAGATAACTATTT
>ERZ778515.2332-NODE-2332-length-11095-cov-13.082518_pt1 | contig 11095 bp, 15 predicted proteins | sample MGYA00510343_ERZ778515 | MGnify/ENA primary metagenome ERZ778515 (study PRJEB29527, sample SAMN07138965) | mouse gut metagenome | material: feces | host: mouse | place: China:Nanjing | collected 2016-01-25 ...
TACTCTTCCCCGAAGAGGGAGGTAACGTTTTTCATCGTCTCGTGCACGCAGTAGAGATGCTCTTTCTCCTGCATCCCGTTCGCTTCCCGGCGCGTCATGGACAGGATGCGCACAGCCGCCAGTTCCGAAGGGTCCCAGATGTAACTTGCGCACGAATCCGGCGTTTCCCCGGTCAAGTCGCACTCCGCCACCTACAGATAGTCCCGGTAGAGGTAGCGCGCGTGAAAGGCTCGCTGTCTCTCCGGGCATCACTTACTAGTCAATCAATTTTTTTAATCTCTGATTGTTATAATACGCAAAAATTAGTTAGTGATAACCGAAATTTCTTCAAGAATTACCGGATATGATATAACTATGAAAGTGATAGAAAGAATAAGAGCTAAAATATTCATCAAAATCTTATGTCTCTTTAATATAAGTGAAATACTCATAAAAAAACATAAAATGTTTAAAATTACCGATAAGATCAGTATCATTCGTGCTATCCAATCATACCATAAACTTGAATCTAAAGATATAGACAACAACAACGCGAAAATTATAAATGCCATAATCAGAAGATACCCTGATATTGTTAAAATTAATGGCTTCATTTTTATATTTTTTAATCAGACTATCATATTTTAATATTCATAATGTCAATAAACAACCATTATCCATGATAAAAATCTTATCACTTGCATGATCTAATGATACTTCCTGTTTTAGATATTAACATTATTACTTGTTGTTTGTTTCCCAAATACTACCTTGATTGTAAATATAGTCAAGTTATAAAGGTTATAATAGTATTTGAGACCTATATACTTAAAATCATTTATCATATTTTCTTTCTAATAAATAGAAAGAGTGAAAGTAATTGCAAATTACTTTCACTCTTAGTATTCAGACTATCTAAATTCTATGCACTGATTTTAAAAATTCATATATTCAACTAACAAAAAATTCTTGCAGAGCCGCTACTGTATATCTTTTCGATTGACTATCGGGGGGCGTTCTTTAGGAACAAAATTTTTATAGTATGAAAAAATTAATTTATTGAAAGGAGTAGATAAATACTGACCTCCAGAATCTATCTTTAATCCATTTTTCTTTTTAGATAACATGATATAATGATAAAAACCCAATAATACTTTTTTTCTATATATATATATATCTTTAGCTAAATATTTAGAAACTCCCTGAGTTTCCGTTTTTCCAAGATACGAAAAACCTTCCTGGGCAAGCTGTTCATGATGATGTTCTAATGTATTTCCTCGATAATTTTCTGGCAAAGAATAAAAATTATTTAACTTTCCGACAAGAAAAAAAATACCAAATATAATTATCACAAATGAAACAATTGAAAAAACTATGATCTTTATCGTTATAATCGCAGATTCCTTATCTATATTTTTCTCTTTTATTTTTATTATTCTTTTCATTGCATTATAACAGAATTTTTTGAAATTAAATCTGAAAATTTAGAAAACTATTATTTAGAAACCATATAATCAGTTTTATCTTTGACGTCATATATAGCACTCCTAAAAATTTCCCCATACTCTCACAAATAGGGGGGGGTATCTTTATCTTTTAGCAAAATTTCCTCATTACAGCCACAATTAATTATTACTGCATATTGCATAAAGCTTCCTCGTTGAAAGATACCTTGTCGGATGTCTTCACTGGTAATAGAAATGTCAGTATGGGGACTCCATAAGTAGTAAATGCTTCACTTTCCGTCAAGCGGATTGAAATGTCGGTAGTTGTAGTAGACCAGTCCCAGTTCATCGTCTACGTTTTTGATCAAGAAGTGGAACCTGTTCTCTTCCTCTCTTTCGAGGTAGATCCAGAAGAAGGTTTTTCATGCTTTCCTCCGTGAGGGTGGAGAGGCGGCCTTCCCCGTCATAGGACAGATGCGTCTGCTGGACGCGGCGGTCGTCTGCGCTTAATTTGGAACCCATCCGGACGGCTGAGTTCGTCATAACGCTCGAATAGACCTGTAGGCAATGCCGTTTGCCGTAAAGCGTTGGCTTTCCAATTCTCCGTAGGGATGTAGGCGAAGATTCCCGTTCCGGAGACATGAGTGATTTGTGTCAGATTTCCTAAAAATGGTTGCATACAAAGCACTGACCGGGCGTGGTGTCAGAGTATCTGATTCTCGTCAGTAAATTCCAGAGGATAGGACAGGATGAATGTTTGCTCGCGCTCATATGGCATACAATAGGAAGGAGTATTGTAAGGATTTTTTACTCTATAAAAAACATCCATTCATTGTCAAAATATTTTAATCATCCTTTTTACAATGATAATTCAAATTATTACTGAACATAGAAAAAAATTAATTTATAGGTCCTTCTATATTTTTTTATTCCAATATATTTTCTTTGAAATCAAAATCAAATGTTCCTTTAAATTCTAAATAAATAATATCAGATGGATCGGGAAATTCTTTAGAAGAACACTCTATCGAATAATCAGATACTAACTGTCCATTTCTCAACTTAGGCAATATTCCATTTACAAAACGAATAGGATAATATTTCATGTTTCGACATTTGTCCATGAACAATTCATAATTATTTTTTTCAGTTACAGGAATAAATTCCAATTGATTATTCTTTCTTGTAACAACAAAAACAATCGATTCTCTTTTAATAGAACATACTATAATAAATCTATTTTTGTATTCAATAATATATGGAGAATCTATATATTCTCCTGGAATATCTTTTTCTAAACCATGAATTTTAACATAAAATTTTTTCCATATTGAACCACTAGATGATTTTTCCAATATTTGAACATCATCAACAATGGCACTATCATGATTTTTATTAGGTTCTACAACCGTTTTAAGATTATATTGACAATTTGACGTACTAAAAAATAACACTAAAGATACTATACATAATTTCATATGATTATTATATTCGTTGTGACAATTTTCCCTCCATTATATTGCATCCCAATGTAATCTGGCATCCAAACACAAATAGGCCTGCAATTATTTAATTGCAGGCCTATTTAAATTTATTAAATCATATTAGCAAAAAAAACTGCGTATCAATATATTTATTTTTCAAATAAACCCTGTTTAAATGTACCAATTAAAAACGCTGTTTTCTTTAGACGGTCATATTTATACAACATGTAATCCTTACCTCCTTCTTCATCATTACTTAGATGAATTACATATAAATTTAATTTTTCATCTAATATGAATAATCTTTTTCCAAATTCACCATCTCCGTTTATGAATAGATATGATATTTTTTCTTCCTGATCTACCCAAAATTTACCTTGCTCAATCCTTTTTTGAAATGATTCTCTATTTTCTTCATAGAAAAGATTTGGCGGTAATTCCATAATCTCCTTCAATATCAATGTTTTATCTTTGATATTAGAATTAGATATAGAAGCAGCAGATATAATAAAAATTAACAAAAATTTCATGTTATTGATTATTTATTCTCCCTTTTTCCGCATTCTTCATCTATCTTAAACGCATTAGGTGTAACAGAAACGGTACTTGGATTCAGAGGAGGCAATTTACTAACTTTGGTTCATATCTTGATATTAGGTCTCTTGCTGTAAGCATTGCTACAGCAACTTTATTCGGCATTGTCGAGACTTCCTGATATCGATAGAAGTTTTCACTAGTTTCTGGCTACCGTCGTCATACATTTTTCGCGTTCCAACCTCATGGCCCCATGGCAAGTCCATCAGATCTGAATCATCCCCGTGGCCGTGCAAGCTCCAGGACTATCGCCGTGACGCTTGAACATAAGAAGTCGTTCTTTTGGACTCTTCCCGTATTTTCAGCATACTCCGTTCATTCCGCCGAAGTCAAGCCGCGTTCGTCAACGATGACCGCTTTTGTTTCCAGAACTCCGGAGAGTTCGGACAAGAGCTGCTTCCGTACGGAGACAAGCGGCTGTCCCCTCTAGCATTGTAGAGCAGTAAATTGGAACGAAGACAGGTACTAAAATAAATATCTAAAAAGACACGACTATTTTCTGTATTAGAGTTTGATTAATTATTTTTCACGAAAACGTGAAATAACAAGAAAGTCTCCGTGTAAAGTTCTTACAACATTAGCACGAAAAATATAGTTATTTTTTCTCCAATCGCTAAAAAAAGCATACTGAGCTTGCGATATTTTCATTTTTATCTTATGCATTGTAGATTCAATATATTTTATTCATCTTCCAGAGGAAATCTCGCTTTCATTTCTACCGGCATCTTGACTGAAACAGGAGAATATAAAGTCCAAGAATAATGTTCGTAACTTATATCTCTCATCTTTCCTCCTCCATCGCTTGCATAAAGAACTATACTACTGGACGGCAAATCAATTCCAAGATGTTCATTTAATTTACAGATATCCCATGATTCTTGTTCAGAACTGCACCCTGTTATTAAAAAAATATAAAAAGCAAAAAAAGTTCTATATAATATTTTCACGGAATTATTTACTTTAGTCTTATTCCGTTGATCTTCCCGATTTTTTATCGGAGCAATTTACTGAATATCAATAGTTAAAATAATAGTAAATGTTCCTTCCGGCTTATGCCGGAAGGAACATGGTATAAATAACAAAAATATTAATGAGGAACAGGATAGGGTACTTTTAGTTCATAATAACTAACAAGTTCCCCTTCTTCATTGAAGCAGAATCTAAGAAATTTCAGCCATTCGTCACCAGGATACTCCGGATCGCTCTTGTTACAACGATAAACCAAACTATCTATGACGGGAGGATTAGCTCTTCCTGCTATATCAACTCCTAAAATATCTATTACTTCTTGTTGAGTTGTTGTCCCAATAACAAAAGACTTGGCTATTGTTTTCTTTTCTTTCCAGGAATATTTTTTAAGAGGGTATTTTTTACATAACTCTTCCGGCGGACATCTATATAAAGCATTCCTGTTTGTTTTAACGGAATGATTATTTAAATCGGATTGATACGAATCAACATCTTCCGAGCAGGAGCAAAGCAATGCGCTACATAGAAAAACAACATTTTTTGATATCATCATATTTTACGGAATTATTTTTTATCTTGTTGAAACAGATCCCTTCGCTTCCTGTTCCCATTCATTGGCAAATAGAATGCTTATTATGAAATTTGTCTAGAGTTATTATAGAAAATAAAAATAGTGTCGCAAGAGTATTCTGCATCATTCCAATATTTTACAAGTTCCCGTTGAATGTTTCCCACACTTTTGATGAATAATAATCATCTTCCTTTATGTCCTGAGTTTTTGGGGCATTAGAATAACCATAGACTTTCAAAGCCTTTTTACAGAATGAACGAAAGTTTCTATCCATGTATTGCTAGGTGAATGTCTGGGGCGCGCTCCCCTGCAGGAACCCGGCCGTGGCAATGCGGCCGCCTTCCCTGTAGCCGAAGCTTACTATGTTTATTTCAAAAAATAAAAACCTCTCCCACCACTAGGACAGGAGAGGTTTGAATTTAATTATTTGTTTTATCAATTCATTAAAATTTTATTAAAACACAAACAATAAAAGAAGAGACTTGAACAAATATTATACAACATCAAAAAAAACCATTCTTTTATTTATAAAATTAATTTTGAGCCATCCCAATATAGATAGCGCATAGCCACACGTATAATAAAATAACAAAAATTGATTTAAATGACAAATTACCTTTCCTGTAATTTTTATATAAATTCTTTATGTACTCAATAAATCCTGCAAATCCACTTCCAAGAAGGATTGAACAAAAAATTACATATATGATATGCTGCAAAAAATATTCACCCCCATTCCATAATATTATGACAATAAAATCAATTAAAGAACATACAAGTATTTTTACCAACGGGAATTTCACGATGTACACAAGATAAAATGTGAACCAAATAAAATTTGTCAATAAAGTCAAAACAATAAACAATATTTCTTTCATCATTCTTTATACTTTCTATATGTTCCAGAAATATTTCCTCTCACGTTAAAAGGAGCAGCATAACCGTATTTTTCTAAGGCGGCAAAACGCGTTTGCAGCCAACTATTATGATCGAAATCATAAATATCGCTAATATATGCAGTATAATCTACGGAACAATCTGAATTTACTGTAGCAGTCATCGTCATGTAATATCTTCCTAAAATATAATTTCCTTCACTGGATCTTGCTTGAAGAAGTTGTCAGGAATCCAGATATAATTTTTTCTCAAAACATTTATGTTCTCTCGCATATGATATAGCCAATCTTATCAATAAATTAATATTATCTTGGAGACCATCTGATTCGCCACTCTCGAGATCTATAATACATTGAGGATCTATTTTATACTCGCACCTGTCTTTGAAAGATATTTTATGAACGTTTCATATGCCAAAGAAGAATCAACCCTTGTTCCTATTAAAGCAGCATAGACCTCCGGATATCCAAGAGTGATATTCCCTATTCTCCAAAAATCAATACTATAATTATACTTAGGAAGATCAGGATGCGGATCAGGAGCTATCTTTTTTGCCCCCCATGAAATTAGCCCAACATAATCTTTTAAAAAGATAGGGTAATTTTTAACATATGCGAACAAATTCCAACCGCCCTGTTCCATGATGGGATTGCGGCTGATCCACCTTCCGTCGTGCGGATTGAGATGCCGATAGTTATAGTAGACCAGCCCCAGTTCTTCATAGCTGTATTCGCTGCTCCACTGGATGGGCTGGGTGACATCCCCTTCGGCGGTGGCTTCTCCGTAAGGCGTGTAGGTGTAAACCGTCCGCAGGTAACCGGCTTTCCCGAAGATTTCCGTGACGTTCCCGGTCAGATCCCACCCGTAGGCGTACCAGGTGCCGTCTTTGCGGATGGCCAGCGGGCGTGCAGCCTCAGGCTACGTCGGGTCCCAGAACAGGAACCATCGGAAGACTCCGCTGACGGCATCTATGGCGGCTATTTGCAGGTAGCCACGGTACATGTAGCGCAGGTAGCTGCTCACCGTCCCGTTAACGCTCACTTTGCGGTTCAGTTGAAACAATTTGCAAACTCAGCCCATATCCTGAACTATTCTTCCCTGCTTCAGACCAAAGTTTGTTGTCTGTCAGTACCCTCTATAAAACTAAAGGCAGCGTCCATCATTCTTTCTGATAGAGGAATCGCCTATCATATCCAATATTTTCTTCCCATAGGCGAATCGATCGAGATTCCTCTTTATAATCATTTCTTTAATTATACTGCAAAAAGGTATTTCGTCTACGTCCTCACCCATAAAAAACCATAAAAAATCCCATCCTTTCTTATCATCAGGATAATGTTCTATATAATTTTCCGCTACCAATTCAAAAAGATTCGCTCTGCTCAAAATAACTTCTCCGTCTTCATTGTTTTGAAGAAGGGATAAAATATCTTCATCCTTACTCGACGAACAGATATAGGGAACAGTCATCCTGTTAAAATAACTATCGGAACTCCAGTGATCCATAGACAAACCTTCCTGGCCCCGTCCGCTGCGGATCAGTTCAAATTCTTTCCTGGTCATTTGTTCCCAATTTGCAGAATGAACGATATAGCCCGCCAACTGCTGCCTCTGCTGTTGTGACAAGTCCCTTATCTTTTCTCTTGACTGGGGAGATTCCGGATTGAGAGGATCTGCTACGCGTACAAATACCGGTTTCAGGGGATGTGCCGCCGTAGTCATCCCCTGGCGACAGGATGGAAACAATACAGCCGGAAACAAGAAAAAGTATAATATTTTGCTAAAAACCATATTCTTTATATATGGAAACATGGACATCCAGTTCCTGCTTGAGCATTTCAATATTGCTGCTACTTCGTCAAGGATTTTCTCAAAACTATTAGCAGATTCATAGCATTTTTACAATGGTCAATATCTTTGACAGGAAACATAATTTTATAAAAATCAACAAAAAATCACTATCAAAACAAAGTAATTATCATTTCTGTAAAAAAAGCTCCTTCCGATAAACAGAAAGAGCTTTTATAAAATTAAACAGTTTTCATGTATTAATTATATAAAATCAAAAATATTAAGTTTTATTTAATTTGCTCCATATCCTGTTTATACCACAAGCTGTCTTGCCATTCACAAATTAGTTTCCACAGTTTTTTTCTATCTGCATAGGAAAAATCAGTATCATAATCATAAAGAATTATTACGGTCAGGGTACATTCTTTTCCACAGTATGTAGCATAGATATGATGATCGGGAAACTAATCAGCAAGTGTTTGATTAAATTTAGATAATTCCTGAATCTTTACATTTCCTATTATTAAAGGAGGATCATAGCTAAAGACATATGTATTGCCGATCTCTCCCAGAGAGTAGATTTCTTATAATATTTATCAAAAAACAGAAAAGAAGCAAATACTGAAACAACAACAATAATACAGTATATAATATATTTTTTCATCATATCATTTTAATAAAATCGATAATTACTCAAAAAAAACAAAACTTCTGCTCTTCTGAGATTAGTCTCAATTATGATAATATCATAAAAATTCAAATTGTCATTCTAAATTTTTATAAGACATCTCACTTTTAGAGTACCCTGAAATAGCTGCTTTCCTCCGCTGCATAAGATTTCTATCTCTTTTTGGCATCAGGACAGCTTTCAGTGTTTCGCATCATCTTCTGATGATTAAAAATAGTTTTCAAAATTAGACAAAATCATCATATAATTTCTTTATTTTCTATTAATCTGATACTGGGAAATTTTTCCAATACAAGGTCAACAAGTTGGATAACACAAGATTCTACTGATGGAGAGTAGCGTAACAAAAGTACATATGAATCTTGATAGGGATAATAAGAAGTTCCCCATATCAAATTAACAATTACCAATTCAGCTATACATATGTCATTCTTATAAAACGGATGAACACAGTTGTGTTCCAGAGGAATGGATTCCGATGTCATAGCCATCTCCCATGATTCATAGTCAAATGAGGAATCTGCCAGTTCACAGAAATACGAAGGAAGCTCTCTAAATGCACGACTTTCTTCCGGATATTTTGCCAGACTAAAAGCTCCTTGCACAAAATCGATACTGCGTGAATTTTCAATATGATTAAGTTCATAAGCTTTCATATCGCAAAGCTTTCCGCTGGAACAAAAACTTGGTGTGACAATAAATCCTCCTTCAAGAGGATAAAGACCATCTGTCCCTTCCCAATAAATAGGAATATTTTGATAAGAGGAATTATGTAGATAATTCTGAATGCGAATTCCATTTCTATCAGCCTGCTGACTTGTATAAAAACGAATTTCCTCTATCTCTTTTTTTCCTTTTTTCTTTGAGAAAAAGTGAATTACCGCCCCATTATTCATGAAATAAAGGGTATCCATACTGGACTGAAAACCAATATATAAATGAGAATAGTGCTCATACGAAGGAACGCAATTATTATCTTCACAGGAAAAAACCCGCCATAAAAAAGAAATCCATTTTTTACCACATTTATTCCATTTCTGCGAATTACACTTGTTTGGATATTCACGGGCATTCGGTGGCAACTCCGGAATATATGAACATATTGAATTGGACAGCATATAATGCAAACCATTTTTGCATTCAAAAAAAATATAATTTGCTTTACTATTAATATCAAAATAGTACTTATTTATTTCTCGATTCATTTTCATAAAATTTTACAAATAAATATCACTAATATGCCACTACAAATAATAAAAACTAATTTTTTGCACATACGACTTCATACTCTTCTTTTTCTAATTCTGTGAATATCCAATCATATACACGTTCTGCAATTGACATACCAACCCACCAACCAGTGACATCTCCTATTAACGCACCTATCCTTGCGCCAACTACAGCTCCAGGAGCAGCACCAACACCGGCACTAGCACTACCAATTGCACCACTTGTCATAGCTCCAACTCAGGTGCCGTCTTTGCGGATGGCCAGCGGGCGTGCAGCCTCAGGCTGCGTCGGGTCCCAGAACAGGAACCATCGGAAGACTCCGGTGACGGCATCTTGCAAAAAAATAATACGCCTGCAAGTAAACTTGCAGGCGTATTATTAAATATTAGATATATATTATTCCACTTTAATATCAGATATAGTCAGCTTTTTATCCCTACTTATTTTAACTGATTTTTCCCGTATATCGTCGTCTTTTTTAGGTGTCCCAAAAAAAGTATCAACGAAATAATAATACTGTTGATCAGCATAGACCTTATAAGTATGTTTTAGACTCATCTTTCCTGACTTACATAGTATAAAAAAAGCAGTTTTCACAGAAACACCTATATCAGGAAGAATAAAATCTTTACCGGTAGAATTTTTACTATCATATACAAGATTCATTATTTTACTTTGCTCCACAGCACTTGCTTCTATTGGAGAAAAAATACATATCCCCACTAAGATAATCATATAAAAATATATAAAATTATTCTTTGACATTTTATTACATAATCTAACATTTATGGTTCTTTAATACAACACATATTCATCATCTCTTTTTGAAAACTATGGCAGTTTTGTCCCCATGGATAGGACCAAGACCCAGAATATGAAGATGCAAATTTACGTATACAGCTTTTTATACCTTCTTCTGTCACATCACAACATTTTTTTCCTTTTTCTTTGCCATACTTCATGAATGTTGAAAAAAATATACCAGTATTAAGGACAGGATGAAATTCATAATCTGCAGTATCACCATGATGAGCATCTCTAGTCATACTTGCCATCCCTGCTGCATGGGCATCTAAAGTACCATTTAAATAACCAGGTACTCCTGTAAGAGTGGAAAGTAGATCCACCCCTTCAGCTGGCCACCATCCATAGCTCTCATTACCCAATTCAACCCACCAGTGCCCATATGCATCTTCTTCTTCTTCCAGTTTTTTAAATACATTCTCTCTAACAAGCTGTTTCCATTTTATTGTTTTTCGTTTTATAGTAATGACAATAATAGGAGTATCTTTCGGTATTATTTTTTTCCTAAATAATCAATATTGATGATACCATTATTATTTACGAACGCGAACAAATTCCACCCTCCTTGTTCCATGATGGGATCACGGCTGATCCACCTTCCGTCGTGCGGATTGAGATGCCGGTAGTTGTAGTAGACCAGCCC
>ERZ778515.2339-NODE-2339-length-11065-cov-3.557130_pt1 | contig 11065 bp, 10 predicted proteins | sample MGYA00510343_ERZ778515 | MGnify/ENA primary metagenome ERZ778515 (study PRJEB29527, sample SAMN07138965) | mouse gut metagenome | material: feces | host: mouse | place: China:Nanjing | collected 2016-01-25 ...
GGTCTATTCCACCGAGGAACTGGTGGAAATGGGATTGAAGTCTGCGGCGGCGTTGGAGGAGCAGGAACGAATGTTTGAGCTGTGCGACCAGTCGGCCAGCAGCTTGAGCAAAAGCATAGAGGCCACGGCCAGCATTGAGGAGGAGCTTTCGAGAACGCTTGAGGAGGCAGCGCAGGCGGCAGCAGAAATTTCCAGGAATGATGATGTTTCAGCGGAAAGCAAGGCGGAACTGGCAAAGGCCAGTACCGAGGCAGCAGAGGCCATGAGCGAGCTGACAAGGGCGCAGGACGAAGCGGCGGCAGCTATGGAGGCATACGACGCAGTTATGGCTTCTGGGACTACCGACCTTACAGAGCTTGAAGCGGCAGCAGAACGGGCCGGACACGCAGCGGAGAACCTTTCGGAGGCGAACGGAAAAGCCAGCACTGCAAGCGAGGAGCTATCAAAGGCAACGGCAAAGGCCACCGAGGAGGCGGAGAACAGCGGCAAGAAAGGCGTGGAGGCCATTGAGGGAGTAGCCGGGGCATTGGCGGCGGCAGGAATTACCGCAAAGGTAAAGGAAATTGCAGACGCAGCCTACGAACTGGTTACGGCTTTTTCAGAGGCGGAAAGCACCGTCGTAAAGGCCACTGGCGCAAGCGGAGAAGCGCTGGACGGGCTGACCGCCAGTATGATGGACGCTTACTCCGCCAGCAAGTCCGGCAGCCTTGAGGCCACCGCAGCGGCAGTCGGTGAAATCAATACGAGAATGGCGCTTACCGGGCAGGAGCTTACGACCGTGACCGGGCAATTCCTTGACTTTTCCGAGATCACCGGGACGGACGTGGTAGGCTCTGTGCAGAAAGCCACGAAGATTATGAATAAGTGGGGCATAGAGCAGACGGAGGTAGAGAGCGTCCTTGATAAGCTGGCATACGCCGGGCAGATTTCCGGGGCCTCGGTAGACAATTTGAGCAATACGGTTATCAACAGCTCCGCCACATTCCAGTCTTTAGGAATGAATTTGGATAATGCTATCGGCTTACTGGCTGACCTTGAGCTTTACGGAACCACCAGCCAAACAACGGTAACAGGTCTGCGGACGGCGGTAAATAATTTTGCAAAGGACGGGCTTGACGCAGAAACAGCCCTGCGTGATGTTATCAACGAGATTGCCAACATGGAGGACGCAAGCGAGGCGACGGCACTGGCGGTAGAAACTTTCGGCAGCAGGGCCGGGCAGGAGTTTGCCGGGGCGATCAGAAGCGGAGCTATTTCCGTAGATAGCCTTACACAGTCCCTCGACGTGGCACAGGGGACGCTCACGGCCACAGCAAAGACGGCGCAGACGCTCGACCAAAAGTGGACGCAGGCCAGCAACAATATAAGCACGGCATTTACCACAGCAATCCAGCCGACCATAGACGGGATTTCTAGCGGAATGGCGAGCGTGGCGAACAGCTTCGGAGATTTTCTGAACGAACACCCAGCCGTCACGAAAGCAATCACAGCTATTGGCGTAGGTTTAGGCGTGGCGGTGGTGGCAATCGCAGCGGTATCGGTAGCCTCTCTTACTGCTATCCCGGCAGTTGCGGCATTGGGGGCGACGATCAGCGCAGCTATTTGGCCGATTACCCTTATTGCGGCAGCCGTGGCAGCGGTAGTTGGCGTTGTTATGCTGCTGGCAAGCGCATTTAGCGCAGCGGAGGACGAAACAGCCGGAATGACGGCGACCACACGGGCGCAGTATTACGAGCTGCAAGACCTTAATGCGGAATACGAGGAGGCCTGTGAGAAATACGGGGAAACTTCGGAGGAGGCTTCGAGGCTCAAGTATCAAGTGGACGACCTTTCGGCGGCATTTGAGGCTAACAGGCAGACCGTAGAGGAGTTTACCGCAGAGGTGGACGCTCTTTGTGAGAGTGTTTCGCAGGTGACGAGCGATTTCAACGACAGCATGACGGCCATTAAGAACACAGAAATCGGCTCCCTCGCCCTTATTCAGAAATACGAGGATTTGGCTTCGCAGGCAGACCTCACCGGGGCGCAGGAAAAGGAACTTGAGGCGATCACAAAGAAGCTGTCCGAAACATACCCGGATTTGGCGGCACAGATGGACGGCGCAACGCTTAGTACCGAGGACTATGCGGAGGCCATGAAAAAAGCCTGCGAGCAGCAGGCAGAGGAGCAGCGGCAGGCACAGGCACAGGAAACCTATATTGAGGCGTTGCAGAAACGGGCAGAGCTGACGGAGGAGATTGCCAAAGCGCAGGAAAATGTGAACCTTGAGCAGGCCCGAATGGACGACATGAGCGGCTGGACGCATTTTTGGACGGCTGGCGAGTGGGACGACCTTGAGGCATATCAAGCAGCCCTGGACGAGCTGAACGCAGCGCAGGCAGAGAATGAGGCCACTATCGCACAGATTGAACAGGGCTGGGCGGACATATCAGAGGCAGAACAGGCAGCGGCAGAGGAAACCATATCGTGGGAGGACGCAGCGGCCACCGCCTATGAGAATGTCAAAGACCGGGTAATTGAGCTGTGCGAGGCATACGGAGAGGCTTACAATGCTGCTCTTGAGAGTTTTGAGGGGCAGTTTGGGCTATTCGACGAGGCCAGCATGAAATCCGAGGAGTATGTAAACTCCACCGTCGAGAACGCACAGAAAGCCCTCGACAGCCAGCTTGCCTATTGGGACAGCTATCTTGCGAATATTGAGGTACTGAAAAGCACTTCCGCCGAGCAGTTAGGCATTACGCAAGAAAATTATGAGGCTCTTATGGCCTATGCGCAGAACGGCAGCGAGGAGGCCGCCGGGCTTGCGGCCAGCATGGCGGAGGCTATCAACAACGGCGACGCAGAGGCGGTAGCGGCCCTTGCGAATACCGTGGGCGAGGTCAATGCGAAGCAGCAGGAAATAGCAGCGACCACGGCGGACTGGGTAACAAATTTCTCCTCTCAAATGGACGAGATCGAACAGGAAATGCAGTCTACCGTGGAGGGCATGAACTTAGACACCGAGGCGGCAGCAAGCGCAACGGCAACAATCAACGCCTATGCTAATTCTATCCGGGCAGGAAAGGCCAATGCAGTAGCAGCGGCAGAGGAGGTAGCGAACGCAGTTTCGGCGGCTTTTGCCTCCGCAAAGACGAGCGTGAATGTAAGCGTAAATTCCAGCGGAGTACCCGGCCATGCGAACGGCACGACCAACGCAGAAAGCCTATTCCTCGCCGGGGAAAGAGGGCCGGAGCTGGTGGCACGTCCGGCAGCGGCATACGCAAACGGCACGACGGACAGCACAGACTATTTTATTGCCGGGGAGAACGGGCCGGAGCTTATCGCCGGAGAACCGGGCAGCACCGTATTCCCGACGCAGGAAACCGACAGGCTCATATCCGCTTTGAATGAGAAGCGGCGGCCATTACAGGTATTTGCAGATACAGGCGCAAAGGCCGGGGCCGAGGGCGGAGGAGCGACGGAGCAGGTGAAGCGCATACTGCTTGAGATTGCAGGTAGCGGTGCAATCGAGGTAGGGGGCGGAGGAACGGACAAAGAAACAATCCTCGAAGTCCTTTACGAACACTTAAAGCCCGTGCTGATGAACATTATACAGGGCGAAATCTATGAGGAGGGGGAGTATTCGTATGAGTATTAAGTATCAAATGTGGCTGACGTACAATGCGGAGAAAGAGAAAATACAGCTCCCCGTCCTCCCGGAGAGCTTCAAGACAAAGAACGGCAGCAAGAATGACAGCGTGAATATTGCAGGGCTGGGCGAAATTGTTATCATACAGAGCCGCCCGGCCTTGCAATTCAGCTTTTCGAGCTTTTTCCCGGCGACAAAATTCCCCGGCTTGCAGGTCAACAGGATAACAAAGCCTCTTTCGCTGATACAGAAAATCAATTCGTGGAAAGCCGGGAAGAAACCAGTGCATTTCATAGCGACAGCCTGCGGCGTAGACCTCTATTGCACTATTGAGGATTTTTCATACAGCGAGGAGGGCGGCGACCCCGGAACGTACCAGTACAGCATTACGCTCAAGGAGTACCGGGAGATCAAGGTACGGCAGGTAAAGGTGAACATACCGAAAGCCGTGGCGACGGTCAAGAAAGAGGAGCCGAGGGTAGATAATACCGTACAGCCAAAGACCTATACAGTTGTAAGTGGTGACTGCCTTTGGAATATCGCCAAGAAGTTTTACGGCAGCGGCAGCCAGTACACGAAGATTTACGACGCAAACAGGGGAGTAATCGGCGGAAACCCGAATTTGATTTACCCCGGACAGGTTTTAACCATACCATAAGGAGGCGAGGACATGGCGGACGGCATAAGCCTAATCATCATCAAGGGCGAACAGGGCTACGACGTTACCCAGCTCGTCGAACAGATCAAGTGGAGCGGCAGAAAAGGCTCCTCGTCCCGGACACTTTCGGTAACACTGGTGGACGACGACGGCTACAAACACGCCCGGAGCGAGATTGACGTAGAGCAGGGACATCAATGCCTATTCAATTACAACGGGCAGGAGCTTTTCCGGGGTATCATTATGACGCAGACGCAGAACAATCGGAAAAGGCTCACATTCAAAGCCTACGACAACGGCATATATTTGGCAAACAATAAGGACACATTCACCTATGAGAATAAGACGGCCAGCGACGTATTCCGGGACTGCTGCACACGCTTCGGCCTACCTATGGGGGAGGTTGCGGAATGCACCTACAAAATCCCGGAGCTGACGAAACCAAAGACAACGGCATTTGACACGATTGCGGACGCTTTGAGCCTCGATTTTGACGCTACGGGCATAAGACATTATGTTTCAAGCGCAAAGGGGAAATTGAGCCTCCTCACGAGGCGAGAGAACATCATGCAATGGGTGATTGAGGTGGGACAGAACCTCTCCAATTACACCTACACGAGGAGCATTGAGAAGATAAAGACACGGGTAAAAATGGTATCGAAAGAGGGGACGACGCTGGCGGAAAAATCCAACGCCGGACTGGAGGAGAAAATCGGCGTATTCCAAGAGATAGATAAGCCGGACGAAAGCCTCACCCCGGCGCAGATCAATGACCTCATTGAGAGCATACTCGACGAAAAGGGTACGCCGGAGCGAACGCTGGACGTGGAGGCTATGGGGATAGCTGATGTCGTTTCGGGGATTGGTGTTTATATCATTATCCCGGAGCTGGGGCTATCCCGGACATTCTATGTGGACAGCGACACGCACACATTCAAAGACAACCTGCACACCATGTCGCTCAAGCTCAACTATGCGAACGACCTTTCCAAACCGGGAAAGGGCAGCGGCGACAGCGGAGGCGGAAAGGATTACAAAGTGGGCGACGTGGTTCAGTTCAACGGAGGGCCGCATTACGTCAGCAGCACGGCAGGAAGCCCGACAGGATCGCCGTGCGCAGCAGGCCCGGCAAAGATAACATTGATAGCAAAAGGCGCAAAGCACCCGTGGCACCTCATTCACACAGACAGCAGCACGAGGGTATATGGGTGGGTTGACGACGGTACATTCAGTTAGGAGGAGCAGATATGGCAGAGGAAACCGAAAAAACCAGCCTCAAACAGCTTTTTCAAGGAATGGCAGGCGACGGCGTAGAGGTTTTGCAGGGGATTGTGAAATCTGCAAGCCCTCTGAAAATACAGATTGTCAATGATGATAAGCTGACAATCGGGCCGAATATTACCTACGTTCCGAGGCATTTAACAGACTACAAGACGGAGATCAGCGGCCCGAATATCCAAAATTATTATTACACAGGGAATAGCACGGAGAGCGGCACGGCTCCCGTTTCTCCCTCACACGTTCATGCATTGGGGAGAATACCAGTCACGGTACATAATGCCTTGAAAGCCGGGGAGAAAGTTCACGTCCTTTCTTTCAACCACGGGAAGCAGTATTATGTGCTGGACAGAACGGAGGGATAGTTATGGCAGAGGTTTTTATCCCCATACCGATAGATACGGTCACAGAGGCGGAGGAGCAGCCGTCATTGACGTACCGCCTTGACCTTGAGGCCGGGCGGATTGTTGGCCGGGTAGATAAGCTGGAAGCAGTGAACCAAGCTATCCGAAAGGCCATTATTACGCCACGGTTCAAATGCCTCATTTACGATAACCAGTACGGTAGCGAGGTAGAGGAGGCGATCATCACAAAGGACGCAAGCCCGGAATATATAGAGGCCGTGACAGAGGGCTTCATCAAGGACGCACTGCGCCCGGATACACGCATACTGTCTATTTACGATTTTCAGTTTGAGTTCAGAGAGGACAGGGCTTATGTGTTTTTCCGGGCAGACACGATATTTGGAGAAACAGAGATTGAGGAGGTGATTTAGAGTGTTTGAGGATTATACCTACGAGCGGCTTTTGGAGGACGTGCTGAACAATGCGCCGGAGGACATTGACACCCGGCAGGGGAGTATTTTTTATGACGCAGTTTCCGGCATTTTACTGAAAGTCGCAAAGCTCTACACCGACCTTGACCTCATTGTGGAAATGGTTAGCGTGGTAACGGCCACCGGGGAGGCGCTTGACGCAAGGGCCGGAGAATATGGCATTACAAGGCTTGCGGCTACACGGGCAAAGTACCGTGTTACCTTTGAGGGGGTTATGCCGCAGACCGGGGAGCGGTTTTATACGGACGGCCAGTATTTCGTATTGAGGGACGGAGAGGAAAACGGCCAGCCGATCTATTATCTTGAGGCAGAGGCGGCAGGCATTGGCGGCAATGACATCTACAAGGGAACGCCAGCCGTCCCGGTGAACAACATAGAGGGGCTAACTTCGGCTACGTTCGGGGCAATCTACGAAAACGGCAGCAACGAGGAGGACGACGAAAGCCTCCGTACCCGTGTGCAGGAGAAGATAGCAGGCCCGGCGGAGAACGGGAACAAGCAGCACTACAAGACATGGTGTGAGAGCATAGACGGGGTAGGCCGGGCGAGGATATTCCCCCTTTGGAACGGGCCGAACACGGTCAAAGCCGTCCTTATAGACGGCGAGGGACAGCCATGCAGCCCCTCAAAGATTGCAGAGGTACAAAACTATATCGACCCGGCCACAAAGGGCTACACGGCCACGGTAGACGGCAGGACGTACACCGTAGGCGACGGGCTTGGGGAGGGAGTTGCGAACCTCGGAGCGCATTTCACGGCGGCAGGAGCAATACCGCTCACGATCAATGTTAGCTTTAAGGCAGAGCTGGCAAGCGGAGCGACACCCGACGCAGCGCAGCAGGAGGCGACAGAGGGCATTGAGGCATACTTCAAAGGGCTGGTTCTTGATACAGCAGAGGCAGCAGACATTGTTGTTAGGGTGTCTGCCGTCGGAGCGATTTTGAGCGGATTGCAGACTATCCTCGATTACAGCGACCTCAAGCTCAACGGGGCGGCAGTAAACATTTCACCCGGAGAGGACGGCGTACCTGTTATCGGGGAGGTGATTGTTTCGTGAAATTCTACGAGAAATACTATGCCAACAATTACGAGGAGCTAATAACCTATTACCCCCGGTTTTACAGGGACGTATTTGAAATGGTGGAAATCCTCAAAGCGCACGGCAGGATAGCCGACGGCATGGAGGGGAACATTGAGCAGGCTTACCTCAATGGCTTCATTGATTACGCAGACGAGGCGACCATATCAAAATTTGAGAAATTCTTAGAAATAGGGCTGAACAAAGACCGCACTCTTGAGGAGCGCAGGCGGCTTGTGAAGTCCTATTTTGTTGGCTTCGGGAAAGTTTCGGCCTCGCTGATTTGCCAAATGATTGCGGCCTACACCAACGCCCCGGTGACCTGCAGATTTGAACCTTTCGACGAGGAGGGGAACAATCTGCTCTATATTGATTTCCAGCGCAGCGACGGCGAAACCATCTACATGAGCGACATTCTACTGCTGCTCTCAAGAAAGCTCCCGGCGCATATCGCATACAGGCCGGAGATTGTTTACCGCTTCCCGGTTGTCATAGGGCGCAAGAGAACCTATTACAGGTATGGATATGAGCTATGCGGCACAAAGCCAGACACAGCCCTCCTCGGTATTGCTGTTTTGAGGGACACCATAACGAAGCAGGAACACAGCAATACACGGATTACCTATAAAAACGCTGACGAGGAGAACGAGCTGGCCGGGACATACCCGAATACGGCAACACAGGCCCGGTATTTCGCACGGGACATAGCAACGGAGCAGGAGCATGAAAGCGGCCTGTTCACATACGAGGAAACCGGGCCGGAGCAGCAGACGGGTCAGCACCCCGGCGCAGCTTTTTTGGGGGAGGCGGTCAAAGCCGCCCTGGGAGTAGAGGCCGGGCATGAAAACAGCGTGACGGGCTACGAGATCACCGGGACAAAGCCGGACACCGTTCTACTTGCCGCAGCCCACGCCGGGACGCTGGCGGTAGAGGCGCGCAGGGAGAACACGCTGGCAGAGTATGAGGCCACCGGGACAAAGCCGGAGGCGGCTGCCATAGCCCGGAATTTAGGCCAAATGACGGCGATTTCGCAAAAGGTAGGGATTTATACTACCGACTATGAAAAAGCCGCAGAAACAGCCCACACGGGCGCAGAGCCGGGCATTACGACCTTAGGCAATAGCAAAGTGATTGACGCAGGCACGGGAGCGACGGCGACCGAGTGCAGCGTTGATTATACCCCTTGTGGGACAACATTCACACAAAGTTAGGAGGCAGAGGCGAAAATGAAATTTTGGAACGAGAATTTCCTCAATAAGCGGCGCAAGGAATGGCTGAACAGCATTTCCAAAATCCAGTATTACGCAGGCGGAAACTGGTATGACGCTGTTATTACGGAAAAGAGCATTGAGGGCGACACACTGAAAATCCTTAGTACCACGACGGACAGCGCAGACCTCACAATCACGAGCGTCCGGCTGCTCGACACCAGCATGGAGATCGCCGGGCAGATTTCCGAGAGCATTAAGAAGCTTTCTACGCAGGGAGTAATAACCCTTTGGGAGTTTCCTCTCTACGAGATTGATACCACGGATTAAGGAGGAGGTGAGAAAGGAATGTATAATGTACTGCTTTGGAAAGACCACGCTGTAACGCCGGATAAGACCTACAAGGTCACAGAGAACGCAGACGGCACGATCACACTGACCCCGGCAGGGAAGATTATCCAGCAGGGGACGAACATGAGCGCAGTTAATTTCAACAACATGGAGCAGGGCATACTTGCAGCCAACATTACGGGCATTGAGGCGTTGCGTCTGATTGGCTTTTTGCAGACCAAGACGGAGGCCCTTGAGGGACAGGTGCTTGAGGAAACGCTGACGAACAGCAAAAAATACCCGTTCAACGACAGCACAAAGACGATTGCGCTCGACAGCAGCAACCCCCGGAACAATAAGGACTACACGATCACCGTGGAAGCGGAGGCGGCAGACGGTTTTGTCGGGGATATTGTTATCACTGACAAAATGCTCAACGGCTTCAAAATCGCCTACACTGGCAGCGCAAGCAGCGTGAATGTCAAGTGCTATGTGCAGGGAGGGAAGTAACCTATGGCAAACATAATCATCAAATCAGACGAGCGCAGAGCCTACGAAAACCGGGTAATGCGCTCTTTTGGTGCAAATCCGGCCAGCAGGGAGCAGAGGGAGGCGGCGGAGATTGTCGCAGCCCGTTCCAGTGAGGCCTACAAGAATTTGAAGAAAATGGAGGAGAAAAGCAGATGAATGAAGTAATCAAGACACCCGGCAAGCACGTCGAGTACGAAACCACGTCAAAGAGCATTATCTTTGGTGACGACGATCTTTCAGTGAACCTCAAGAACCGGGAGAGGGACGAAAAGGTGCTTATTGATGTATGCGCCGACAGCGAGGGCAACCTCACTATGGGTACAGCGGCAGGCCTCAAGTATGTGGCGCAGGTGGAAATCCCGGCAAGACAGTATGACGAGGAGGAGCAGGAGAACCCGGCCTATGACCCGGAGGCCGAGGAGGGCATGGGGACGGCACAGCAGACGATCATTGTTAGAACGCCCGTACCTTTTGATATTGACAACTGCACAATTTACCTTTGGGGAATGGAGGAGTAAGCTATGAACAATTTTGACGACATGAAACTGGCGGTAGAGGCCCTTTCCGGCGGAAAGAATACGGTGCTTTTTGACGACCTCGGTATGCCGTCAATTATGGTTATACTTCCGAAGATGATTTCCAATGCTCTTATTTCCGGGGCAGCAGAAACCGTACACCCGGCATTCATTCTCGACGGCGTGGAAAAGGAAAAGGTAGCGATCTCCAAATATCACAACATCATTGTGAACAGCCGGGCCTATTCACTGCCTATGCAAGACCCGAAAGCGAGCCTCAACTGGCAGGCGGCGCAGGACGCTTGTAAGCAGAAAGGCGACGGCTGGGGGCTTACGCCGTTCTCCCTTTGGGGAGCTATTGCCCTTTGGTGCAAGAAAAACGGCACTATGCCCCGCGGCAATAACAACTACGGCAAAGATCACGCCTACCCCCACGTGAGAGGAGCTGTAACATACAAATATACCGACAGCGGGAAAGAGTACAACGGACGCACGGCCACGGGCAGCGGCCCGGCGACGTGGTATCACGATCATACGCCCTTTGGTATCGCAGACCTCAACGGGAATGTATGGGACTGGTGCGCAGGCATGAGGCTCGTAAACGGTGAAATCCAGATTATCCCATACGCCAACTGCATGAGAGCCACCTGCGACATGAGCGCAGCCAGTACCGAGTGGAAAGCGATCAAGGCGGACGGCAGCCTCGTAGCACCGGGGACAGCCGGGACGCTCAAGCTGGATTTTGTCAGCAACAAGGTAACACTTTCAACCAGCGTTACGAGCCGGGTAGGAAACGAGAATGAGGGAACGGGCGCAGGCGCAACATTCGAGAGTACCGTTGCCGCCAGCGGCGTAACGGCTCCGCAGATCATCAAGGAGCTGGCTCTTTTCCCGGCAGACAGCAGCGGATATGAGGGCGATTACTTCTATGTGAATAACACGGCGGCGGAGCGTTTCCCGATTCGTGGTGGCAACTGGAACAACGGTGCGAATGCTGGGGTGTT
>ERZ778515.2345-NODE-2345-length-11050-cov-7.580537_pt1 | contig 11050 bp, 9 predicted proteins | sample MGYA00510343_ERZ778515 | MGnify/ENA primary metagenome ERZ778515 (study PRJEB29527, sample SAMN07138965) | mouse gut metagenome | material: feces | host: mouse | place: China:Nanjing | collected 2016-01-25 ...
CCTTTTCAAAATTGGGAAGCAATTCTTCCTTGCTTCCAGTATAAAATTCAATGCTGTGTATATTTTTCATGTCTATTCACCTGTATATCTGCGGTTTCGTCTGTTTTATTAAATATACTGGAATAGCTCTGTGATTGTCAATCAATATAGCGTGTTCTTTAACATCAAAAAAGAAGGAATGAGCGGGATTCCGTAGTAGTCGGCATTGTGGTAATGTGTATAACTGGCTGTCTTATGGAGTTGTGGGTAACTCTGTTTGCAGGACGTGGGAAAGCGGCTCTTTCGCTTTTCCATGTGCTGTGAATAGAGTTATCCATGATTCCATAGCCTGTTATGCACATTTCCATAATGCTTGTCTTTTGGTCTTTGGTTCGGAATAGTGTGGTGCTGGCGGTCTATCTCTTGTTTTCGGTTGCTTACTTCTTTACCGTACATGAGCATTCATTTATAGATTGTAATCACGCATATACGGAACCTGTATTTATAGGATAAATTATCAGTCGACATCATTGTCGACATTCATACATTCCGTTTTTTGTATTATCAGTTGCTCAAGGTCTTCGTGGGTTCCATTAAAAACATTGACATCAATATACTTTTGATCGCCCATATATCCCTCTAACATAGCAGTGTCCATATACTGCCAAAAACTCCATTTATTCCCAAACAAAACCGCAGGCGGACAGTAAATACTACGAACCCACAATGGATAATCCTCAAATTCATCCTTAATATACTCATTATATATTGTAAAAGTTGTATAAATAATAGGTTTTATCTGATAATGCTGTTCCAACGCATCCAGTAAATCTTTAAGCTTTTTGATTACCTCTGCACGCTCTGGCGGGTTACTCCGCTTCGTTCCATAATACTCTACATCCACAACAGGAGCTAGCTTTCCATCTAAACTTCCTACTGTCTCAATATAGGAAGCCGCCTGTTTATCTCCATCACTATCAAAACTAAAAAAATGGTAGGCTCCTAGATACAGATGTGTCTGTTCTGCTGCATTCCAATTCTCATCAAAGCGGCTGTCAATATGCGTGCTTCCCTCAGTCGCTTTAATCACTGCAAAATCAAGTCCCTGTTGTGATAAAGTTTCCCAGTCAATCGTCCCCTGATAATGGGAAACATCTACTCCATGAATCTCATATCTCCTGGCAAATATCGGATTGATTTTCAGCTCTTTGCGCAAAATCATTGTACCCGCTGTAAAAAGCGCTGCCGCCAAAAAAAAGAGTACCATTACACAAATCCATTTTAATTTGCCTGATAGTTTTATTGATTTTTTATTATTTTGCTCCATATGCCCCTCTGTTTTCTGCCAATAAGGAATTTGTCTTCATGCAAAACCTACACATGTTATTTTCTAACCCCATTATAACCATTATATCATTAGCATAAAACAAATTTGCATCATTTTTGCATACTTTTTATAACAGTTTTATGTTTCCTGCTATTTAGAACTCTTTTGCACACTCCAAAATCACTGTTCCTCATAAAATATGCGATAATACAATTTTAAGTATTCTTCTAAATAATTCTTTTCAGAAGGACAAGCATCCTTTCCGATTTTCCGAAGATAATCACATCCGCCATTACAATATGGAAGGATTTTACAATTTCTGCATTGCTCTATCTGATATGGATCAATACAATATTCCTCTTTACCATTTTCAGTAGCATTATATTGATTGTATACCAAAGTGCCATTCACTATCTGTCCAAAAGCGTCTTTGGGATTATAAAAGCGGTCACACTGATATACGTACAAGCTGGGACCAATCACATAATTATGTTTTGCATATGCCCCACAAAACACTCCAAAATTTTGAAAACAACTCATATCGCTAATATGAAATCGATGATCCAATGCCCAGTTTGACAATGCAATTACATGTTTCATATAGGTGTCCACATCCAACACAATATCTTCACAAGGCTTATGATCATAGCTCACAATACGACTAAATGTAAATGAAAGTGATGAATAACGATATCCCAAAAGCGCTTCAAAAACCTCTGTGATTCGCTCTATATTATTTTTGCAAAGATTTAGATTTACTATAACATTGGTATACCGTGTCATTAGAATAATATTGCGTATTACATTTTCTGACGTATAAGCATCAGAAGGACGCAACTGACTATGTTCTCTGTCTATGCCGACAACAGAAACTGTCACATTTGTCATTCCATAGCGCTCCATCATTCGGAAAAATTTCTCATCATATATGGAACCATTTGTTGAGACAGAATAACTGTAAGTATGTTTTTTGTCCTTGTCCAGATCTGCACATAAACGCAGTATTTTCTCTTTTGCTAGAAGTGGTTCACCACCATACCAATTAATATGAATATATCGTTGAGGAGCCTTACTTAGAAATATGCGTAGCCCTTCAAAATCTGTCTGGCTCATTTCCAAATGTTGGAATGTAAGATTCTTCTGATAACAGTAAATACAATCACTATTACAGTCAAAGGTACAAATAACTGTCAAATCTAGTTGATCTACATGATTCACTGTCTTCCAGTGCCTGCACTGAATTTCCTTTAACTCATCATAATTATCATCAATAATAAATTTATCTGCATAAAGCTTGGTCCAATATATAGAAGTGCGATCATTTGGATTTTCCAGACATTTCATGCAGCCTTCATTTTTATCTATTGGAAGTTTCAGCAAGGTATCATTGACCAGATTGTAATATAAAACGAAATCATCCATCTGCGTTGAAATAAAATATTTTGATTTTTTCAAAGTATGACTCCCCTCCTCTCGTCATATACTTTTATTACTGCGAATGGAGTCAACAGCAAACGACAAAGTATTAGACTCTTGCAACATTCTTAAAATAACTGTTGTGTAGTCGCTTGGCTCATTGCTTATAAAAATAGGCACTTTCACAGTCAATCCGTATTAATAACTTTCAGTGTATCATTTTTAATTCTGTCATTCAATGCCCAGAAGCGTCCAAAAAATAGATTAGGATTTGGACAACTCTGGGCATTGATTTTTCACTGTGTATGGGTTTAAATAAAGATACCGAAGCATTCAGCTCTTTCCAGTTTTATAATGCATGAGATATTTCCATATTTATTGATGTAAGTGCAACACTACATCATAATGGTTGCGATATTTAATATCATTTTCCTTTATGTGTATTATGTTGGATTTCAATGTGCACTTAATTTAAGTGGACATTGGTGCATCTTCAAGTTTATATGGTTTATCGAAAGCTGTATTTTCCCAAAAAGGCTTTCTTACTTCTCAATTAAAATTGCTATGCATTGCATCCTATCAAAACCAAAACTGGAAGAGCCAATTCCCTAGACTTTTCCGCTGATGTAACAGTCAGCGGAATGCTTTTGCAAATAATTTGTATCAATTGTTTTTCTGCTATTAAAGATTTTAGAAAGAAGGTTTACTATGAAAAAATTAATGAATGTTGTGTTATTAGCAGCGCTTGTGTTTACTTTAAATGCAGGTTTTTTTGAAGGATTTCCACAAGTTGATGATTATGGGGTAACGCCTCTACATGACTTAGAGCCTATCACAGACATTCATACCTGATTTTCTGGTTTTTGAATCATCGATAATCTATCATTTATCATTTTTTCTACAAATATATTTTTGTTTATTTTACACCACTCAATACATTTTCTTAAATAGAGTTCTTCTTGATATCCCTTTTGTAGAGGGATATTTTTCTTATCACGTTCCTGATTATTCCAAGCAATGCAATACAAATTAGGTTCAAACAAATTCATTCTATAACATTGAATACACTCTGTCATAATCTCTAGGGCAAGTTTATCTGATCTATCATATTCTTCCATATCTCCATATACACTTGCAATACCTGTCATAATTATTTCCCATACTGCAATATGTTCAGATATTCCTTCATCATCTTCCATCTGTTTACACAATTCCAATAATGAAATAAAGTTATCATTCATACTTGATTTTCCCACATTCATAGCAATATCAAGAACGCATTGTATTTCAATATTAGTCAAATACTTTGCTCCTGTTTCTGTTATGGTTTTATATGGCAAAGTATATTCTAATATCTTTATCAAACATTGTTTTGCATACTCCTTTGTTATTTTACCTTGACGAAAATTTAAATTTAGTTCAATTCTTTCTTTATATTGCCTATTCGTCAAATTGTCTATAGATATATATTGTTGCAACTCTGTTAATAGTCGCTCTACCCCTTCAAAATCGCGATTATTAGCACAAATTCCTATTCTATCAACAATTGAAAATGCCCTTACATCTTTTGTTACAATCTGCCATCTTTGATACTCTCCAGATAAATTTAACCGTTCAAATAATTGTCTTACAATATCAATCTGTGGCTTCGTCTTCTTTGCCTCCAAGCGTCCTATCGTCTTTTCAGAACAGATGCCTTTACAGAGCGCTTTCTTGGTAAGCCCTAACATCTCACGTCTTCTGCGAATAACATCACTGATACAATAAGCCTCTTTCTGCTGATACAGATAACAAGAAGTTTCCATTTTTCGTTGTGTTCCACACAAATTATGTACAAAATCGAGCGCTTCCATCCATGCTTTTGCTGTGTCAATCACATTTTGAAGTGCCTGTTTCTTCCTGTTATCCGCAGTCTCTCCTATCGTATTTAACAGTCTTGTCAGTCCCTCTTTTCTGATTTCGAGAAGCTCCCAGAAATAATACATTCTTCCTGTTGTGCGCAATTGTTCGATTGCTACACTGCTAAGTCGCAACAACCGATTCCAATCCCTATTTTCATTTGTTGTGCTGATATACAAATAGTAAATGACCTTGGGATAGATTTTTACATAGCTGTAAGTATCAAACATCTCACTGCTAATATATGCCAAAATCTCCTCACACCGCGAAGCCAATCTTTCTGGATGACAATACCGTTCATACTCCAATATCATATCAAGCTCTTGCACAGAAAGACAAAGATCTTTTATCAATTTGCTATCAATATCTGAAACCGTCAACTTTACTGCTTCCTCATAAATACATGCAATCCGCGTTTTATCCTCATGATATTTCTGCATAATCTGCGCCCGCATCACCATACAAAACTGCCTGCCAAGTTTGTCCTCCGCACTCACTTTTTCATAAGCATCCAGCAGCTTTTCCGCCGCCTGAAAATCCGACTTTTCAATAGTGTTTACAATCCTTTGCTTTTGTTTCCACACCAGATAATCTTCATAGAAAAGAAAGTTCTCATAACCATCAGAACACACTCCCAACCTTGCCAAAATCCGGTCGCGAAGTTCTTTATTGGCATAGCGTTTTCCTTTTTCAATTCTGCCCATCAAACTTGATGAACAGATATCCTTACATAAACCTTCCAGCGTGATTCCTTGTATCTCCCTTGCTTTTTTAATGAGCGCAGGAAAATCCCACAGATCAAGCGCCTGCAGTTCATAATACTTTGCACTCTTATTCATAATCTTAACGTTCCACTACATCTTACTACAAGATTGCAGTGGCTTTATCCTTTCGTAATTCTGCATTAGAAATTGTAGAAAAATAGGCAAGCCAAGATGTGTCAATTATTTTCCTACAGTTGCCTACATGTATCGCTTATGCAAAATTAGGAACTGCAAGAACAATATCTTTCTGCACGACGGCCACTATGCTACTGTTCCAAAATATGCAAAAATCCCGATACGGCAAAACAATTACTATTAATTGTACCATATCGGGAAACAACATTGAGTTTTCTTTTTGAGACTATACTATATAATTATAAGTATTTCTTTAACACATCAACCTTGTCCAGTTTCTCCCAAGGTAAATCAAGATCATTGCGTCCAAAATGTCCGTAAGCTGCTGTCTGTTTGTAGATTGGCCTTCTAAGGTCAAGCATCTTAATAATACCTGCCGGACGCAAATCAAAATGCTCACGCACAATTTCCACTAATCGTTCACTGTTTAGTTTGCCTGTGCCAAAAGTATCTATATTGATAGACGTTGGCTGCGCAACACCAATCGCATAAGAAAGTTGTATCTCACACTTGTCTGCAAGTCCTGCCGCCACAAGATTTTTTGCCACATATCTCGCAGCATATGCACCACTTCTGTCCACTTTTGTGCAGTCCTTTCCAGAGAACGCACCGCCGCCGTGACGTGCATATCCGCCATATGTATCTACAATAATCTTGCGCCCTGTAAGTCCCGCATCGCCGTGTGGTCCCCCAATTACAAAACGTCCTGTCGGATTGATAAAAAATTTAGTGTCTGCATCAATTAATTCTTTTGGCAAAATAACATCAAAAACATGTTTTTGAATGTCTTCATGAATCTGTTCCTGTGTTACATCCTCATCATGCTGTGTGGAAAGAACAACTGCCTCAAGCCGCTTTGGCTTACCATTTTCATCATACTCTACAGAAACCTGTGTCTTTCCGTCAGGTCTCAAATATTGTAATGTCCCATCCTTGCGTACTTTGGTTAGCTGTAATGCAAGTTTATGTGCAAGTGAGATTGGATAAGGCATATATTCTTCTGTCTCGTTGGTAGCATACCCAAACATCATTCCTTGATCGCCTGCACCAATCGCTTCGATTTCAGCATCGCTCATACTATTTTTCGCTTCAAATGCCTTGTCCACACCCATCGCAATATCACCAGACTGCTCATCAATCGCAGTAAACACAGCGCAAGTATTTCCATCAAAACCATATGCAGATTTGTCGTAGCCGATTTCTTTCACTGTGTCTCGCACAATCTTTGGAATATCGACATATGCCTTGGTGGTAATCTCTCCTGTCACCAACACAAAACCTGTGCAAGTAGCTGTCTCACAAGCAACGCGACTCATTGGATCCTGTTCCATCAGTGCATCCAGAATGGCATCAGAAATGGCATCGCACACTTTATCTGGATGTCCTTCTGTTACAGATTCTGAAGTAAATAAAAGTTTCTCCATAGATATTTCCTCCTAATTTTAATCGAGTAGGGAAGGTTGCTTCCTCTACTCGCGCGCTGGGCACCCATCAGCGAACCGATAAATCAGTTTGATGACAAATTTCACTTGGGTGCCCGTGTGCATAAAAAATCCGCTTACTCGTCTGAATAAGCGGAAGTGACTGGTTTCCCGATAATCAAATCCTCTTATTGTTCGAACTATTGCGGTCTTGTAAGCCCGCAGATAGTAACTCGCTCAGGTTGGCACCTTCCGTCCACACTGACGGGGTTGCCGTAGCTTCACAGGTCCTTTGTACCTCCACCACTCTGAATAAGAGCATCTCACATTTGCGTGACGCACAATATTGAATTGTCATATCGTCTTTATCATATACTCATTTATTTTCTATGTCAATAGAAAAATCAGAATTACAAAAAATTCCTGTAACAGTTTAGCTTTCGGCTTCCTGTTACGGGCATCAAGCCATACAAAGCCACGTACCGTAGCTTGATGCATCCCAACCACTACGTATTCCTAGGCTGAACTGTTACAAATTCCTATCCTACTTTTAATTTAAACTTCTGTAATTCCTTTTCTGACTCTACCTTTTCAATCTGCGCACCAATATTTTGAAGTTTTACTTCAAAATCCTCATAGCCACGCTCAATATACTTGATATCGTCAACAATACTAAATCCCTCCGCTGTCAAACATGCCAATACTAACGCTGCTCCCGCACGAAGATCAGGCGCAGTTAAACTAGCGCTCGTAAAACGTTCTACACCCTCGATAATGGCTGTATTTCCTTCCACTTTAATATTAGAACCCATCTTCGCCAACTCATCTACATATTTAAAGCGATTGTCAAAAATGCTTTCCGTGACAATACTTGTTCCTTGTGCCAGTGCGAGAGAAACCGCTATCTGAGGTTGCATATCTGTCGGAAATCCTGGATAAGGCAATGTTTTTACATGGGTATTTTGCAATCGTTTTGATGCTACAACACGCACCGCGTCATCGGACTCCTCAACCTGACATCCCATCTCCATCAACTTTGCTGTCGTGGATTCCAAATGTTTTGGAATCACATTTTTGACAGTGACATCTCCTTTTGTGATTGCTGCCGCAAACATAAAAGTTCCCGCCTCTATCTGATCTGGTATAATCGAATATTCTGAACTATGCAATTTCTTCACACCAGATACCTTGACCACATCGGTTCCTGCACCTTTAATATTTGCTCCCATAGAATTAAGAAAATTTGCCACATCTACAACATGTGGTTCTTTTGCAGCATTTTCAATAACAGTCTTACCTTCCGCCAACACTGCTGCCAACATAATATTAATTGTCGCTCCCACAGATACGGTATCCAGATAGATATGCGCCCCCTTTAGGTGTTGCGCATCCGCGATAATTAGTCCATGTTCAATCTTTACACTTGCTCCTAACGCCTTAAAACCCTTAATATGCAAATCTATTTTGCGACTACCAATATTACAGCCTCCCGGCAATGCCACCTCGGCATGTTTGTACTTTCCAAGAAGTGCACCAAGCAAATAATAGGAGGCTCTAATCTTTTTAATATAATCATCCTCTATTACAAGTCCAGAAATCATTGAGGCATTGATCCTCACAGTATGTCTGTCTGTCCGATATACAATGACACCGATGCTTTCCATTGCTTGAAGCAGAACATTGATATCTCTCACATCTGGTATATTTTCAATCACCGTCATATCATCTGTCATTATTGCTGCTGCCAGCACACCTAAAGCCGCGTTTTTCGCGCCGCCGATTTCAACTTCACCAACTAGAGGATTTCCCCCCTTAATTGCGTACTGTTCCATCGTTCACCTCATATTTTCCTGTAACTGTGACTTGTCTACAAACAAATAGAGAAATTTACTCCTACTCGTCGCGTAACCCATGTCGCCCTAGCGGCCTATTTCCTCTGCATAGGTCTGTACACAGATACATTGGCTTGATTTTGTCAATCAAGTTATTTTGTCATCTATCTAATATTATATATTATTCAATTGTAATTTATCCAAACTTTCTCTGCGAAACCTCTACGATTATATACCTTTTTTTCCTGTTTGTAAACTATCAGTTTGCTGGTGAAAATAGACAAAAAATTTGTTTTTTTGTCTATTTATGCACACGGGCACCCGTCATCAAACCGATTTGTTGGTTCACTGATGGGTGCCCGGCGCGCGAATAAGGGAAGATAAATCTTCTCTACTCGATTATGCACGCAGGTATCCAAATGAAACATATCAGCAAGCCAACAGACAGCCAACACACGAACAAGGAAGACAAATCTTCCTTACTCGATTTGAAACACCCACCATATATGCGAGTGTTTCATCATAATCTTTCCTAATTTAAATATTTTAATGGATTCACAGCGCTACCATTAATTCGTATTTCAAAATGAACATGTGGTCCCGTACTTCGTCCAGTATTTCCACTTAAAGCAATTCGTTCTCCCTGTGATACAGTCTGTCCAGTTTTTACAAGCACTTTACTTAAATGTCCATATCGAGTTTGTCTGCCATCTGCATGATTAATATAGACTGCATAACCGTATCCACTTGCCCAGCCTGCATGTACTACAGTTCCTGCGTTGGAAGCAACTACTTTTGTTCCAATTGGCACTGCCCAGTCAATTCCCTTGTGGTTTGTCGAAGCGCCTTTTGTCGGTGCACTTCTTGCGCCAAATCCAGAACTAAGTCTTCCTCCAGAAATTGGCTTTATGTACGTTGGCGGAATTTTTGTTCCACGCTCTATAATTTTAGGGACTGCCTCTGCATACACTTGTTCTTTTAAAATTTCTCTACCGACTTCTTGGCCATTTCTGTAGGAAATAACCGCTGCTACCTTACGTCTGCCAGCAGATGGTTCTTGCAGTGTCACTCTCTGCGTTGTATACCACTCGTCATTTGGAATATACTGAACCTCCGCCTCATAGTCCTCTGTATAGACCTGTTCCTCCTCCCACATAATAGAAAGTTCTGGTTCTGGAACCGTAATGACTAACTCTTGGTCAACACGTATCATTGTATTTTCATCTTCAAGGGCATCATTGATTGCTATTAGCTCATCCATTGGAATATTATTCGTAAGACATATCTGTGAAAGCGTGTCACCAGAAACTACCTTGTAGATAATCTGTGTCTCCTGCTCCTTTGTAACAAGGTTTACCGCCTCCTCCACAGAATTTAATTCTTCTTCGAGTAAATACGCCTCCACAACTTCTATTTTCTCAGCGTAGGCAATATCTGTCAACCCCGCCGCAAAATCTTCAAATCCTCTCTCCACCACTGGTTCCACTGCGGCAAACATAGCATCCAAGTCCGCTGTAATTCCCGCGGACCTACTAAAATCTTCCTCGTCCGCAGCAAGTGTATCCTCCCGCGGTGAAATCACTGCTTCAAGTACATTTATCTCGCGATCTTTGTCCAACTCAAGCTGCACTTGATACTGATTTTGTGCATCATAGGGAGACAATGCCTGCTCAAGCAATTCATGTACTTCATCATAGGAACCCAGATTAACCGCTGTCTCATTCACCTTGACGGTATAAGAACGATGCAGTGTCTTGCGCGTGCTATTTTTCATCACCTCCACCATATTATCAATTACAGTTTGCTCATCATCAACCACAGCCCAAAGTTTTTCACTTCCCTCTGTTGTAATATTCGCATCTATAAACACAAGTTCGTCATTTCCAATCTCCTTCACAACCTGACGTCTTGCCTTGGTTAAAAGCGCATCCAACTGTTCTGTTGACCCCAAATTTCCAACCGGAGTTCCATTTAGCTGAACTGCAAACAAATTATCACCTGTATGTTTAAAAAGCTGTATTGACGGAAACAGGAACACGCAAACTGCCAACGCAATTGCTGCCGCCTCAAGATAACACAGCTTTACCTTTTTATATAAACGCATATCTTCCACCTTTATCAACTAATGTATCTTTTCTGTTCTGGACAGCTTCAGATAATTTACATTTTAACAGCCTTTTATAATATTGTAAATAGCGCATTTTTCTTTCCTTATTTTTTACAAAAAAATTCCACCTGTGCGGTTGGGATATGAAAAATAGGTTATTCGTGACGGAA
>ERZ778515.2350-NODE-2350-length-11037-cov-6.669277_pt1 | contig 11037 bp, 9 predicted proteins | sample MGYA00510343_ERZ778515 | MGnify/ENA primary metagenome ERZ778515 (study PRJEB29527, sample SAMN07138965) | mouse gut metagenome | material: feces | host: mouse | place: China:Nanjing | collected 2016-01-25 ...
CTGAAAATCAACATTTTCCTGCTTATTCTCTATTGAGTTTCCGAGAGTGCTCCTACACTCCAATCAGTAAGGTACACCCACTTACTTCCATTTGCCAAAAATACAATGCTGCCATACTCCTGCTCTAAACACTTGTCAGGCTCTATCACAGGATAGAACGCACCATTTTGATAATATTGCGGCTCTCCTGTCACAGGATGTAAACGCGCGGGAATGCCACAGCTACGCGCAACTGCCACAAACAATATCTTCTGGTCCACTGTGCTTCCTCTGCCTTCCTTAAGCACCGTAAATGGATTCATACGAAGCGTAGGATATGCATCTGCTGTCGGAATTTCCACCTTGGCACACACTTCCTTCCAGATGCGTGTAGGCTCCTGTCTAAATGCTGCCGCACGTGCACCTATCATTTCCTTTATACCGTTGCGCCATGCAAAAAGCTCCTCATGTTCAATGCGCGGATTAAGTACATACTCTGTGAAAATCTGCTCATCCATACTATTTTCAAACTCTAGTGCTTCTGTCAGATGTTCTTCTAGCACTGCGGCATTCAGATCATAATAATCTTTGTCTGATAACGCCTTGAGCATCTTTATGCGACAAGGATTTTTATCCCTTTCCAGAAAGCTTATCACTTCCTCAAAATTACCACCTGCCATTTTCAAAAGTTCCTCCGCCTGCGGAAACTGTGCGCCGCGTACTGCATCATAATAAGATGCAATCCTATCTTCTCGCATTCGTTTCGCCTGATCGAGCTTTTCCTTAAATTCATCCGGCACATGTGGGTTCTCATCTATACTTTTATCACCCTCCGGTGCAGTAAACGCTCCTTTCAACCAGGTATCAAAAGTGATAGGCTCCAAAACTACCTGATGTCTGCCCGGTTTCACCATTTGCATCATTCCTATGTAGTATATATTATCTTTCATCGCGCTAACCCGCACGCTGCCCAGTCCAAACTGCACCTGCACCTCGCCGTTTTCGTTGGTATGCAATGTAGCAATCAAGCCGTAATGTGCATAATTAAGTACCTTAAAACGCACCTGCATATCGGCAAACAAATCGCCTTCACGAGTGCACAGCGTCAGAACTGCTGTGGCGGTCTTTGCGTAATGCGCCGTAACATTATGATACGTGACAGCACCATTGCGAGAAATAATATCATCACCATACTTTTGTAGACCAAAGCTTCGCGCATGTACAAGAAGTGCTCTGGATGCGGGAAGACTAAACCACCCTTGATTAAGCACCGGTTCCGGTTCACAAGCGCCAAAATATTGCCAGCGGCCACCACAGTACACCTCCACCCATGCATGGTTGTCATTGCAGTGTGCCCATAAAGGTGCATACACCTGACGAGCGGCAATCCCCACACTGCGCAGCACTGTTACTGCAAAGGTACTCTCCTCCCCACAGCGCCCAAAACCGCTCTTATAGACCGTTACTGCATTTGCTGTGCGCGCATCCGCCTGATGATATGTCGCATTCTGGGCACACCAAAGATTTACACGCAAAACTGCTTCCTCCAGGGAAAGCCCCTCCAACACAGGCATCACCATATCATAAAACAGCTTCCAACAATTCTCAATGCGCTCACTATTCACCCTATATGCTGCCACATTTTCAAAAAAAATCTCCTCGGGCAGTTCACTACACCATGCCACATGTTCCCGCAACCAAGCTGCATGTTCCGCAAAAGCATACAACACTTCTTCTGGTACATCAACCTTGTCACAATATGGCATCCCACTCTGGTAATACGCCAGTATTCTCTCTGTAAGGACTGATGTGGATAATTGACCCATTTCTGTTTCCTCCTAAATTATAAATTATGACGAAAAATATTTTAAAGTGTAACGAAAATACTTTACATTTTGTTACTCATACTATAACAATTTACTTTACATTATGCAAGTAGAATTTATTATTTCTTTTATTTTTTAGTAACTATGTCTATTTTGTTTGTTCAACATGATGTTTATCTATGTCTTGAACATCGTTACTGTTCACTCTGTTCCAGTAACAGGCAAAAATCCATGCAAAATTTGCTTCGCAAATGGATTTTGCTTTTCAAGCGGTACGTTATTTCACGGAATGCGCAGTCCATCGCATTCCTGACCTGTGAACAATAACTGAATCCCCTTACTTTACACTTTATGATTGTTTTTTCTGCCTTTATATGGTATGGTAAACATATAATATTACTACTTTTACGTTTATAAGTTAACTCCTTTTTTTCGGAGTTATGTACCAGTGGAAAACGAGCTTATCAATATATATTTATGTTCAAGTATATAAACAGGAATTTATGGAGCTAGAAGTATGAAAGATTTTATTTTTATTACAGGAGCAAGTGGTATCGGTAAGACCACTTTAGCTAACGGACTGCTTGAACATTATAAAACAACATGTATAGAACAGCATATGATACCTGAATTTATTTCACGGGATGGCAGCGAACCAATGACTGGGGAACTTGAAGAACTGACTTGCTGGGAAAATCAGGCGGCAATGCTAATGTGTTTTCATAGGCTGGGCTATAAAAATATAATTGCTTCCGATATTGATGATTTAAGAACGGCGGATATTCCTATCGTTTTTAAAGGAACTGATTTTATCACAATAAAGCTGGTATGCAGTGATTTGCATCAAATCCAAGAACAGATGAAAAACCGCCCCAATAATGGACTTATAGATTTTGATTTACAGAAAAAGATGAACGAAAAAAATATTAAACGTAATCCTCTTATTAACGAAATAGAAATTGATGTTGCAGGTAAATCAATCGGAGAAGTATTGGAACATTCAATAAATATTATTGAGACTACACCCTCTTGTTTGGATTATGAATACGAAAAACCTCCAAAGGAAATGTTTTATTCATGGGTTTTTGCGAATGGATTAAGATAAATTATAAGAGGGAACACTTTTCCGAAAAGGGAGTAAATTAATACTTGCTGTACACCTCTACTCGTGTGTCTAATGACCCAATAGTATACTAGCAGATAGGAGTTTTTCTATGGAAAAAGTGACAATGAATGATATTGCAGAAGCACTCAATATTTCGAGAGTGACTGTTAGCCGCGCTTTCAACAATCAATCTGGAGTATCCGAGATACTAAAAGAACAAATCTTTACAAAAGCAAACGAAATGGGATATGCAAAGTTTCCCTACCAGTTTGTTGAATCACCTATCCAAAAGGAACACACTGTTTCTCTAATTGTCTCGCGACCTGACTCTACTTTGTTCTGGACCAATATCATCCATCGCATGGCACAGGAACTTTTAAAATATAATATTAATCTCCTGTACACTTACGTCCCTTCCATCTACACCCGAGGTTTTATGCTGCCTTCTATTCTGTTAAATGGCAGTGTAGATGGCATCATCATAGTAAACGTGTATACCCCCGAAATTTTGGAGATGATTAATTGTCTACCTATTCCAAAAATCTTCCTTGACACAGTTCCCTCTCTGTCTGAGCAAAAATTGATGGGAGACTTAATCTTAATCGAAGGATATCAAGCAGAATGGAATATCACCAAAATTCTTATTCAAAAAGGGCACACAAATATCGGATTTCTAGGTGATATCAACTACGCTCGCACTAACGCGGAACGTTACCGCGGCTACTGCGATTGTATGCAATCACATGGTCTGTCCATTCATCCTGAATATTGTCTCACTAAGGCTATCGGCGTCTTTTCTTATGAGCGAGAACTGCGCACCTTTCTGGATTCCCTAACTACCTGGCCGACTGCATTCGTGTGTGTCAGCGATTATGTCGCACATTTCGTACAGATTTACATAGATGAAAAGGCAAAACAATTACCACATCCTATTGTACTGACGGGCTTCGACAACACTGGTGAGTTCACCAACATTGCAGGGCACATTATCACAGCCAATGTATCAACTGAACTGCTTGGCAGACGTCTTGCACTACAACTAGTATTCCGCACGCAGCACCCAGATGCTCCCTACGAACTGACTTTTATCGCACCATCAATTGTTCATTTTCCATAAAATCAAGGGCTTGTGCACACAGACGGAGGCAGCTTTCGCTACATACTCCGTGTCTGCGTGCACAGAAAAAGGAGACAACGATAATCTCTCGTTATCTCCTATTGTCATTTTGTTTTTTATCGATTCATTTCAAGCTGTGGTCCTATCGCATGATGATTCTTAATAATACTATCAATTTCCTTTAAATCAGAGGAAGGTAAATCCCCCGGAATCGTATTTTTAACTGCCGCCGTTGCATTTCCATATTCCATTGCCTTTGTACAATCCATATTGTGTGTAAGCAATCCATACAATGCACCAGAGATATAAGCATCACCGCTGCCAATGCGATCCACTACATCAATATTTTGATAAGCTGGTTCCTGCACATAGCAATCATTGATTGCATCATAGATACAAGAACCAAAAGAGTGAATTTTTGGCGAATGTACTATGCGCTGTGTTGATGCGACCACGCTAATCTTATAATCTTTTGTGAAACTTTTCATTATTTCCTGCACAGTGCCTTCTTTTTTAAAGGTTAATCTGGCAGTATCCTCCGAACAGAAAAAGACATCTACATAGGGAAGAATCTGTTCGATACACACTCTTGCTTCTTCACCTGTCCACAGATTTCCTCTAAAATTTACATCAAAAGAAATCAGTGTACCATTTTCTTTAAAACGCTTTATCATTTCCACTGCTGTATTTCTAGTTTTCTGTCCAAGTGCTAACGTAATACCTGTCGTGTGGAAACAACGTGCAGAAGTAAACATTTCCTCTGGAAAATCGTCAATCGATATTTCCGTAAATGCTGTGTTCTTTCTATCATAGACAACATTTGGTTTTCTTGGATGCGCACCGTATTCATAATAGTAAATTCCCAACCTAGCATCTTTTGTTTGATCGTAGACCAGATAATCATCACTCACACCACAAAACCGCACCCTATTCTGTATATATCTCCCCAAATCATTTGCCGGAACTCTGGAAATAATTCCAGTCCGCAGTCCTAACAGTGATGTTCCTGACACTACATTTAACTCTGCGCCTCCTGCTTGTTTCTGAAACATATCGCCTCTGGTAAGGCGCTCATTTACTGGCGGTGATAGACGAAGCAAAATTTCTCCTAATGCCAACAAGTCAAATTCCCGTCTCTTAAATACTTTCCTATTTGTGTTTGTATCCATATCTTCAACTCCTTATATTTAGAAACTTTTTATCTATTTCTTCCAATATTCTGTCTCAACATTGAGCAGCAACTTCCAAGAATCGCAATCAATTTGCTTGTTCAATGCTCAATCTTTGTTCTAGCCAGTATAATATTTATCCCATTTGAAGTTTTTAATTGCAATTTTTGTATTAGCAGTTTTATCCCACTCAACACAAAATCCAACTGCCATTAACTCATCAACGATTATCTGTCCAACTTCTATAGCGGTTGGCTTTTCAAAGTAATTACCAAAAGAAATATAAAGCAGTGTATTATCCTCATGCAAAATATGTTCTAAATCTTGTGCTGTATAAAAACAGCAACCAATAATCGTTTCCCCTTTTTCCTCTAACCATATAGACATTTCATTACAATCTACAAATCCGTCGGATTGTGTATACCCAGCATAGTGTAATGCAACAATCCCGCGTTTCATTAAAGAGTTAAATGCCAACTCTAATTTCAAGAAATTTTCTTGATTTCCCGTATTTTGCAACTCTTTGCGAAGTGCCTTGATAATGTCAAGCAAATCATATTGTGTTATATTATCGCATTCATCACAGTAAAAGTCTTCAATGTATTGTTCACATTCCTTTAAAATCTTATCATCTGACCAAAAACCAGCTTTAATATAGTCAGTCATCAGTTCTTCTAATTCGTCTGCACAACACTCATCTTCTATTTTGCTTTTCCACTCCATAAGTATCCTTTTCCTTCCGTAAAATTTCTCATTGATACACTTGACAATAAACAATTTACCTGCCTTCTACAATGTATATTTCAGACTGATTCTTAATGTCACAATTTATTTAAGTAATACTATGTGTGTAAGCTCTTACATTGTATATATTATCATACAATGTCAAAAATTTCAAATAAAAACCTTGTATATTTCACAAATTTATCACAATTAGATAACAATTGAAACACAAATTTATTTTATAGTATAACCATAGCAGCGAAATAAAACATCAAAATATTGCAATGATAAATATTGATTCTTTTAAATTTTGAAAGGAGATTCTATTATGTACGAAAACAACAATAATGGCTATTCACAACAGTCAAACAACGCAGGAAACACCAATAATGGATACCCAGAATATTATTATTCTACAGGGATTCCAAATGTCAATTACGAACAGACACAACGCCCTCCAATGAATACGCCAAAAGTCAAGCAAAAAAAAGCAAACAGTTTTGGAAAAAAAGCTGTTTCTATCGTTTGTCTTGGTCTAGTGTTTGGGGTTTCTGCTGGTGCAGCTTTTAGCATTCCTGCATCGATTGCCACAAAAGAACTGAAACAAGCCCAGCTTGAAATGCAACAATTGCAGGACAATCAAAATGCAACTTCTGGCAAGACATCGCTCTCAACCACAGCGAATTCACTGACAACTTCCAACGCACTTCACAGCAACAACACTTCTGCTACCGTATCTGCGATTGCTGATAGTTGTCTGCCAAGTGTTGTATCCATTACAAATAAGGGTATAACTGAAGTTCGCACCATGTTTGGCACATACCAGCAAGATACCGAAAGCAGCGGGTCTGGTATTATTATTGGCGAGAATGATACAGAACTTTTAATCGTCACAAACTATCACGTCGTATCAGGAAGCAATGAATTGAGCGTTGTATTTAGCTACGATGAAGACAGCGACGAACCTTCATTGGTCAGTGCACGTGTCAAAGGGTATGAGGCTGATAAAGACCTTGCTGTTATCTCAGTTTCTCTTGACGATATTACAGATGAGATGCGCTCCAAAATAAAGATTGCCACTGTTGGCGATTCTTCCAACCTTGTTCTTGGCCAAGAAGTCGTGGCAATTGGTAATGCGCTCGGTTACGGTCAATCAGTTACTACAGGTATTATCAGTGCACTTGGGCGAAATGTCACAATCTCTGACGAAAGTGGTAGCAGCATTACAAACAAACTGATTCAGACAGATGCGGCTATCAATCCAGGTAATTCTGGCGGTGCACTTCTAAATATGAACGGTGAATTAATTGGCATCAATTCTGTAAAAGTTTCCTCAAGTTCTGTTGAGGGTATGGGGTACGCTATCCCAATTTCAGATGTCCAATCAATTATTGAAGAACTTATGTTAAAGGAGACAAGAGATGTGGTTGCAGAAGAAAAACAAGGTTATCTGGGTATCCAGCCTATTGATGTAACAAATGATATTTATGAAACATATGGTATGCCAGTTGGTATCTATATCAATACTGTTTATGAAAACTCTCCTGCGGAAGCTGCGGGACTTGTCAAGGGTAATATCATTACAAAATTTGATGGACAGACCGTAAAAACCCGAGAAGAACTGACATCACTGCTCACTTATTACAGTGCTGGTGAAACAGTTGATGTCGTTGCAATGGTACAGAGTTCAAACGGCTATGTAGAGAAAACTGTTCAGGTAACGCTTGGCACAAAAGACATCTTTGGAGACGATGCCGATAATACTCAATCTAATCAGCGACGTCAAGAATCCAGAGAAAATGATAATGGCTACTTTAACCCATTTGAATCATTCTGGTCAATTCCTTAAAAAGTAAACAAATTGAGTAGGGGAACTCCCCTACTCAATTATTATTTTTGTTCTTTCCACTAGCGCAGCAACGCATAACTGTGGATTTACTGCCATTTTTCCCTCACTTGTAATGTTGGAAGTCTCCAGTCCAAGTTTTGCCATCTGCCGCATACTTAAATGCTTCATATATCCAAGGACTACACCTGCCATAAATGCATCATCTACTCCATTACAGTGAACATATTCTCTCCCAACATTATTTATCATAAACTGTTCCTCATCACAGGCACAGTAAACACCGCCTTTTTCTGGCAAAATAAAAACATTTCTCACACCTTTTTCTAAGATGATATCTGCTGCCCGTTCTAATGTATCTTTATCCTGAATCCGAATACCACTCAGAACCTCCGCTTCCGCCTCATTTGCTACCACAACGCAAAGTTTATCAAGAACTAAAAGAAGTTTTTCTGCTCTTTTGCGCGATTCCGCGGAGGCAAAAATTGGCGTCCTACACTTCTCACAAAGATATTGGATTGTTCCTGCTGGTATGTTCGTATCCAAAATTACCATGCGTGATTTATTTATTAATTCCATCTTAGACGAGATAAATTTTATTGTGAGCTTATCATAAATTCGCATATCTGATACCGAAAATTTTATATTTCCTTTTTCATCTGCTATATACAGAGAAATCGGTGTCGCCTCGCTAGAAGTTTTCAAAGAATTAGTGATATCAATACCTAACGCCTCACAACTTTCAATAATACTGCGCGCGTTAACATCAGCGCCAATTGCCGTAATTAGTTTCACTCCAACACCAAGAAGTCTTAGATTGTGTGCTACATTTCTTCCTGCGCCGCCAAGTGATTGCATTGCTTTTCCAGAATTGGAATCCCCCTCTCTCAATGCTTCTTCAGGGGTTCCTCCAATATCAATATTGGCACTTCCAATAATTGTACAATAGCTCGGACCATTTGTGACATATCCTTTTCCAAGGATATAACCTTTTTTCATCAAATTTGAAATGTGTACTGCTGCCGATGAACGGGCAATGCCGGCCTTTGCTGCAAGTTCTTCCTGCGAGATCATTGGATTCTCTGTTATCCATTGAAATATCTGTGCCTCTCTGTTTGTCATATAATCTCCCTCTCTGTTGTGCGTTAAAAACTGTTAAGAAATACAAGAGTTTCTTTTAACAGCTCCTTAAAAACTATTTCAAATATACATCCTGCACATACAATACAGCAAAAATACATCAAAATATCTAAATAATTATTCGTTCTTTCTATATTGTTATCATATCACCCAAAAAAAGCACTGTCAATGTAATATATATTATAGATTATATAATACATATCTTGTCTTACTTTTCCTCCTTATACCATGTACTTACTACATGGTATCTGAGCCAGCGCCAAAATGCCTGCTGTGTAGTATTTTGCGTGCATCAATGATTGCAATTCACACCAAATTATCTTAAATGAAACGGTCTGTGCAATCGAGTAGAGAAGATTTATCTTCCCCTACTCGCCGCGCGGAGTGCGTGCAGCAAAGCTGCTAATTTCCTTACGCACCCCTGTGTATAAAAAAATCCAATGCAGACTACAATCCACATTAGATTTTTCATTTTATCTAAAGTATATCGCACAAACAATATTTGTCTATTTTTTAGCACTAATTACAAGTCCTGCCGCTCCAATCATTCCCGCATTGTTTCCATTCTGGGCTATCACCACCTTAGGAACATAGGTAACTTCACCGCCAAAACAGTTTTCTTGCAAAAATTGGTTGAGTGGTTTGGTGAGTTTTTCTCCCTGTGCACACACACCACCGCCAAGCACAATAATATCGGGTCGAAAAATATTTGCAAGGTCAGTAATTCCATCTGCTAGATAACCAATATAATGTTCCACTAACATCTTGCCACAATCATCCCCAGCATCCGCTGCGTCAAATGGAATCTTAGCGTTCATTGTCTCTAAATCCTGTCCGCATAATTCCCATAATAGTGATTCTGGATGCTGTTTTGCTATTTTTTTTGCATCGTCAATCAGCGCTGTCGCAGAAGCATATGCTTCTAGGCAATCATATCTGCCACAAGTGCATCTGCGCCGCTCTGAACCACACTTGATATGTCCCAGCTCTGCACCACCAGAATGTCCACCTTCAAATATCTTTCCATCAATTACAATTCCACCGCCTACTCCTGTTCCAAGTGTCAAAAAGATTGCATTCTGGTATCCTCTTGCTGCTCCTTTTAAAACTTCACCAAGCGTCATACAATTTGCATCATTTTGGATAAAAACAGGAATTGGAAGATACTTTCTTAGTGTTTCTGAAAAAGGAACATGGTCCCAACGTATATTATTTGAATATAGTACCACTCCATTTTTGCTGTCAATAGTACCTGGACTTCCCACACCAACTCCCAGACAATCTGATATCTCATATCCATTTTCTGTTAAAAGTGCTGCTGCTGTCCTTCCAATGTCTCCTATGATATCTTCATATGGCCGCTGGGCATCTGTTGGTATCGATGTCTGTGCCAGAATCTCATAAGATGTATTCAGGATTCCCATTTTTACAGCAGTTCCTCCCAAGTCAATTCCAATAACCACCTGTTGTTTGTTGTCTGACATAGTCAATCCCCCTATATTGTAACAGCCCGTATAATCGGGCTGTTACACAAAACTATTCCAATGTTTCCTCTAAACCAAAAACTTCAACTTCATAGATACGCGCTGCGCTATCGCTTCCTTGTGTCGGTTTATTTACAACAAGTTTAACATATTGCGCCTTAACTGGTGCAAATGCATCATGTGTTGTTCCTAATGTATTTCTAGTCACACTGCGTACTTCCTCAAAGTTTGTACCATCCTCGCTCGTTAAGATTACATAAGACTTCGTGTTCATGTCTGCGCTCTCCCCGCCTGCCTCTGCATGGTATACATCCACTGCACTGACTGTCTTTACAGCGCCAAGATCCAAAGTAATCTCATGCGGTGCACTTCCGGTTGCACACCATTTCTTGGTGTAATCACCATCTACTGCAAACTGTGGTGCTTCATTTTCATTAACATAAGTGTCCGCCTCTGTACCTGCTCCCTGGGAAAGCAATACAAGACCTTCCGATGCTTTCTCAGAAATAACAATATAGCTTTCCTTTGATGCCTCGCTGCTGCCAGATGCGTTCTCTGCCTTTATAGAAACTGCATAGACACCTTCTTCTGCATAAGGAATTGTAGAAAAATTACCACTCAAACTTCAAAGCCTTTTATGATGTATGA
>ERZ778515.2354-NODE-2354-length-11030-cov-4.691298_pt1 | contig 11030 bp, 11 predicted proteins | sample MGYA00510343_ERZ778515 | MGnify/ENA primary metagenome ERZ778515 (study PRJEB29527, sample SAMN07138965) | mouse gut metagenome | material: feces | host: mouse | place: China:Nanjing | collected 2016-01-25 ...
CTCTTCCGATCTTATAATATTGGGGTTGATACCTGCCTGGGCATAACGCTGCATCTGGGCGGAAGGGGTATTGTAGTTATTTTGTCGGTTCCACATCTCGAGATCTTTATCATACTTATACTGGGCTAAATTTTTATTAGCTGAGTTAGCAGAGGACTGGGAACCCCATCCGAGGGCAGAACCGGCAACGGCTCCAATGGCACCAATTAGAGCAGGGAGCCAATATCGTTTAACGTCGAGAACTGGTTGTTGAGTTATCATGTCGCAAATATATAAAACTTAATTGTAATTACAAAAACGATTATAACACGCTCATTTCAAATGATGTGTCAATTAGCACTATATTCACAAGAAAGGAGTGCTAAGCAACCCCCCCTCCCGTCCCCCCCAAACTTGGGGGGGAGCGAGTAGAGAGGTTTCACGACAAGCGATGATAACCTTATTTGTTATAATTTCATAAATCATTTTAATTTGTCTTTTTACTTGTTATAGGGATAGGATATACTGCCTTGCCTTGGTCAGGGTTCGTGTCGCAAGCTAACTTACCCTGACGAAAGGCACGGCAGGCAGTATATAGCCTTTGCTATAAACGGCGTTTAGTCCTTTCGAAGTGGCAATATCTTAAGGACGCTTAGAAGCCATTCAAGCCATTTGATGATTTTCGATAGTATTTTCATAATAATCTAACATATTACAGTCTCGCAGAAAACTGCGGTACTTCTCAATTTCTATTGACTGTCGGCGAGCATGAGCGCGAAGCAGGCGCAAACGCTTGCTAAGTTTAAGAGTCAGCCGCACCAGGTCGTTGACGTTATCGATAATAATACGTCCTAATTCGATTTCAACACGGTTATTTTCCATTGAGTTTCATCTTTAAATCTTTGTATTCACGTTGCATGTCAGCGATGTCGACAAAATCCAAATTACCATCAGTAATCGGATTAACATCCCAATTTCCGTTGCCATGTAGATAACCATGAGCATCGACAGTTGCCTCTTCATCATAGACCATATTACTACGAACGAGGTCTGCCGGTGGGGTATTCCGGACAAACCGGGTTACGAGCTCTCGTATTGTTAGGGTCTCATCAGGAACGGTACGAGACGGCGCGGCAAAAGTACGCGGCGTCATTCGAAAGGTTTTTCTATTTCTCATAAGCGAGGTGTTGAGTTGCGCGGTAAGCAACGTTTGGATTTAATATTAAAATTGAGCTGACACACAAGGCGGTCATTATAATACAAAGGAATATCATAAGTAACTCCATTTTCATCACTGACTGAAGTCATGTCATAGTTAACCGAGAAAATACGGTCGGCATCCTCAGGATGTACTTCGACAAATTCCTGATTAAGGTTAGGAAGCTTATCAAACACGCGGGCAAGATTCCAATAAGCCAAGTTATTACGCATCTGTCCGCTTACGCGGCTAGGAAAGTCTTTATACTCCGCATATCGGGGAGCATAGCCAAATGTACCTTCATTCTGGGTTTCTCCATCAAGATCTGACATCTGATAGAAGATTTCTTTGTTCTTAATTTCCTGCTCACCGAGGTTTGCAAAATAGGGGTTGGCATAGTCGTAGCGGTCAAACTTAAAATATTTTCGCGGCATACCCTGACCGGCATACGATGAGCGGGGACGAATAGACAAGATACCAATAATCCAACCGTGTTCTTCGAAGAAGCGTTTGAAACTTCGGGTACGAGTACCAGAAACAGCACGACCAGCAAAATCACCAAGAGGCATCTCATCACCTGAGGGTGATATCGCGCTAGCGGATTGCTGGAGGACTTCGGAAATAACCACCGGAGATTTACCACCTCCGAGGAACTCAGGACGCTGAAGGCGAGAATCGGAAGAAGTAACACCGAAGATTTGTTTTATCTGCTCGATGTAACGACTACCACCGCGGGCCATAGCCTCGAGGTATTTTTGCAAAGCATTTGCACGGCGTAGGTTGTTAATAGTACCCTCGGCACTCTGGAGATCTTGAACTTGACTTTGTACAACTTCCAACTTATCAGCAATATCTTGCGGACTTACATGAACATCGCCACGAATACGATCACCAGACAGACTACTAAAAAGACCATCAGTACTACTAGCATCTATACCGTTAGATTGTGCAATCATATGAAGGGCACCGCGATCATCATGAGCATAACCGGGCGTAAATTCAGTGTCAGGATTATTAGCACTCTTAAATTTAGGAGTATCTATATAAACACTACCTGATAACACACCTTGAACAGATGGCACATAGCCATCATCTTCCAATTTAGGCACAATATTTAAGTTAGCAATAGCACCGGCACCGGAAGTACCAGGTATAACAACATCACCTCCGCGCTGTGCCCATGGAAGGGCAGAAGTAAAGTAATCTTTTTCCCATGCGCGGTAACGCATACGAAGAGCCTCAGTGATTAAATTCGGTTTTACCGAAATATCAACATAAGGAACACCATCGGGGTCAAGAACTGGCTGACCATCTTCGCCAAGTCTCGGAGTTTCAACCCATTGCCAATAATCGGATATATCATATATACCACTTCCGATAGGCTCAAACTCGTCATCAACTTCTCCGGCAAGATTATATATATCACTTAAATTCTCATCACGATAAAAATCGCACCAAATACGATAATATACCAAAAAAGGCAATAAATCGTACTCAAGAGCAGTAGGCGGCAAAAACTTTGTGAACTCAGCCGGTGAACTATAGCCCTTAACCCAATCACAAACAGGCATACCAAGATAATCTGCAGTAGAACCAATTCCAAGGTAGTCATTTAAAAGTTTCAATTTTTGGAGTGATTTATCAGTTAAGGAAGAATGCTGTTTCTCAGAACTACTATAAAATTTAATAGTTATACCGGATTCAACTTCCTGAATACCTTTAAAAGTAAGTCGAGGGTAAACTTCATCAGTGGTACCATTCTTGCCTCCGGTAATAAAGAGCTTCCACTTGTCATAAACAAGGCGATTAGGTACAAACCAATAATGTATATAAGCATCCATCTGACACATAGCAGGGGACTGCAAGGCCATGAATCGCATATATAGTTCAGTGTTCACCTTAAAGGTATCACCGGGGACGGTGGGCTCACAAAATATAACTGTGTTTTTACCTACATCAGTAGAGGTTACCAAAGAGTGCGTCCCTTTGTAGACGCTGCGCTTCGGCTTCTTGGCGTTTGTTGTTGTAAAAATGCTGTTCGACATTGTTTTGTCCGTTTTTAATTTTTTGTTTTACTCGTCTGTCAAAATCTCGTAGTTGTTGTTCATAAAGCCGGATGGCTTGAGTTTCAGAAATGTCATGAGTGCGGCAAAGCCGTTCAATCTCATCTCGTGAATGCTCCTTTCGATAGTTATGTAACTTCTCTTTGTCATACTCAGATGGAAAGACTTTATTCTCATAGAATCGAGGTAATTTTATAGGCATGCCATGAAACACCGTCGAACCATCCGCACGAGTCCGTAAATAACGAAACATGTCCGGAGTAAGATAATTGTTACCAATACCAGGACGCCGAGAACATAACATAAAGGTACGGCTAAGAGGGTCACCATTATAAATATTGCTAAGGCAATACTTACATACATAGTTAATATTAGCGGGGTGAATACGCTGTATAGTATCGCCACGGTCAAACCATGCATCATCGCAGAGTAGCCACGTAGATTTGAGGTCAGAACGTAATGAAGCCACACTACCGGAATAATTGAACAACAAAAGATGATAGTGGGGACGTCCGAATTTGTCTCCATACTCAGATACGAGGAAATACCTAACCCGATTAGGCTCGATACGCCGGCGAAAACGTTTAAGAAAATTTTGACAATCTTTCTTATTAACGCAAATGGGGCAATTATCATCATTATACGTCAATGTTATAAAATATCCGGAGGTAGCTTGGTTCATCTCATTCTCAAGACGAAAACACCATTCACGGCGCTTATTACTAAGACATGCAGTACATTTACCACATGGCACCGCTATATAATAGGTCTCGTCAGCTGAACGACCATAACGAGGATTTTTAATATTTACCGGGCTGATACATTTCATACACGTATACCGCCGCGAGTGTAACGTAATCGTTTAAAAATGCGACGAACACGGCCGCGTCTTCTTATTCTTCTCATTTGTAATAAATTTTAGGGTTAAACTATTGAAATGTAACTAAATAAGGGTGTTTTAACTGGGCTCTCTAATCTTTCTCATAATGTATATTATGTAAAATAAGGTGTGAGAGAAATAATTTTCGACTCCCCGCCTTCAATCGTTTGTGCCCGCGTACTAAATTGTCCTCAAGAAATTCATACATGAGAAAACTTTCGCATGATGTTATTGGAAGGCAGCCCCTTCAGTCATGAACTGAAAACTAAAAGTTGTGTAATTGCGTTTCTTGTCATACTGTTCAAGAACCAGTGCGCCTCTTTGGGCTGACATTATTCTCTTACTAAGAGAGAGACCTATGCCTTGTCCACCACTTCGGGTTGTAAAAAACGGTGTAAAAATATCCTTAATGATATTTGCGGGAATAATAGGACCGTTGTTGCTTATTGAAAGTGTGCTTCGATTGGATTCCTGCGAACCGAATATTGTTATAATAGGATTATCGTTGAGTGTAACAGCCTCGACCGCATTCTTCACTACATTACTTATTGCTCTGATTGTCAGAGTTCTGTCGCAGTATACGATTATTGATTCAGGTACATTTACTTCAAACGCTATCGGCTTTATGCCTGACTGCCAGTGGGTTGCAACGCCGATTACTTCTTTGATCATAGACAGCAAAGAATGAGAGGAAATCTGAGGATTGGGCATGAGGGCAAGAGCTCTGTAATTTTGAGCGAACAATTTCAAATTTTCGCTCATACTGGAAATTGTGTCAAGGCTCTCTCGTATTATATTCATATCGATTTCCTCGTCCGGGACTTCCCTAAGTGTTTGAGATATAGAAATTATCGGAGCAAGGGAATTCATTATTTCATGTGATAGTGTGCGTACAGATAGGCTCCAGGTTTCTTCTTCTTTCCGGTTCAACGCCTGACTGATTTCTGTCAGTACAAACAACTTTATTTTTCCATAGTGAAAAAACGATGCCTCACTGCATGCTATAGACAGGTTTCTATCGGGCAGTTGCACTGACGTACAGTCTTTATGGCGCAAGCCACAGAGACTTGATGCCAGTTCGGGATATATCTTTCTGATTCGGTCTATACATGGCACAATATCCATGTATAGCATGGAAAGGCACGTTTTATTGGTTGTTATTACACGCATTCTGCTGTCTACCACCATAACTCCGACCTGGATGTTGTCAAGTATTATATTGAAATAGTGCTGTTTCTCAGCGGTTTTAACCCTCACGTCATGAAGCATCGCCGATATTTGGTTGAGCTTTTCCCCTACCCTTGCATAGTATTTTCTCTTAGGAAAGCGGAGCGATGTGTCTTGATTCTTTACAGCCTCTATAAGAATTGACATGTCTATATCCACTGATACTAATATCCTTACAATCATCAGTGAATCTATAAACGCCAACGATGCGCATACACCACACAAAATATACTCCTTATATATATATAGGAAGGTAGCGGCGATGGTGAATGCCACCAGACATATCAGAGCTACAGTAATTCTAATCATAACCCCATTTTTTTTATCTTGTTGTATAGAGTCTGTCGTGTGATTCCTAAACGTGTAGCTACAGCTGTAAGATTGCCACCGCATTCAGTCATAGCTTCAGCTATCATTGTCTTTTCCATATCAGCAAGAGTTCCGGTCGGTTTTGTTTTGCCCGAATTATAAGACACCGTATCAAGCGTGAAATCAGACGGTTGTAAGATACGGTCATCACTCATAATTACTGCATTTTCCACTGCATGTCTGAGCTGACGAATATTTCCCGGCCACGGGTGCCGTTGCAAAAACTGTATGGTTTCAAGACCTATTTCAACATTTTTTCCATAAGCTTCGCTGAATTCAGCTACAAATGCTTTTGCAAGGACTTCTATGTCTTCCGGTCTGTTTCGCAACGGTTCAAGAGTCAGGGATATGGTATTTATACGATAGTACAAATCCTCCCGGAACTGACCTGCCGCCACCATTTCGCCAAGGTTTCTGTTCGTTGCACATATCAGCCTTATATCAACCGGCACCGGCTTGTTCTCCCCGAGTCTCGTAACCTGACGTGACTGCAGTACTGTCAGGAGTTTGCTTTGCAGATGTATTGGCAGATTCCCTATCTCGTCAAGAAATAGAGTACCGCCTGTAGCGCTCTCTATTTTTCCGGCTCTGGATGCGGTTGCTCCTGTAAATGCACCTTTGGCATACCCGAACAACTCGCTTTCAAACAATGATTCGGGCAGAGCTCCGACATCAACGACTGTCAAACCGAAATTGCGTCGCAGGCTACGCCGGTGTATTTCCTCGGCAATAAGCCCCTTGCCGGTACCGTTTTCTCCGTTTATAAGAATGTTGGCATCGGTCGGCGCTGCTTTTTGAATCAAGCCAAGAAGACGGGAGCTTTTTTCGGAAGTTCCCCAAATTAAGGCTTCACATCCGGCATCCGGATTGTTAATTTTAGAAACCGGCTGCTTCATAGCCGCTTCCACTACCTCTATAAACTTATTGTTGTCCCACGGCTTTACTATAAAATCTGCCGCACCTTCCTTAATTCCGCGAACCGCAACGCTTATTTCGGCAAACGCTGTAATCAGCACAACAGGTGTAGTCGGACATATCTTCAAAAATCTTGACAACCAATAAAACCCTTCGTTTCCGTTGTTTACCGTCGACTTGAAATTCATGTCAAGGACTATGAGTCCTGCTTCCGCAATAGATACAGCCGAAACATTAGCCGGATTGTCAAATGTTTCCACGTCGTATCCCCTACTCCTCAATAAAAGCCTCAGAGCGGACAGAACTCCTCGATTGTCATCGACTATGAGTATTTTTTTGCTGTTTGCCATAATGTACAAAGTTAGCCATTAATTCCGTGGCACAAACATTGCACACACATATCGCAACTACATGATTGTAAACTAATTTTACATGTGATGTATGATTTTTTGACAATAATGTCAAGTGCGTTTGCAGGCAATCGACTATTAAACAGACTATTATAATGTTTGGCACAGAAAATGCAATAATAGAATAAGATGAATTATATTAATTTAAAAATCGACTTAACCCCAAAACCTATATATAATGAACAAAATTCGATACGCTTTTAAAACATTAAGCGCATACCGGTCCTCTACAGCGATTAAAATCCTGTCGTTGGGACTCGGACTGACAATGTGCTGCTTTATTTTTGCGAGAGTGGCTCACGACAATTCTTTCGACTCAAAGTTCCGGGATCCGTCATCACTTTACCAGCTGTGGATGCAGTTTTCGATAGATGGCAAGGAATTGCCTGTACAACAGGCGTGTCTATTTCCTTTAGCAGGAGCTTGCGCCGATGAATTGTCTGATATAGTGAGCAGTGCTACAGTTGTAAATCCTCTAGGTTCTAAAGAATTCAAAAATGGTGGCAATATTGTCGAAGGCGACTTGATTGTGACCGATTCAATGTTCTTTGAAACAATGGGTGTTGAACTTATATGCGGCGACCCCAAAGCTATAACTGCCGACGGTGGCATCTATATAAGTGATGTCGCGGCTAAAAAGTACTTTGGCGATGAATCGCCCCTTGACAAAGACCTATATTATGGTGAGTACCTGCTATCTGTGAAAGGCATGTTCAAGTCATGGGGAGAAGAAACGACGCTCCATGCGGATTTTATAGGCAACATATATGAATGGTGCGGCGGCTATAGAATCAATTCATGGGATGGAGGAGACCGCTGGTATGAGTATATAAGACTGAAAGAGATTCCAGAATCGGCGGATGATTTCAACAAAAAGATTACTGCTGTTCTGCTCCGTCACAACCCGCCTACCGAATCTATAAGTATCAAAGGAATGGCAGCCCCCATTCGCGACACTTATTCCGGTTCGGATCAGGTAAGGCATATGACACTCACCCTCTCGATTCTTGGAATAGCAATTCTTATTATCACATCTCTGAACTATGTGTTGCTGTGCATATCTTCTCTCAGCAGAAGAGCCAAAGCCATCGGTGTTCACAAATGCAATGGAGCCAAAGCCGGCACGATATACGGAATGTTTATAATAGAGACATGCCTGGTACTCTTGGGTGCATTGCTTTTGGGAGCATTCTTCTGGTGGCTTGCAAACCGTTTCGCTCAGGAAACCATTTATGACAATTTTGCCACATATGTGTCTTTTGACAGAGTCTGGATTGTGTTGGCTGTGACCGTTCTGATTTTCATAATCGCGGCTCTTATTCCTGCAAATATATTCAGCAAGGTTCCGGTTTCTCAGGTTTTCAGACGTTATACAGAAAAGAAATACGGATGGAAACATGCCTTACTTTTTATAGAATTTGCCGGCGCCGCCCTTGTGTCCGGAATATTAGTAATAGTTCTGGCTCAGTACAACACTCTGATAAACACCAATCCGGGATTTGATGAAGACCATATCGCTTTGGTATACAATCCGTCAAACACCAAAGAGGAATCTGAAGCATTGCTCGCCTCATTGTCCGGGCTGCCGTATGTGGAGGCGGTAACAAAATCCCAGTACTATCCGGGTAGCGGATATAGCGGAAACATTATCTCAAACGAGTCCGGTAAAAAACTCTTTTCAACAAGATACGATTACATCGGTGAAAACTACATCGATGTAATGGGAATCAAGATGTTGAACGGCAGTTTCCCCAAAGACTCTTCAGAAGTTATTGTCAATGAAAAATTCACTGAATTGATTGATATGACCCCTGAAACCGCTGTAGGCAAAAGAATTCACTTTGGCGGAGATCCGGTGTTTATTTCCGGTGTAATAGAGGACTTTACCACCGGAAACTATTATCAGCCGCAGCAGCCGTTTCTTGGGAACAATGCCGAAAAATATACACTTAGATATTACAATGTCAAATTGTCAGAGCCGGTCATGGAGTCGTATATGAAACTGACTGAAGCTATGCCTGAAATTCTGGGAACAAGTAAATCAGTCCACACATCCCTGTTTTCAAACATGAAGATTGAAACATACAGCAGTGTCGCTCAATTCCGGTCACTGGTCGTGATTGCGACTATTCTTCTTATGCTTATATGCGCCATAGGCATGACAGGATATCTGTCTGACGAGATGCGCCGCAGACAACGCGAAATCGCCATAAGAAAGGTTAACGGAGCGTCAACGGTGTCTATTGTCAAACTTATATGCAGAGCGGTTCTTGTAACAGCATTGCCCGCTGTAATATTGGGCACTGCGGCCGCGTGGTACTTCTCTTCTTTGTGGCTTGATCAGTTTGCTGTGACCCTGGACGGACTGTGGCTGAAATTCGTGCTGTCAGGCATCTTGACCGTATTAATCATTATGATTGTGGCAGCCGCCCTCATTATACGCCGTGCATCGGCCAACCCCGTTGAAAATTTAAAATCAGAATAAACAAATACAGTTATGATAAAAGTTAAAGACCTAAAGAAAATCTTCCGCACATCTGAAATTGAAACAAGTGCGCTGAATGGAGTGAACATAGATGTGAATGAAGGCGAATTTGTCGCTGTCATGGGCCCCTCGGGGTGTGGCAAATCAACTCTGCTGAATATCATCGGGTTGCTTGACAATCCGACAAGCGGAACTTATATGCTTGACGGAAAAGAGGTGAGCGGACTTAAAGAAAATGAGCGTACAAACCTGCGCAAAGGCAATATAGGATTTGTATTTCAGAGCTTTAATCTTATAGACGAACTTACTGTAGCGCAAAATATAGAACTGCCGCTGACCTATCTCGGAATATCGCCTTCAGAACGGAAACAGATGGTCAAGTTGGTTCTTGAAAGAATAAATATGAGCCACCGGCAAAACCACTACCCCAACCAGCTCTCAGGCGGTCAGCAGCAAAGAGTTGCTATAGCCCGCGCTGTGGTGGCAAATCCCAAAATACTTCTGGCGGACGAACCCACCGGCAATCTTGATTCTACAAACGGCAAGGAGGTAATGGAACTGCTTGGCGAACTGAACTCCAAGGGAACAACAATAGTTATGGTCACGCACTCTGCCCGAGATGCCGCTTATGCTCACAGGACAATAAATCTGTTTGACGGATTAGTGGTAGCGGAAGAACACCTCTAACAGCTCAATCTTCCGATATTCCATAGCTTCTCAGTACTTCGAAGTCAATATCGTCCATACCCGCACGCCTGAGCCTCACCGACTTGTTATGGTCCGACAGGTAAACGCGTGCGGGTTCTTTATACCCTTTGCTGAGAACACTTTGTGTAGTGTCGCTTGTCGTGGTTCTTATACCTGCCATTTGCAATGCTGTCTGCGCATATGCCTTACTGGAACTGATATTGGCGTTCCTGTTACTCAGCGCCGTTTCACATATATCCGGATATCTCTGTCGGTAACAGTTGTTGAACCATATTACCATGGGCACATGTATCTGATATACTGACGGCACCGGTGATGCATGCAAAAACAAATCGCGATAATCGTCAAAAATATCCTCCCCATGGTCGGCTGTGTACAAAATAGCCGCCGGCACATTGTCTTTTTCAAGCATTCCGGCAACATCCGCTATCAATTTCGAAGTCACACATATACTATTGTCATAGGCGTTTATGAGTTCCTTACGGAGAGATTTGCGGGCCTGAACGGGATAATCGGGCGTAAACATCGGATTCATGCCTTCGTACCTGTCTTTGTAACTGAAGTGAGAGCCGTATGTGTGAAGCACAATCAACTGCCTGTCATATCCCTGATTGATTTCATTTTCAAGCAAAGGCAAAAGAGCGAGGTCATTGGGATTGGCGGGAGCATCCGGTGCTTCTTTAATAAATACCGCAGTGTCTGCCTCAAAGCCGAAACGGTCTATGAAAGAGTGATTATAACACTAGTTAAAAAAAAAAGCCGTTCTGAATCCGGCTTCCTTAAATGCCGTAATTAT
>ERZ778515.2366-NODE-2366-length-10937-cov-10.430252_pt1 | contig 10937 bp, 8 predicted proteins | sample MGYA00510343_ERZ778515 | MGnify/ENA primary metagenome ERZ778515 (study PRJEB29527, sample SAMN07138965) | mouse gut metagenome | material: feces | host: mouse | place: China:Nanjing | collected 2016-01-25 ...
AGTTAAAATATCAGCTATAAGATTATGACTGAAGAGAATTTAAACAGGCTCTAAACGGGCGTAAATAATTCCCATTCATATGGTTCCGGTTGTTTCGGGTATATTGATTCGCTTCTGTGCGGGGATGAATCAAAGCAGTATTGAAATATATCGGACCATGTACTTGACTCACTCAAGTCTCCTATATCATTTCATTGAGTGTAGTACTTGTTACGGTCAAGTCTCCTACTTGTTACAGCTAAATCTCCTACTTATAACAACTAAATTTCCTATTTGTTACAGCTAAATCTCCTATCAAATATAAAAAGTAAAAAACTGCCTTCAGCCGCTATCCCCTTCTACAAAGGCGTTTGAGAATAAAACTGAAACGGTTGAAACCGGATTACAGCATAAAATCTGGTAAGAGAGTTTTGGCTGGTTTGGATACGGATAATTGGAGATTTGGCTCATTCCTGCACAAAAATGAACATTATTCTATCAGAATCTTTCTTTCTTACTTGCTTTTGTCGTTTGATTTCCATAATTTTAGCCACCGTAAACCCTTAAAAAAATAATTCTATGGATAGCATTCTTTTCTGGCTGGTTCCGGCTGCTTCCGTGTTAGCCCTCTGCTTTGCTTATTACTTCCATAAGCAAATGATGAAGGAGAGTGAAGGTACTCCCCAAATGATAAAAATTGCCGCTGCCGTGCGCAAAGGCGCTATGTCTTACTTGAAACAGCAATACAAGATTGTAGGCAGGGTATTCCTGGGTCTGGTAATTTTGTTCTCAATTATGGCTTATGGCTTTCATGTTCAGAATGCATGGGTTCCCATTGCTTTTCTGACGGGTGGTTTCTTCTCCGGTCTTTCCGGTTTCCTTGGAATGAAAACGGCAACTTATGCATCGGCGCGTACCGCCAATGCCGCGCGCAGCTCGTTGAACTCAGGATTGAGAATCGCTTTCCGAAGCGGCGCGGTGATGGGACTGGTGGTTGTCGGCCTTGGTTTGCTCGATATTTCCTTTTGGTATCTGTTGCTGAACGCGGTAATTCCTGCCGACGCGCTCACGCCTACTCATAAACTCTGCGTGATTACCACTACAATGCTTACTTTCGGTATGGGAGCTTCCACACAGGCGCTTTTTGCCCGTGTCGGTGGTGGTATCTATACAAAGGCTGCCGATGTGGGAGCCGACCTGGTGGGTAAGGTGGAGGCCGGAATTCCTGAGGACGACCCGCGCAATCCCGCCACTATTGCCGACAACGTAGGTGATAACGTTGGTGACGTAGCCGGTATGGGAGCCGATTTATATGAATCTTACTGCGGTTCTATCTTGGCAACCGCTGCCTTGGGTGCTGCCGCCTTTATCCATTCTGCCGATACGGTGATGCAGTTCAAAGCCGTTATTGCTCCGATGCTGATTGCGGCAGTGGGCATAATCCTTTCTATTATAGGTATATTCGCTGTCCGTACCAAGGAGGATGCGAAGATGAAAGACTTGTTGGGCTCGTTGGCATTCGGAACGAATCTTAGTTCCGTGCTTATCGTTATAGCTACCTTCCTTATATTGTGGCTCTTGAAACTTGATAATTGGGCGCTGATTTCTTGTGCCGTGGTAGTCGGCCTGCTGGTCGGCATTGTCATCGGACGTTCTACGGAGTATTATACTTCCCAGTCTTATCGTCCCACTCGGAAACTGAGTGAAAGCGGAAAGACCGGTCCTGCCACGGTGATTATCTCCGGTATCGGTCTGGGTATGCTTTCTACGGCTATTCCTGTGATTGCCGTAGTCGTAGGCATCATGGCTTCTTATCTATTGGCTTCCGGTGGCGACTTTGCCAATGTCGGAATGGGATTGTACGGAATCGGTATTGCTGCTGTCGGCATGCTTTCTACATTAGGCATTACATTGGCAACGGATGCCTACGGCCCGATTGCCGATAATGCAGGCGGTAATGCAGAAATGGCAGGCTTGGGTGCTGAAGTCCGCAAACGTACCGATGCGCTCGACTCTCTCGGAAATACAACCGCTGCCACAGGAAAAGGTTTTGCAATCGGCTCCGCCGCACTGACTGGTCTGGCTTTGTTGGCATCTTATATTGAGGAAATCCGAATCGGCCTGACCCGTCTCGGCAGTGTGGACTTGACTTACTCGGATGGAAGCCCTTTCAACGTAGCGAATGCGACATTTATCGACTTCATGAACTATTATGAAGTGAACCTGATGAACCCGAAAGTTCTTTCGGGCATGTTCCTCGGTTCGATGATGGCCTTCCTGTTCTGTGGGCTGACGATGAATGCGGTAGGGCGTGCCGCAGGGCATATGGTAGACGAGGTACGTCGCCAGTTCCGTGAAATCAAAGGTATCCTGACGGGAGAAGCCGAACCGGATTACGAACGCTGTGTTGCCATCTCTACAAAAGGGGCACAAAGGGAAATGGTCGTTCCCTCTCTGGTTGCTATCATTACTCCTATCCTTACCGGGCTCGTCTTTGGTGTTCCCGGTGTGCTCGGTCTGCTGATTGGTGGTCTGAGCAGTGGTTTCGTATTGGCTATCTTCATGGCTAATGCCGGCGGTGCATGGGATAACGCAAAGAAATATGTGGAAGAAGGCAACTTCGGTGGCAAAGGCAGCGAAGTCCATAAAGCAACCGTAGTAGGCGACACGGTAGGCGATCCGTTCAAGGATACGTCCGGCCCCAGCTTGAATATTCTGATAAAACTGATGAGCATGGTAGCCATTGTGATGGCAGGGCTCACTGTTGCCTGGAGCTTGTTCTAAAAAAAAGTAAGAAATAACCAAGAAAAAGGAGACGGAAAACGAGTCTCCTTTTTTTATTTCCTTTACCTTTGTGCTTGAATAAAAATAAGTTGTACCTGAATAAAAACGATAAAAATGCTATTACCTTATTTGAATGAGAATCTGATTGAAGCGGGATGCGATGAGGCAGGTCGTGGCTGTCTGGCAGGTGCGGTCTATGCTGCTGCCGTGATTCTTCCGAAGGACTTTAAGAATGAGTTGTTGAATGACTCCAAGCAACTGACGGAAAAACAGCGCTATGCATTGCGTGAGGTGATAGAAAAGGAAGCAATAGCCTGGGCGGTTGGTGTCGTTTCACCGGAAGAAATAGATGAGATAAATATCCTGCGTGCTTCTTTCCTGGCCATGCACCGTGCTGTCGACCAACTGACTACCCGCCCACAGCATTTGCTAATTGATGGAAACCGTTTTAATAAATATTCTGATATTCCTCATACCACAGTAATAAAGGGAGATGGGAAATATCTTTCAATAGCCGCCGCTTCTATTTTGGCCAAAACTTATAGAGACGACTATATGAACCGTCTCCATGAGGAATATCCGTTTTACGATTGGAATCATAATAAAGGTTACCCGACTAAGAAACACCGTGCTGCCATTGCCGAACGTGGGACAACTCCTTATCATCGTTTAACATTTAATCTGCTGGGAGACGGACAACTTTCTTTGGGATTCTAGGATTATTTGTTCTCTCCGAACTTGTACTTTCTACATTTTTTTGCAGAATAAGCACGATTTTGTTACATATGAGCCTGGTTTTGTTCTGTTTAGTATGAAAAGGTGTTGCTTAGTGCTTTTAATTGTTATTGAAATGCTATATATTTGCAAACGGTAATAAGAATTAAAAAGTTTAAAATCATGGCAACAAACAAGCTATTATGTTCTTTTAGAATTATTGGGGTATTTTCTATCATGTTGGTTTGCGCTCTTTCTGCAAATGCACAGTTCTTACGTACTTCTTATTTTATGGAAGGCACGCATTATCGTCAACAATTGAATCCGGCTTTGACACCGACGAAAGGTTACTTCAATCTTCCGGTAATTGGTGCCGTAAATGCAACGGTTGGTTCTACTTCGTTAGGATATCAGGATATCATTGATATTATTGATGATGGAGATGATTTCTATAAAAGTACGGACTTTATGAATCGTCTGAAAGATAATAATAAACTGAATGTAAACTTCAGCACAGAAATTCTTTCTGCCGGATGGTACAAAGGCAAAAACTTCTGGTCATTTAATATTGGTCTCCGTACGGATATTGGTGCGAACTTGACTAAATCTATGTTCACCTTCTTGAATGAGATGGATGGATTTGAAGATAAAACATGGGAAAACCAAAAATATAATATTGGTGGACAACAATTGAATATAAATGCGTATACCGAGATCGGCCTAGGTCTTTCGCGACAGATAAACAATCGTTTGACTGTTGGCGCCAGAGTGAAGGCTCTATTAGGTATTGGTAATATGGAGTTGAAAATTAACAACGCATATATGAATGCTGTTTTGCCAGGTGAATCTAGAATAGCAGAATTTGAGCGAATGCAGATTACCAACCTTGCTCAGATAGAGGATTTAAAAAATGAAATTGGTAACTATAAGGCGGAGTTGGCTGTAGGTGCTACTTTGGAAAGCTCTTTTAAAGGACTTAATTTGACACAAGAACCAGGACAAGATTATATTAGCGATATAGAGTTTGAGGCTAAAGATATGGGTATTGCTGGTTATGGATTTGGTATTGATTTAGGTGCCTCATATAAAATATTGGATAATCTGACAGTCTCTGCATCCATTCTAGACTTAGGTTTTATTACATGGTCTAAAGGAAGTACACAAATAGCTAGTGCTAATGGTGGTATTGATATGAAAGGTCAGACTTATGTTGATCAGCTTTCTGCTATCAATCCTGCCGATCCAGATGCTTTGGAACAAGCTCAAACTATTATTAATGGTTTTTCAAACGAAGCGATGGATTATTTAAATCGTGTAAGTAATGGTGATGTACTTGATTATGAAATGTTGCAACTTAGAACAGAAGATGCAGCTAAATCTCGCAAATCCCGTCTGGCTTCTACATTAGTATTAGGTGCAGAATACGGTTTCTTCAATAACAAACTGGCAGTTGGTGGATTGTATACAACTCGTTTTGTACAACCGAAAGCTATGACCGAATTGACATTCTCTGCAAACTATCGTCCGAAAAACTGGTTTAACGTAGCTCTTAGTTACTCAGTAATTCAGTCAGCAGGTAAGTCTTTCGGTTTAGGTCTGAAATTAGGCCCATTATTTGTTGGAACCGACTATATGTTCTTAGGAAAGAACTCTAACTCTGTCAACGGATTCGTTGGAGTCTCTATCCCATTGGGTGGAAGAAAAGTAAACTAAAATAGAATTTAATTTCTCTCTCTAAACATTCTCTTTTAATTAATTCTCTATCGAAGTAAAAACGTATAATTTCAGCCTGTTATCTGTGACTGGATGACAGGCTGTTTTTTTATATCAGAACCATTTAATCTTCCTGAATATCACGAATGCCATTGTAGACAATCCGATGGAGAAGAGTACAATCAGCGAGAAAGCGAAAGGCTCCTCTTTCAAATGAATCTCCACATTCATGCCATAGAAGCTGGCAATCAATGTCGGAAGCATCAGGACTATCGACAACCTTGTCATGCGTTTCATGATTGTATTCATATTATTCGAGATAATAGAGGCGAAAGCATCCATTGTTCCCGTGAGAATGTCGCTGGAATTATTTCCCGCTTTCATCTTCAATGCCTGCCTGGCAGTATCCTGTTCTGCAAAAAGACTGAGATTTCCTTCGCCCGGCTACTGTAACTTAACATAGATTAAACGTTTACGTAACCATCTTTTTCGTACCTTTGCGCCCGAAAATCAGAGTGATAATTTAAATATTGAAATATTATGAGCAAGAAAGCCCTTTTAATGATCCTTGATGGTTGGGGATTAGGCGACCAAAAGAAAGATGACGTAATCTTCAACACTCCCACTCCTTACTGGGATTATCTGACAACTACTTATCCTCATTCTCAGCTTCAGGCAAGCGGTGAAAACGTAGGTTTGCCCGACGGACAGATGGGTAACTCTGAGGTAGGTCACTTGAATATTGGTGCCGGACGCGTGGTTTATCAGGATTTGGTGAAAATCAATCGTGCATGTGCGGACAACAGTATCCTGAAGAATCCTGAAATCGTTTCAGCCTTCTCTTATGCAAAAGAAAACGGAAAGAGCGTTCACTTCATGGGATTGACTTCCAACGGTGGCGTACACAGCTCACTCGTTCACCTTTTCAAACTTTGCGACATCGCTAAAGAATACAATATCGACAGTACATTCATCCACTGCTTCATGGATGGTCGTGACACCGACCCGAAGAGTGGTAAAGGCTTTATCGAAGAACTTTCTGCACACTGCGAGAAATCAGCAGGAAAGATTGCTTCTATCATCGGCCGTTACTATGCTATGGACCGTGACAAACGTTGGGAACGTGTGAAAGAAGCATATGACCTGCTGGTAAACGGCGAAGGAAAGAAAGCTGCCGACATGGTTCAGGCAATGCAGGAATCATATGACGAAGGCGTGACAGACGAATTTATCAAGCCGATTGTAAATGCAAACGTTGACGGAACAATCAAAGAAGGCGATGTCGTTATCTTCTTCAATTACCGTAACGACCGTGCAAAAGAGTTGACTGTCGTACTGACTCAGCAGGATATGCCGGAAGCAGGCATGCATACCATTCCGGGGTTGCAATATTACTGTATGACTCCGTATGACGCTTCTTTCAAGGGTGTTCATATCCTGTTCGATAAAGAAAATGTTGCTAATACACTGGGTGAATATCTTTCTGCGAACGGCAAGAGCCAGCTTCATATCGCTGAAACTGAAAAGTATGCCCACGTGACATTCTTCTTCAACGGTGGACGTGAAACTCCGTTCGACAAGGAAGAACGTATCCTCGTACCTTCTCCGAAAGTGGCTACTTACGACTTGAAACCGGAAATGAGCGCTTATGAAGTAAAAGATAAATTGGTGGCTGCTATCAACGAAAATAAATATGATTTCATTGTAGTGAATTTCGCTAACGGTGATATGGTAGGCCATACCGGTATTTACGAAGCTATCGAGAAAGCAGTTGTTGCTGTAGACGCTTGCGTGAAGGATGTAATCGAAGCTGCCAAAGCACAGGATTACGAAGCAATCATCATTGCCGACCACGGTAACGCTGACCATGCTTTGAACGAAGACGGTACACCGAACACTGCTCACTCTCTGAACCCTGTTCCTTGCATTTACGTGACAGAGAACAAGGCTGCGACAGTAGAAGATGGTCGTTTGGCAGATGTTGCTCCGACTATCTTGAAGATTATGGGTCTGGAAGTTCCGGCTGAAATGGATGGTAACGTATTGATTAAGTAATTTGGATTTCTATAACCGAGAGGGCGGAGTATAACTCCGCCCTTTTTGTCTCACATAAGTTTTAGTATGATACAGATTGGTGATGTAGTAGTGTCTCTTGATGTTTTTCAGGAAAAGTTTCTTTGCAACCTGGATGCTTGCAAAGGTGAATGTTGCATTGAGGGTGATGCAGGTGCGCCTGTAGAATTGGAAGAGGTGGAGAAACTGGAAGAAGTGTTGCCGGTCATTTGGGATGAACTGGCACCGGAAGCCCGTGCGATAATAGAAAAGCAAGGAGTGGTATATACAGACGAAGAAGGCGATTTAGTAACCTCGATTGTAAATAATGAGGATTGCGTCTTTACTTGTTATGATGAAAAAGGATGCTGTTACTGCGCTATTGAGAAGGCTTATCGCGAAGGGAAAACAGACTTTTATAAACCGGTGTCCTGCCATCTTTATCCTATCCGGATTGGAGACTACGGACCTTATAAAGCGGTGAATTATCATCGTTGGGACGTATGTAAGGCAGCAGTTTTGTTAGGGAAAAAAGAGAATCTTCCTGTATATCAATTTTTGAAAGAGCCTTTAATCCGTAAGTTCGGTGAAGAATGGTACGAAGAACTTGAAGTAGTTGCCGAAGAACTGAGGAAGCAACATCTCATCTAGGATTTTCGTCTCTTACGGATGCAATATACCTGATATAGTAATATGCACAGGGCTATTGCTATTCCGCATGACGGCGCAACCCATGCTTCCGGATGAATGATAATCAGGAAAATACAGGTGGTGATAACGCAGGAAGTCAGAACAATAAGAAACAATCTCATCTTTGCAAGTAAGGGCTTGGGAAGCGCAGTTTTTAATTTCATAGTTGCTGTTGTATTTCGTTTTTATGCAAGATAGTCATTTTGCCCGGAAATCGATTCTGTTGTTAGGTTTTATTAAGGGAAGAGTGTGTAAATTGGCTCAAAATACTGTTTAATTCCCGTCAGACAAAAGAAAAACGCCGATCGAAGGATTTTCCTTCGCCATCGGCGTTTCCTCGTTGTAAGATGTGAGGTTGGTTTATAAAAACGTAATATTAAAATTATGCATCGATATTTGCATACGTTGCATTCTCTTCAATAAACTCGCGGCGTGGTCCTACGTCTTCACCCATCAACATAGAGAAGATGTAATCGGCTTCTGCGGCATTATCAATATGTACTTGTTTCAGCATACGGTTTTCGGGATCCATAGTCGTTTCCCACAATTGCTGGGCGTTCATTTCACCCAAACCTTTGTAACGTTGTGTGTGGATTGCGTTTTCCGAACCGCCGCCATATGTATCGATAAATTTCTGGCGTTGTGCGTCCGTCCAGCAATACTCTTCTATTTTACCTTTCTTGCAAAGATAGAGTGGGGGAGTAGCGATGTACAGGTAGCCGTTTTGAATAATCTGCGGCATATAACGGAAGAAGAACGTCATAATCAGTGTGTCGATGTGAGAACCATCGACGTCGGCATCGGTCATGATGATAATCTTATGATAACGCAATTTGTCGATATTGGCAGCTTTGCTGTCATCTTCGGTTCCGATAGTCACGCCAAGAGCTGTATAGATATTGCGAATTTCATCACTTTCCAAAGCTTTGTGGTACATTGCTTTTTCTACGTTCAGAATCTTACCGCGCAGCGGAAGAATAGCCTGGAACATACGGTTACGTCCCTGTTTGGCAGTACCACCTGCCGAATCACCCTCGACAAGGAATAATTCGCATTTAGTCGCGTCCTTATCCGAACAGTCCGCCAATTTGCCCGGCAGACCACCGCCTGACATCGGCGACTTGCGTTGTACCATCTCACGGGCTTTTCTTGCAGCGTGACGCGCGGTAGCAGCCAGAATCACTTTGTCAACGATGGCTTTCGCTTCCTTCGGATGCTCTTCCAGATAATATGCCAGAACTTCACCTACTGCCTGGTCTACAGCACCCATTACTTCGTTGTTGCCCAACTTTGTCTTGGTCTGTCCTTCAAACTGAGGTTCGGCTACTTTTACAGAAATAACGGCGGTCAGACCTTCACGGAAGTCATCTCCCGAAATGTCCACCTTCACCTTTTCCAACATCTTGCTGTCTTCTGCATATTTCTTCAGCGTGCGGGTCAGTGCGCGACGGAAACCTGCCAAATGAGTACCTCCTTCGATGGTGTTGATATTATTAACATACGAGTGAACGTTTTCAGAGAACCCGGTATTGTACATGATAGCTACTTCGATAGGAATTCCCTGCTTCTCTGAATTCAGGTAGATAACGTCGTTAATCAAGTGTTCGCGTGAAGACTCAATGAAACGTACGAATTCTCTCAAACCCTCTTCTGAATAGAACTGTTCGCTTTTGAAGCTGCCATCCTCATTTACTACCCGGCGGTCGGTCAGAGAAATACGCAGACCAGCGTTCAGATAAGCCAGTTCACGCAGGCGTGAAGCTAAAATCTTGTAATCATATACAGTTTCTGTAAAGATACTGCCGTCCGGCCAGAATTGTTGGCGGGTTCCTGTGATGTCGGATGTACCAACTTCCTTTACAGAATAAAGCGGTTTACCTATCTCGTACTCCTGCTGGTAGATTTTACCGTTACGGAATACTTGCGTTGTCATGTGGGTAGACAGTGCGTTCACACAAGACATACCCACACCGTGCAAACCTCCGGATACTTTGTAAGACCCTTTGTCGAACTTACCTCCGGCGTGCAAAACGGTCATGGCTACTTCCAATGCCGACTTCTTCTCTTTTTCGTGATAATCAACCGGAATACCACGTCCGTTGTCCTGTACTGTGATTGAATTGTCTTCGTTGATAGTTACTTCGATATGGCTGCAATAGCCGGCCAGTGCTTCGTCGATAGAGTTGTCAACGATTTCGTATACCAGGTGGTGAAGTCCCTTTATGCTGATGTCACCGATGTACATCGCAGGGCGTTTTCTTACTGCTTCAAGACCTTCCAATACTTGGATGCTATCCGCAGAATAAGACCCGTTATTGGGAGTGATTTGTTCTTCGCTCATAATTGTCTTTCTAACTTTAATAACAGAGCAAATATAGTGATTTTTGTCGACTTGGCGAAGAATAAACCGTGAAAAATAAAGAATGTAAGCGGATTCTTGGCTTGCTTGGCGGAGTTGATATTCACGTGTTTATAAACAAGAAAGGTCAAACTTTTAAAGTTTGACCTGATACTATGTAGAATTGTTGAATTCTTATTATTAAGCAAGCTTGTTAATGTAAATAGCTAACTTGGATTTCAGATTGTTAGCTTTATTCTTGTGGATTACATTTGTTTTAGCTAACTTATCCAACATCTTTGAAACGCTCGGGTACATTGCAACTGCTTCTGCCTTGTCAGTAGTTGCGCGAAGCTTTCTAACAGCATTTCTCATGGTCTTACCATAGTATCTGTTGTGAAGTCTTCTTGTTTCTTCTTGTCTGATTCTTTTCAGTGATGATTTATGATTTGCCATCTCGACTAATCTGTTTTTTAGTTCTTTTATTCTTTTTACTTGTAGCCCGTGGGGGAATCGAACCCCCCTTTCAAGAATGAAAATCTTGCGTCCTAACCGATAGACGAACGGGCCATCCTATTGTTGCATTTCTGCTTTTGCTTTCTCGAATCTGTGTTTGTTTCTCGATTGCGGATGCAAAGGTAGGAACTTTTTTTAAACTGGCAAACAA
>ERZ778515.2368-NODE-2368-length-10932-cov-4.490301_pt1 | contig 10932 bp, 9 predicted proteins | sample MGYA00510343_ERZ778515 | MGnify/ENA primary metagenome ERZ778515 (study PRJEB29527, sample SAMN07138965) | mouse gut metagenome | material: feces | host: mouse | place: China:Nanjing | collected 2016-01-25 ...
TACGTTCCTCAGATGTATATCAAGCGATTTGGGTATGGAGCAGAAGATAACCCAAGGATATCGGTTTTAAAGAAGCAAGAGGGAATTATCTTACATAATCAGAATCCAGAAAATTTTGCATCAAAACGCTTTTTTTATGATACAACAGAGGATGTGATAGAAGAAGTATTGAAATGGGATATTGAGACATTCCCGTCAATTAAAGAGAGTAAATTTTACCATGATGAGCAATTAGCGGAACATACATTGTCACGTATGGAAGGGGCATATAGAGAATTGCTCGATAACTTGGAAACTACTCCGGAAATGATTTATGAAGATAAATCAAGGGCAAGATTTATATGCTTTATACATGAACTTGCGTATCGGACGAGAAGTTTTAGGGATAGAATGGATGATATCAATTCTAAAACAGAAGAAGTCTTAAGTGAAATGTGTGATAATTTGGGGTTGAGCGAAGAAATAAAAAGAAAAACTATAGAGGAAAATTGTATTCCAGGTATCAATATACAATTGGAAAATATTTTGTCATTGGCACCCACTTTACAAACAATGAAAATGTTAGTGGAAAATTATGATTGGTATATTGGCAATAATGATACAGAATTGGATTTTATTATAAGTGATAATCCGGCTCAGATGTTATGGTGTCACCTTAATGACATCTGCATTCCGATTTCAAAGCGTATAGCTGTTGTAATGAGAGTGAAGGATGAGGAGGCACCAATGATATCGGGAGATAAGGCAAAGGGTAATATAATTAATATGTCTATTATGGGTGTTATTGCATATAACATGATGCAGATAAGTATGGCTCAATTTTACTTATTTGGTTCAGAGAAGGCAATAAATTTCATGCAAAATATAAATACATTGTATAATTCAATTGGAAGTCCACAGTAGTAAAAACCCCCAATTCCTACTACGTTTTTACTACGATTGACGGAATCAATATGCCCCGTTTTGCCCCGATTTGCCATTTCCGTTACATTTTTAACAATCTCTAAAGAAAAAGAAAACCTCGCAAATCGTGCCAAAACACGGCAAAACGGGGCATTTTAGGAGGAAAATTTATTATGATAAAAATATTATTCGTCTGCCACGGCAACATCTGCCGCTCCCCCATGGCAGAATTTGTCATGAAACAAATCATTGCAAGAGAGAACAGAACTTCAGATTTCTACATTTTCTCTGCTGCGACCAGCACGGAGGAAATTGGCAATGGCATTCATTATGGAACGCTGTCCAAGCTGCGGGAGGAAGGGGTTTCCTGTACGGGTCACAGGGCGGTGCAAATGACGAGAGCAGATTATGAAAAATACGATTATCTGATTGGCATGGACGATGCCAATATCAGAAATATGCTGCGGATAGTGGGACAGGACAGCGGGCATAAAATATATAAGTTATTGGATTTTACGGACAAGCCGAGGGCAATAGCCGACCCATGGTATACAGGGAACTTTGATGTGACTTATGCAGATGTGCGTGAAGGTTGTGAGGCTTTTTACCAGTATTTGTGCAGAAGAGAATAGCGAATTGCTGAGAGTTGTTGCAAGCGACGGAAATGGTATAATGTCGTTAGACATGATACCGCGCCGAGCGAAGTGAGTGCGCATCGCGAAGCGTATAGCATGTGCGGAGCACATGCTATAATACACGCAAGAACGCAGCCGCTGCGCGTTTGCCGCGCTTTGCGCTCAAAGATTCTTTTGTTACCATGTCAGGGAAATCAAATGTTCATTGCATTTGCGCTTGATTTCCTGCTGACATGGAATAGAAAAATCAGGTGTGAAAACCGTTAATAGGAGTTATGGGATGTTAATTGGGTGTGCTCTTGCTTACACTAAACATTCAGGTAAAGGTTGTTTACACCAGTCTTTTTGGCAAATTGGCAGGTAATATTTTCAGGTAGAGATTTTGACCTCTAAGCACATAAATAATTCCTTTTTCAGAATTGTGTACCCAAATTTAGAAATCAATCAATAAATGTTACATAAATAATCAAGATATGGGGTGTATCGAATCAATATGTTTGATAAATATTCTTTGCTGAGGCGGCTGCAGGAGCTTTCTTTTTCTGAACAGGAATACTGGGTAATTGCTGGCAGCGCTATGGTTTTACATGGATTTCGCGCTCAAACACACGATATTGATTTAGGGTGTAGTACACTTTTGGCAGATAAACTAGAGCAGCAAGGCTATACAGTTTCACGTTATGAAGATGGAACTAGAAAAATCTTGTATTCTGAAGATGTAGAGATTTTTGAAAACTGGGTTGAGGGTACAGTGGAAATAATCAGCGGCGTTCCCGTTGTGTGTGTAGACGGACTGATACAGATGAAAAAGAAACTGGGAAGGGATAAAGATTTAACGGATATTGCGCTAATAGAAAAAGTGAGAGGAACCGGCCGGCTTTGATAAATGCCGGTTGGTTGGATAAACCAGCTGCTAAACGCGCTGCTCTTTGCTCGTATTGCGCTTGAGAAGCAGCGGCACAATCCCTGCCTGTAAAATTATCATATAGATATCAACTTTTCTGATTTTCATTGGTTGCTGTTCATAGGCAGAAAATGCTTAAATTACTGCCGCTTCATATGCGGCAGCAGGTATTTTTGGGCGTAATGGGCGCAAAGGCCGGTAAAGAGTCCGGTAATGGCGCCGCTGAGTATCAGAAAGGGCAGATAGGTTAAAATGCCGCTGCTGCGGGTTATCAGAAAGGCGGCGGCAATCTGTCCGGCATTGTGAAACAGGGCGCCGAAAATACTGGTGATGAAGATGAGATGCCCGCTTAAAAAACGATTTATCAGACACATAACGGCAAAGCAGAGCAGTCCGCCGCACAGACTGTAAATTAGGCTGACTGCCTGTCCGGAAAAAAAGGCGGAGAGGAGAATGCGCGCAAGCAGCACGAAAAAAGCATCTGCAGGCGTAAAATTGAGCAGCAGAAATAAGGTCACAATATTGGAGAGACCGAGCTTGATACCGGGGATGGGAACAGGATTGGGGATTGCACTCTCCAGTATAAAAATAGTCAATGCGATTACGGTAAAAACGGATAATCTGGTAAGGCGTTTGAGGTTCATGTGTAAAACTCCTTGCATGTAGTAATATCATTTAGGATTAGGGTGTCAAAAGCCTTGACTGAAGTTGCCTGCTGTCAATTTGCCCAAGGTCAATTTGCCCAAGGTCAATTTGCCCTGAGAATAGGTGTGCACTCCGCTGCGCCCAATATTTCAATGAGTCTCTAAAGCGAAAATCGTGTTCAGCAATGGTTTCCACGATTTTTGAGTATTATTTCTATGGTGCAAAAGCCGTTAGTACCAATACTTTTGTGTAAATTGACAACTAACATTTTCGGACAGGGCTTTTGCTCAGACCCGCTTTTGCTTCATACCATATACACAATTCGGAACCGGCAAATCAGTGTTTTGCAATGAATTCTTTTGGTAAAAGTCAATAGCTGATACCATCCGGCGCGGTCTGTCCGGCGGCGGACAACTGAATCACGAGTCTATGCGGCAGACAGACAATGGGCAGTAAGGTGGAGTCGGCAAAGCCTGTAAGAACACAGAGCTTGTCGGGGCAGTCTGCGTCAATGATGCCAATGGCGTCGGGACGGACTTCGATAAGGTTGCTGCCGCCTTCAGGCGCAAGGATGGGGACGGTATAGGGCTGTGTGACGGTGTGTAAATCTATGGTTAAAATAAGCTGCCCGTCCTGATAGATACAGGCGGTCAGTCCCGCCGAGGGCTGTCTGCACCGCAAAAAAATAGTCAGGCAGGAGAGCAGGCATAAAAGAAGTATAAATGCGGATAAAAACAGCCCCCGCCGTTTGAGAATATCCGGAGGGCAGTTTTTCGGCAATGTTTCTTTTTCGTCTGGTAAAAAAGTGCGGCGGCTCTTTTTTTTTCGCGCTATTTTATGTGGGGTTACCTGTTTCATATTCGCATTTCCTTATAGTAATCTGTTCTTTTTTTTGCTATACTTAAAAAATAGAATTTTTTGTGTAACCATGGTATTGTGCGGATATAGAATCATGGTATGTATTATCAGTATAACAAAAGGGATTGGGGAAATGAAGAGAAAACACAAAATTTTTTTAACAGCGGTGTTGACGGGGGTGCTTTTGGTATGTGCCGGATGTGTAAGGATTATGACGTATACGGCGGTGGATACGGTAATGGGGACGGTAAGCAGTCAGACAATCTATTCGAGGGGAGAGGAGGACTGTTTTACGTCCGAGGTAAAGGATTTGATAGTGGGACTGGAGCGGGATACCCTTTCGTGGAGGGTGGAAGGCTCTGAGGTGGCGCGCATCAATGCGGCGGCAGGAAGCGGTGCGGGCGTGCCGGTGTCAGAGAGACTGTATGCGGATTTGGAAGTGCTGCTTAAGCTTTCAGAGGACAGCGGCGGCGCTTTTGACATTACCATTCGCCCTGTGGCAGAATTGTGGAACATAGACGGCTGGGCGGCAGAAGAAGATATTTCCGGCAAGCAGCCGGTAAGCATTCCTACGGGGGAGCAAATCGCACGCGCCTTGTCGTATACAGGTTACGAGAAGGTTCTGTTAGAAGATGGTGCGGTGGCGCTGCCGGAGGGGATGGCGCTGGATTTGGGGGCAGCGGGCAAGGGGATTGCCTGTGACAGGGCTGCCTTATATCTGCAGTCGAAATATGTGCAGGGCGCGGTGGTTTCTGTGGGCGGCAGCGTGGTGACTATCGGGAGAAAGCCGGATGGGACGCAATGGCAGATAGGAATCGTGGACCCGCGGGACACTTCTGCCTTTATCGGAATACTCTATTTAGAGGGAACGCATTTTGTCTCCACGTCGGGGGATTATGAGCGGTATGTGGAGGTGGACGGCGTCCGCTACCACCATATCCTAAATCCGGCGACGGGGTATCCGGCAGAGAGCGGCGCAAGGAGCGTTACCATTTTGTGCGACAGCGGCATATTGAGCGATGCCCTTTCTACGGCGTGTTTTGTGCTGGGGGAGGAAAAGGGAATGGCGCTGGCAGAAGCTTATGGAGCGGAGGCGTTGTTTGTAGATACGGAAGGCAATATTTCCATGACGGAGGGTATGAAGCAGTTTTTTCAGGAAAGGTAGATTTTTGAGCTGGGATTTGGGTAGGAGTGTTTCATATAAGAATGATGAAGCGAGGGCAGGTAAATTGCAAAAACAAAATATGGAATCCGGACATCTTATTACACAGTGGGGAGAAAAAATAGAAAAGACAACAAATAAGGACAGTGTTTTGGCGGAATATCCCAGACCGTTTATGGTGCGGGAAGCCTGGCAGTCTTTAAACGGCTTGTGGAAATATGCGCTTTGCGACAAGACGGAAGGGAAAGAAAAATCCGATATGCCTTTTCCAACACATTTTGACGGAGAAATTTTGGTGCCCTTTTCACCGGAAACCCGTTTGTCAGGAGTGGAAAGACAGCTAAAGCCGGACGGCGTTCTTTTCTACGAAAGAAAGGTTTCTTTCAGTCCGCAGATATTAGAGCGCTATCGGGAGGAATACCGCATTTTACTGCATTTTGGAGCGGTAGATCAGCGCTGTGAGGTAATTGTGGATGGAAGGAAGGCTGGCAGTCACAGCGGCGGGTATCTGCCTTTTACAAGGGATATTACCGGATTTTTGAAAAGAGAGCAGGTGCTGAAAGCGGGCGGGTTTAAGTTGGGGCTGATGGTGCTGGATGATTCGGACACTTCTTATCACAGCGTCGGCAAGCAGACTCTTAAGCCCGGGGGTATGTATTATCAGGCGACCAGCGGTATCTGGCAGACGGTGTGGCTGGAAGCGGTGCCAAAAGTTTATATCAAGGATATTGCATGGGATACTTTTTATGATGAGGGGGAAGTCTCGGTACAGGCAGAGCTGAACTTAGGTGAGCAAAGGAAAGGCAATGCTTATGCGGTAAGGCTTACTTTTTTGAATGGGGAGTACGGTGAGGAGCGCTTTGCGGCAGCAGAAAAAAAGCGGTTTGCGCTTCCGGCTTTTAGGAGCTGGAGTCCCGAAAATCCTTATCTATACAGGGTGAGGCTTGATTTATATGAGAAAGGAAAGGAAGAGGCATGCGACAGTGTGGAGAGCTATTTTGCCATGCGCAAATGCAGCATCGGGACGGACGAAAGGGGTATCCGCCGTATCTTTCTAAACAATAAAGCTTATATGCAGGTGGGCATACTGGACCAAGGGTACTGGCCGGAGAGTATGTATACGCCGCCTTCTGAGGAGGCGATGCTTTTTGACATTGAAAAAATGAAGGCGCTTGGTTTTAATATGCTGAGAAAGCATGTCAAGGTGGAGCCGCAGCGCTGGTATTATCACTGTGACAGGCTGGGTATGCTGGTGTGGCAGGATATGATAAATGGCGGCAGGAAAAATAAGGGGTGGTATGTAACCTATCTGGCGACGTTGTTCCAGCTTCTCCGTATTCAGGCGACGGACCGGCACAAATTTCTGCTTTCCAGACAGGATGCGGCGGGCAGAAGGGAGTATGAGCAGGAACTTGCGGAACTGATACGGCAGATGAAGAAGCATCCTTCTGTGGTGTGCATGGTGCCTTTTAACGAAGGCTGGGGGCAGTTTGCAACCGCAAAAATGACAAATTTGGTGCGGGGCATCAATCCGCACATTATAGTGGATTCTGCAAGCGGCTGGTTTGATATGGGCTGTGGGGATGTAAAAAGCCTGCACTGGTATTTTTTCAAATTGAAATATAAAAGAGAAGAGAAAAGGGCGCTGGCGCTGACAGAATTTGGCGGTTATGTGCAGAAGATTAAGGGGCATGTCAGCCATGAAAAAGAGTATGGCTATCGGATTTTCCATACGAAAGAAGAGTTAGAAGCAGGCTACGAAAAATTAATGCGCGACACTGTCCTGCCTGCGGTAAAAGGCGGTGTCAGTGCCACGGTATATACGCAGCTTTCAGATGTAGAGGAGGAAATCAACGGTCTCTATACCTATGACCGCGCAGTCTTGAAGCTGGATTCGGACATTGTCAGGAAATGGAACCAACGGATGAGAGGGCAAGTATAATGCTTGTTTTTTGGGGCGGCATACAGGGATGGAGGCTGCCGCACGCAGTCTGGCAACCGGTAAACGCGACCTGCAAAACTGTTTATGCACAGTTCCTCGCGCGGAACACCAATACTGCCGCTATGGATGCCGCCGCAGCATAGCCCAGTACCCAACACAGGTGGGGGAGGATAGCAGCCGCGTTGCCGGCGAGCACGGCGCGTTCCAGTTCAACGGCGTGTACAAAAGGCAGCAGGTATGCAGTTTTTTTGAACATGCCGCCTACAAGCTCCAAATCAAACCAGATGCCGGACAGCCATGCGGTAAGGTTGGTGAGAAGCGCACCGCATAAGCCCCCGACCTGTTTGACGTTGAAAAGGCTTCCGAACAGTAGTCCGAGAGCGATAAAGAACAGGGCGACGGGCAGAATGCACAGGGCGGCATACAGGATATTGACGGTTGCCGGAAGTCCCATGATAAGTGCCGTCACGTAGCAGAGAAGGCACTGCGCCAATGCAATGGGCAGGATGGGGAGCGCATATCCAAAGATAAAATCCGCCGCAGTCAGCGGGGAAGTATAGAGCCTTTGCAAAAAAGTGCTTTCCCTGTCCCTGGCTATCAGTGTCGCAGAAAAAAGAGTCATAAACGAAAGTCCGAATACGGTCATACCGGGGGCGAGGCTTTTTAATTCAAAAAGACTCACGGGGATATTTGCCTGTATGGCGCTTAAAAGCAGCAAAAGAACAATGGGAAATCCCAAGCCGAAGAATGCGGTCAACGGGTCCCGCAGGATTTCCTTTGCATTTCTTCCGGAAAAAGTAAGTAATTTCATAGATTTCCTCCATCTGCGGGGGACAATTTCCCGCTTGCTTTTACGATCGTCACAAAGGCATCTTCAAACTTTTCCGTGCCTGCCATTTCTTTTAATTCCTCCGCCGTTCCCAGCGCAAGGAAGGCGCCTGCTTTCATAATGCCAATTCTGTCAGAGAGGCTTTCCGCCTCTTCCATGTAGTGTGTTGTCAGAATAATGGTGATTTTTCCCTTTAGGGAGCGGATAATTTCCCACAAATCACTTCTTGCCAGCACATCCAGCCCCAAAGTGGGCTCATCAAGAAAAAGGATTTGCGGCTCATGTACCAGCGCCATTGCGATGCTGAGCCGGCGCTGCCATCCGCCGGAGAGCTTTCCGGCGCGGCGGGCAAGGATATCGGTCATTCCGAGGGAGTCGGAAAGCGCCGCTATTTTTTCCTTTTTCTTTTCTTTGGAAAAGCCGTAAATGCCGCACATCAGCTCCAGATTTTCCAACACGCTCAAAGCTGGTGCGACGGCAGTCTCCTGTGGCGATATACCGATGATTTCCTTTACTTTTGCGGTATCGGTAACAATGCTTTTTCCATTGAGAAAAGCGTCCCCGCATGTGGGCGGTATCAGACAGGATAGCATTTTGATGGTAGTGGTTTTGCCTGCGCCGTTTACGCCGAGGAGGGAAAAGAGCTCTCCCTGTTTTACGGTCAGGTTCAGTCCGTCCACGGCGGTCAGACCCTTGTATTTTTTTGTCAAATTGACGGTTTTGATAGCTTCCATACATTATTCCTCCGATTCCTGAAAACGGGTTTTCAGTCCCATATACATGTCAGTCAGCATGGAGCTGACTACTTCGGTGTCCAAATCCAGATAAGCTGTCGCGAACATCACAGCGATGCCGTGAACAAATACCCACATTTCGAGATGAAACAGCAATGCTTTTTCGGCGCAAAGTCCTGTACTTTTTTGAATCAGGGGAAGAATTTCAGTCATTTCATCGGCTGGCTGCTCTGCTTCTTCTCTGCTTCTGGTGCGCATAAAGAGCAGTTTAAACAGCTCGGTTTCTTCTCTGGCAAAGCGGATATATGCCATGCCGGATGCCTTATAGGGGGGATACCTGCCTGCTGCCATGTCCTCCTTCAGATAACGCTGGTAGCAGATATTGGCAGCTTTTAACACTTCCTGCTGCAGCTCTTCCATATTGGTGAACAGACCAAAGATAACTTTCGGGGAAGAGTACAGCTTTGCGCCGAGCGCTCTTGCAGTAACGGCGTGAAAGCCTTCTGTTCTTGTGATATCCAAAGCGGCATCCACAATTTCACTTCTGGTAAATTTGCTTTTGGGCGGCATAGGGTTCCTCCTTACAGATAATAACAGGCTGCATTTGCTTATATGGTACAATACTTGATTTTAAATAAGAAACATACGTTGCGCAACATATGTTTCTTATCATATCAGAAAATGATGCGGCTGTCAAGGCGCATACTGTCTGCCGGAACACAGAGGCAAGGGATTATATCAAAATTTACTGAACTTTACCATATCTGTGCTAAAAAGAGAAGGCTATACCAGACTTGGAGCGAATTTTGAAAGTTTTAACCCAACAGCTCGCGGATTTTGGCTGAAATATTTTACTGCGTACACGAATAGTGTAGTGCCGATATGCAGAAAGCTGCTTTAGGCAGATATGGCGTGAGATTTTTGCATTATTTATCTTCATCCAGAAATACTTTGGAGCCTGTCGCGCCGGTCTGCCCCTGATACTTGCTCAGATAGGGATGCAGGGCGGAACCATCCATCTCTGCAAATACAAGCTACCCGATTCTGCGCCCCGCTTTTAATGCAATGGCACACCGGTTGGCGTTGTACAGTTCCAGAGTGATTTGGCCTTGAAAGCCGGGGTCTGCCCAGCCTGCATTTTGAATAAAGAGCCCCAAAGTTGGTTTTCCACTTTTTATCAGAGCATACATTTGAAATGCTTGACAAGGAAAACCACAGCCATTATACTTTTTATAAATAGAATGGCATGAAGATAAGGGTCTCTTATCCGGTGTGGATAGGGGCCTTTTTCAAAAGGAGAGAAATATATGAGTAAGATTATTTTGACGGGAGATCGTCCTACGGGCAGGCTCCATGTAGGACATTATGTGGGTTCTTTGCGGGGCAGGGTGGAACTGCAGAACGCAGGAGAATATGACAAGATTTTCATTATGATAGCCGATGCGCAGGCGCTGACGGACAATGCGGATAATCCAGAAAAAGTCAGGCAGAATATTATTGAGGTGGCGTTAGACTATTTGTCCTGCGGCTTGGACCCTGCGCGCTCCACACTTTTTATCCAGTCTCAGATACAGGAGCTGGCGGAGCTTTCTTTCTATTATATGAATCTGGTGACGGTGTCCAGATTACAGAGAAATCCTACGGTAAAGGCAGAAATTCAGATGCGGAACTTTGAGACCAGCATTCCGGTTGGTTTCTTTACTTATCCAATCAGTCAGGCGGCGGATATCACGGCATTTCAGGCGACGACGGTTCCCGTGGGGGAAGACCAGCTTCCCATGATAGAGCAGTGCAGGGAAATTGTCCGTAAGTTTAATGCGGTGTATGGCGATACTTTGACGGAGCCGGAGGCGCTGGTGCCCCAAAATGAAGTCTGCAGCAGGCTGCCGGGCACCGACGGCAAGGCGAAGATGAGCAAGACTCTGGGCAACTGTATCTATTTGTCGGATACGGCGGACGAAGTGCGCGCCAAGATTATGAGCATGTTTACCGACCCCAATCACCTAAAGATTACCGACCCGGGCTCACTGGAGGGCAATACGGTCTTTACTTATCTGGATGCATTCTGTAAAGAGGAGCACTTTGGGCGTTACCTGCCGGAGTATGCCAATCTGGACGAGTTGAAAGGGCATTATCAGAGAGGCGGTCTGGGGGATGTGAAGGTGAAGAAGTTCTTAAACGCCGTTATGCAGGAGGAGCTGGAGCCAATCCGCGCCCGCAGGAGCGAGCTGGAAAAGCAGATTCCGGATATCTATGAGATACTGAAAAAAGGCAGCGAGGAAGCCAGGGAGGTGGCTGCTGAGACCTTGTCCCAGGTGAA
>ERZ778515.2371-NODE-2371-length-10920-cov-4.983157_pt1 | contig 10920 bp, 9 predicted proteins | sample MGYA00510343_ERZ778515 | MGnify/ENA primary metagenome ERZ778515 (study PRJEB29527, sample SAMN07138965) | mouse gut metagenome | material: feces | host: mouse | place: China:Nanjing | collected 2016-01-25 ...
GGCTTTGTCTAAAGCCGCCTGCAGTTCAATTGTGGTATTGGTTGTCGTAGCCATTTCAACTCTTCCTTTCTGTGTGCTGCTCTCTGAGAGAGCAGCATGTTGGTGATAAAATGTTTTTTGTATTTATAAGGGTTATGGTACTGTCACATATTTAGCTTGGGACATATATTGCTAAATGTAATATGAAACTGACATGGTCTGGCGCAGTCGATTCGCTTTTTATAGTGACAACTACGCGATTTGCTTTATTACCATAAGCATCGACTCCGTTTTCAAGTTTTATTGCATAGATTCCGGCATAACCGGAAGCAATAGTATCTATGGTGGCGCCTATTATCATTTGCCCCGGAACTCTTGAAAGCATGGCAGACGACCATGGAGATGTATAAGAAGCGTATTGAGTGGGCTTATTAGGACCGTCGCCTTTTCCTGATACGCCTAAGTTGTAGGAAATGTCTCCCCACTTAATATTTTCTGTACTTAAAGTAGTCCAATCATTTTTTTTAAAAGGGGTCACTGTATCAGCACCTGCCTTTATATATCCGTACCTGCCGGCAGCATCGATGCCGAAGGTCATGCCGCCGAGACTTGTCATGAATGTATTGTGCATATCTGCCATATTATTTTGTGTATTTTCCATGTCGCCGGCAATGGTATCCATGGATTCCTGTAAGGTGCTGCCGTCAGCCATTTCCACGGAATCGGATTTTGTCCATTCGGAGCACAGTCTGTAGCCTTCCCCCGTGCGCAGGTATTTTTTGAACCTTTTATATCCTGATAAAATTCCCATTCTATTTGTCCTCGCTTTCGTTTGTGTTGTCTTCGATCGGCTGTATCCAGAATGTTTTTCCCTGCATTTCTTCTTCAGACGGCTCGGTCAAAGAATAATATTCGTTTGGTTCGGCAGTCTTATTTAGCAGGAAAATCTGTATTTCTCTTAATTTATTTTGTATGGCGTTAAATATGGCGGCGCGGAAGCCTTTTTTATGACCGCTATTATCCAGTAGGGAAACGGCTTCCTGAAATCGGTTTTGCAGTATTAAATTTTTATGCTGTTCCACAGTACTTACCTCATGGGTCTCCATATCACTGTGGGGAACAAAGGAGATGTCTTTTCTATTCATGAATGCCTCCTAATATTCCTGATACCAGCAGCTCCCCTCATCCTGTGTGAGAGGCTCGGCATCGGATATGATTGCCGTGATGGAAGAGAGTGCGGCAATGCCAGTATTGTAGACTTCTTCTTCCAGATAATTCAGGTATCTTGTATTGATAAGATAGGGCTCGAGAGTGGTTCGGTTGGCGTTGAACAATATGCCTGCCTCGTTTACGTCTCCCTGTTTCATATAAGTGCTGTATTGGTTTACCAGATTGATGACGGTATCGTCTACATCTTTCCGTGTGCCAACAGCAATACATTCAGTTGGATAATTACTGCCGAAAGTTCTCTGATAATTCATCGTTTTCCTCATTTCTGCGTGTCGGTGTGCTTTGTTTTGACGGTATTGTGATGCAGCATTATTCCGGCTTTGCCGGAGCTGTTGTTTCAGGCATTTTATCAGTCAAAGTACAGCGGGTGGAATCTGTGCAAAGTGATCGAAGAGGTCATGCCCTCTAAATCATGGGACACGGATTTTACAATGTACTCATGCATTTCGGATTCCTGCTGCTTTTGATAGGATACCTTCACATTTACATCTAAAAAGGGTATCATTTTTGTAGTAAGCGTAACAGTGTCATTGATAGTAGAGGACTGCCTGTTGTGGTAAACTGCGTTTGCCATGGCAGTCGTGTCTGACATAATGTTGTCAAAGCCGTCGCCGCATTTTGTTTCAAATACAATGCCTAATTTCTGTATGGAAAAAGGGTTGTCGGACTCCACACGGAAATAAATGTTTTTGCAGTTGTATTTGTCCGAAAAGTATTTTTTTGTAAAAGCGGCGTCCTCGGCTTGACTGGTTAATACGCATAAGGCATGCGGCTGGAATTCACCGAGATAATAGGCGGCATAGGAGCCGTTGTGGTATACAATTTTGACACAGCATATGGAATTTGCCGGTATGGTGTTGGGCGCAACAAATTCTGTCGTATATTCTTTGTAAATAGGAATGGAAGGCAGGGAGCCTACGGACAAGTGCATGGAAGCGGTATTTTCAGCAGGCGCCGTAAAAGCAAGGATGTCCCCGTGTGCGTATGCACTGTAGTCAGAAAGCGATATTTTGTATACGCTGCCGGAGACGGTACAGGAATCACTGTGCCGGTCAACTTCGTAAGTTTTGCCGAAGACTTCCGTTACATTCCGAACCTTGGTAATGTCATAATGAATGTCTTCTGCATTTTCAGCAAGCAATATCTGCTGCAGGAAGTCGTTATCGAGCATAACAGGTTCCTTGTCACAGGACGGTATCATATGAAAACAAAAATTATTATAAATGTCAAAGTACATTTCACAGTTGGGATATAAATCCCGTATGTCGTTTAGTATTTCGCTGACATGACAGCCGCAGCTATACTCCAAGTCATAGGGAAGCTGGTTCCAAAACGGATTTGCCAGACGGTAGGCCTCATAATCGGGATTGTAGCCTTCCATTCCGTAAAATTCGCCTATGTCTTGGAGGATGCAGTTTTCCATTCCCATATCCTTTAAAATGCCAAGGGCCGCCTGCCTGACAGTCACTTTTTCGCCATTGCTGTCAAGATTTGGTATCAGGATTGTGGGAGCGCCTCCGACCTGTCCGTTCCTTGTACCGTCCAGCTTTGTGAACCAGTCGGATAAGTCCATGGAGAGGGTATTGGTAAGGGCGTCATAGGAAGTGTTGGTTCCGGTAATGGTGTAGGTTCCGCATTCATACCAGATATAGTCTGAGAGCCTGATATGGTAGATTCCAATTTGCAGCTGCAGTTCATATCCAATCAGGTTTTCTATTTTTTGCTCCACATGCTGCGATTCGTATGACAGGGTATTAAGCTGTACGGTAAGGGAGAAAGTTCTTCGGACATCGGATTCGGAATCAACGTTGTAGCTGCCCGTGCCTGTAATGCCTGTGATGGTGTCCATTACCTTGCCGTCTTTTAGTAAGAAAATCCTGTATTTGTAGTGTAAGCTTGACTGTAGAAGAGCGTCTTTATCACGGTTTGTAATGTTATATTTCATTTTTATACCCCATATCCGCTTCGGCGGACTTAAATTCAATAGTTGAAAGCGTCTTTCTTTCAATCTTATACCTTAAGTTTTAAAACCACCACTGTGCATCTACATCGGAGAGACCGCTTTCATAAAGCGCTTTCATATCATTTACGTCTCCTACTTCGACCCATTCAAAGGTAATGGTTCTCAAGTCGCGGTGCCCGTTCTGAGAATCAGCAGGAGCGCCGGTAACTCGAATCATCCATATACGTCCGTCGCAGATTTTTAAAATAAGGGGTTTCTTGTTTACAAGGCGGTCTTTTAACTGTGTCCGGTAATGCATTCCCTCGAGCGGTTTTACCTCTTCGCTTGTCTCATCGATTTTTATAAAGCTTCCGGTGATGGAGCCGCTTTCATAGCTGGCATCTGAATTGGAGACAACGGATACGTATTTGCTGTTTAAAAGCTGCAATACCTGATTTGCCGTATTCCGGCTGGTATCACAGCCATCTACATCATAGATGGTTCCGTACAGACAGTCTTTGTCGGTGATGTAATACCCGTCAAATTCCGAGTATACATTATCAATGATAAAGGAATTTTCAATTCCATTGGTATAGGAGGACACGGAATACTGGTATTCGGCGCCGCTGCGGGCATATTTATCCGTGAAAGAAATATTAAAATCGGATAGCTTGTTTATTTCTTTTACATATATGATTACCCATTGTGTGCTTCCGAGTTCCCTTCTTTTAATGACAACATGGTCGGTGTTGCGCAAAGAAAAGCCTGTATTTCCGGCATCAAATTTTCCGTCGAAGTCTGCATTTATTTTTGTGTTATAATCCCATTCATCAGAGATATCCTTTACTGTCATGGATGAATCCGATGACAATATCAAATGGTTGTAAGTGCCGTCAAACAACTGTACCACCGTAATTTGGGACCAGTTTACAGCGGGGTGGTACAGGCTGTTTTCACCGCTGAAAAAAGTATTTCCTAAAAATATCATGATTCTAATATCCCTCCATATGTAATTTAGTCCAGCATGGCATATGACTTATGGTAAGCGTTTAGGCTATAGGCAGAGTTTACCCGTTTGACTTCAAATACAATGAAATCGTCGTCATCATAGTTCAGGTTTATAATTTCTGATGCTTTTCCCTCCGCAGTCACAAGATAAATGCCGTCTGCGGTGGAAATCCCTGCCTTGGGAAGGGGACAGTAGAGAACATAGTCGTCTGCCTTTAGTTCACAATAGTACAAATCACATACATGTACGATGCTTAAGGTAAACGTACCGCATTCTGTCTGCAGAAATGTTCCCAGCGGCAGTTTTTTTGCTTCGACAAAAAGGGAAAAATCCCCGTCAAGAGAAAAACCTTCATTATACTTTAAATAGTTATCCCCATACAGTGTCACGGTAGCGCCTTCGAAAAGGCAGTTGTCATTTTTCAACTCATAACCGATGGATTTGATATTGGTTTTGATGGAAATATAACCGCGCCGGTATTCATTTTCCAGCACAAGCACGGCATTGGTGGGGACTACGTTGTAATCAACGGCAACGGTAAGATATCCCGTGTCGAGCTTATAACCGTGGATGGTTTCTCCAATGGCGCGGAAGCAGTAAGTATAGTGGTTCTGTAAACCGCTGAAAGAATAGTTCATATATTCGCTTGTATAAAAAGTGTCTGAGCGGTTTAGTATGTTATGGTTGGAGTCGCACATAAAAAACTGATAGGACTTGAGGGGTTCTCCTTCCGTCTGCAGGTAGGTGAGCGTAAGAGAGAGGCTTGCACTTTTGCATACGGCAGGAAAATCTGCTATGGAGAAAACCGGTTTCGTATAGCAGTAGAATAGTGCGCTTTCCGACAGATTACTCTTATTGTTGTCTGCGTCAAATACCTGAACTGTCGCAGTATAGCACTTATTGGCTTGTAGGCTTCCGGCAGGTAAGGTGTGCAGAAGCTTCATCGTGAGCAGAGTTCGGTCATACACAATTTCATAGGTTTCAGGGTCAGTAATGATAAGGCGGTTTTTTACTGACTGGCTGCCCGTATAGGTAAAGCAGAAGTCATACGGCTCTGCCGGATCAAATACGCCGATTGCCATAAGAGAGGGCGTGGGCAGGGTTATGGTGTGGGTAGATTCAGAGCTTGCAATGGAAGCGGCTGAAAGGTTTACTGACATAATTTGTTTCTCCTTATGATTCAATGAATAATTGTGTCACGCCTATGCGGGTTATCTGGGTAGGATCAAAGGTGCCGTCATGAATGCTTAGGGAAACTTGTCCGCCTGCATAAGGTAAATATAAATTGGGACTGGCTGCGGCTGAGGTTTTGGAGTTTAACCCTTGTGCAAAAATGAAAAGATTCTTCCCTATATAGGAATCAGGAAGCGTTGTTGAGGCTGCATAGGTTCGTCCCCCGTCAGGCGTGGATTGATATATATAATTTGGAGCGCTGCCTAAATACTGACTTTTTATTTTACCGCCGCTACCCAATTTTTTTGTTACTGCATCGGCACCTCCTTCCGGCGTATACGTGACATATGCTCCGTCCGATTGTACGGAAAAGGTACAATTTCCCAAATTGCTGTTTAGTAAAGAGTACACTTCCGCAAGTGCTTTTTGGCTTGCGCCAATTCCAATGGCAGCCTCTTCGTTTGTGATTGTATTTTGAGAAATATCAGACAGTTTCACGTGCCCGAATGAATGCGGGGTTGCTTTTGAAGCGATATGTTCGATTAGGCTTGAAATGGCTTTGGCTTCACTTATACCATTGCCATTCTGTAATGCTGCCGCAATTTCTTCGTGCTCCTTTATGTAATGTATTAGGCTGCCCAGTGAAATTTTCTGTGTTGTGGTATCCGTTTCAATGATAAAAATATCGTCATCCCTTGCCGGAGGCAGTTTTGGAACGTGATTACCATGAGACCGTGCTATTTAAGGAATTATTTCCAGCGTTTGCAACGGCATATTGATACAGACCAAAGCCGACGACATTTCCGTGTACGGATGGGTATTGCGCAGAGATTTCTTTTATTGTGAATTCAAAAACTCCATTTGCAGGTATTGGGAATGTTAAACCGGAAGTGGAATCATCGCGCTGGACAATTGTTCCGTCTTCTCTCAAGCAGTATCCTATGCGGCTGCCGGTTACAAAAGAGGCACTTAATATTGATATCGTTGTGTCCAAACTGGGAACGCTAAAAAGAATGACCCTTGATGAGTTTAAATATCCGCCGGTCGTTTCAATATGGTAAGTCGAATAATCGATTCCATCCAACAAGAAGATGTATGTAACATTAGCGGCGCCATATAATTTTAACTCTCGCGGAATGGTTGTTTTAAAAGGGGTTACTGTATCGGCACCTCCTGTTTTATAACCGTAATTGCCGTTGCTGTCTACGCCAAAGGTGATTCCGCCCAAACTGTCGGTTAGTTTGTGATTTAGTGCGGCATATGCATCCGCAACGGCTTTCTGGCTTGCGCCCATGCCGTTAGCAGCAGCGCCTTCTGATACTGCATTGGTATAGGTATCTGATAATTTTACATGTCCCAATAAGCTGGTCGTTGCCTTGGATGATATATGGCTGATTAGGGTTGATATAGCATTGGAGATTTTTCCCATAATGATGCCGGTTTTTTCACCTGTTTTTATGTCAGAAAGGTCGGAAGCTTTTGCAAAAGAGATTGTAGTGTTGCTGGCATCGTCTGTACTTTTCATTTTTTGGTTCCATTTTGTGCGTTCGGAAGCAGTAATATGTATGGTATCATTTTCGGTATGAAAATCCAGTTCAGCCTGACTTGCTTTTGTGCCTATAGCGGCATCAAGGGCATCGCCGATACCGCCGCTTTCCTGTAATGCCCTCGCAATCTCTCCCAAAGTGTCAAGTGTAGAAGGAGCACCGTTAATCAACTCGGCAATTTTAACATCGGTGTATGCGTTGGAACTGGCATAGGCGACATCAATGGCTTTTTGCTGTAGGGCAGAAACAGGCTTTAGCGTATCGGCGGTATTGTCAACATCAGAAAGTCCGATTTGTGATTTTGTTACGGTGTGCGGGTTAGTGTTATCGGCCAGATGAGAAGAAACATTGTCGGACAAACTTTTTCCCAGCGCACCGTCGTAAATGGTGTTTTCCGTAGTGCCGAAGGGCAAATTGGCATAAGGAAGCTTGCGGTTGTCGTCCAAAGGCGCAATGCCGTTTTCGGAACCGACAGCGGACTCTTTTACAAAGTAATTTGCAATTTCTTTATGTTCTTTTATGTAGTTTATCAGGCTGCCTAATGAAATTTTTTGTGTTGTGGTGTCGTTTTCAATGATAAAAATATCATTGTCCATGGTAAGGGAAGCTTCAGGCAATTTGCATATTCTGATTTTTCCGTTAGTCATTTTAAATATCCTCCTTTATGATTTCAGATTTCCCCGAATAGCGCTGATATACATATCTTTCAGATTTTTTGTTCCGCAGGGCATGGTGACCCACACGCTCTGTGTCACTTTCAATGGTATGCCCAATCCGTTTGGAACGGTATATAGATGTCCCTCCCGCACAATTTGATAAGTGCCGTCATCGTTTACTCCGTAAATGACGGAGGGGAAGGTCTTGTCATAATAGATGCCGGCAAGTTTTTCAGCCAGTTTCTTTTCTATGGTACTCAGTAGGATGTTATTTAATTTGTTCATAATTTAACCTGATTTCTGCATTATTCTTAAGAATGGGACATAAAAGCAGAGGATTTCTGCCGTCTGCTTTTATGTCCCGATTTTTAGCGTATACGTCTGTGAGAATGCTGTATATTGTCCAGTGGCAGCCGCTCCAAGGATTTTAAAATATATTCTGCACCTGAATTGTTAGTGACGTTTGGACAGCTTATGGCGAGATTGTCTATGTGTATTTGTGAAGCCCCACCGGAATATGGAGAAGCATAGCCGCCGCTTACAGAAGAGAGGGAGCAATACCTTTGCGCGTTTGCAATGATACTGCGCTGCTGCTCGGGGGTGATAACAAGCTCTCCGTGCTGCAGTATGGCGGGCAGTTCGTTTGGAAGCAGGTTCCCTCTTCCAAGTTTCTGCAGTATAGAAAGGGAGGGGCAGGACGGGGCAGCAAGCCCAGGTGTGGTGGCGTAGCCTTCGTCAAGCCCGCCGTGGAAGCGTGCTATGGCGGTATGGAAACGGGAGGAAATGTTTTTCATGGTGCCGGCGGAAAGTTTTTTTGGCGGCGGGTCTTGGGTATTATTATACTCGGTATTATTTCCGTTACCCGATTGTTTTAGGTTTTGTACGGAAGGCGAGTCCCCTACTTTTCCGCCCACAGTATTGCCGGCAGCGGCTTCGGCTCTGATTTTGGCGGCATTGGCAGCTGCGTCTGCCTGTGCCTGCTGCATGGCGATGTACTGCTCTGTAAAGCTCCTTAAGGTGTCCAGCCTGCCGTTTAATACTTGTGTTTCCCAGTCAGCGCCAAGAATTTCAGAAGCAATCAAACGGTTCTGTTGTTCTTCATAGATACTGGAGATTTCAGCCCACGCTTCTTTGTAGGCTTCGAGAGCATGAATCTGGCTGTCAAGACCCTTGACAGCGTTTTCCATTTCCTGTTCCAGTGATTCCATCTGTGTTTCAAGGCGGGAAATACTTATTTGCGTTTTTTGGTCGGCAAGATTGTCCTCGGCATTGCGGATAGCTGACCTGTCTGTCGTATAGACGAGCTGACTTCCGTCATAAACTTTGTTTACACGCTGCGTTTTGGCACGTTCTACTTCATACTGTGCCTTTTCTAAGTCAATCTGTGCTTTTCTTGCAGCGTTTGCCTTATTTAAGGAGTCGATTTCTTCCTGTATGGCATCGATTTTTATTTGGTAGGAGCTTTCTATGACTTCTTTTTGTTTTTCCAGTCTGCTGATTTCACCATCAATTCTGCCGGTTACGGCGTTCGATGCTTTGTCATAAAGAGAGAGCTGGCTGTCATACATGCTTTTGAGCGCATCGTAATATTCCTCTGCGCTGATTTTACCGTTATGATAATAGTTCTCGATAGTATGCCTGCGTTTCGCTATGTATGCCTGAAAGGTGATGAGGTTGGCATCAAGTTGTTTTTCCAAAAGGTCTGTTTCTTTGTCAAGGTGTGCCTTCCAGTCGGTTTCTGCCTGTTTGGAGGCGGAAGAGGAAGAAGCTGACTTACTAAAATTTCCCAGGTCAATTTTACTAACAAGGGTATTGATTTTATTGATATCGGTTTTGGCTTTGCGGGTAACCTTATCTACATAATCTTGTGATAACCCTTGTTCCAGCGCGGAAGTGGACCATGCAACAAGCTGTGCTTCAGCAAGTGTTTGATAACTGTTTGCAAGGTCATAATTTGTAGAAGCGAGATATGAGTCTGCGTCGGCTTCCGTCTCGATTTTGGATACATTGTCGATAATGCCTTGCACCATTTGTGCTTTCATTTCGACGATACGGGCTTCGGCGAGCTTATACATTGCATGTTCATTTATACCTAACTGACCGTCTTCAAGAGTGAGATAGTCTAAAAATTTTGCACCTTGTTCTACAATTTCCTGAAATTGGTCTATTGTAATGTAACCGGTGGAAGCGTAGGTATCCATTACATTTTTAAGATTAGAGTAGGCAGAATGGATTTCTGTAAGCTGTTCATTTAACTTACCAAGGGTGTTTAGCGTATTTTCGGTATCCTTCATGGCAAATATATCGGAAAAAGAAACCGAAGATTGCCTATTGGAGATGGAAGCTTGGACTTCTCTGATTTTTGTAATTAACTTTTCCAAAGACAGCAGGCTTCCTTCCGGTACTTCAATTTTAGCTGCAATTTCCAGTTCTTCAGAGGTAAGCTGGCGAAGGAAGAATTCGCTAGCCAAATAGTCTGAATCATTTATTTTTTCTTTGATGCTGTTTATCAAATTGTTTTTGTCATCAATTTTAGTCTGCAAATAAATAATCAGAGGATTGTTTTTATCAAAACCTTCTGTTGCAGTAAGTTGGTTGATGGTTTCTTGAAGGGATTCGACTGAAAAATTGCCGTTAAACGCCTCTGTTAAAGCAGTCTGTATTTCGTCAGAATCAATTTTGTTGATGGCATATAGAAGTTCCTGTTCCAACCAGTCACTTACTTCATTCCAATTACCGGAATCAATGTTGGAAGGTAGTGAGCCTATCCAGTCGCTATTTAGCAGAACATCTTTGACCAGACTCTGCATATCAGAATTCATTTGACTAAAGTTCCATCCGGCAGAATCTGTTGAAAGCCATGTGTTAATATAACTTGACATTTCGGAATTTGATGCGGTTATTTTACTTTTGATTGTCTGCACAATATCTTCATATTCCGAACCAAGACTGCTTAATGCATTTTTTAATTGTTCAATTTGTGTGTCGTCCAATGCTGAAAAATCCCATGTTGAAGAATCCCAAACTGCTTCGCGATGAACACCGGAACCAATGTATTTGACAGTGTATTTATATAAGTCTGAATACTTTTCCGAAAATGGATCGATTCCAATCTTGGTTAATGCCTGTAAAATAGACCTATTTATATCAGCATCTGTTAAAGTTAATGTGGATAAGTTGTCCTTATCTATTTCTGCCAAAGCGCTTAAAAATGATGATTTTTTTTCTTGTGCACTTTCTAATTCTTGCTGATATTCATCGAGGCTTGCTGTATACCCTGCCCATACATCCGGCATTTTTTCAAGAATTTGCTGGTTTGCTAATTTCCGCTGAGCGGAAACAAGATTGTCTAGAGAACCTACGATGGTATCAATATTTCCCGAT
>ERZ778515.2376-NODE-2376-length-10903-cov-3.282264_pt1 | contig 10903 bp, 10 predicted proteins | sample MGYA00510343_ERZ778515 | MGnify/ENA primary metagenome ERZ778515 (study PRJEB29527, sample SAMN07138965) | mouse gut metagenome | material: feces | host: mouse | place: China:Nanjing | collected 2016-01-25 ...
TACTGTCCATGGCTTAAAAAATAAAAATTAAGAGTAAGACAAGAATACCGATAAAGAAGGCATAAGCGTACTTCTGAACGGCACCACCCTGCAAACCGCGAATTTGGAAGCCGAGAGCATTGGTTCCCCAGGCGAGAAAATCGAAAAATCCATCGACAATGTGACGGTCGAACCAGGCGATAGGCTTGGAGATATGCGCGAAAATAATACGATGGGTGACGTACTGATAAACTTCGTCCAAATAGAAACGCTTATATGCCCATCGGTGCAAATTCCGGAACTTTTCCTGAATGGCATTGGCTACCGGCTGACGCTCTCCCATATAGATATAAGTGGCAAGAGCAATGGACACTACAGCGATAGCAATGCTCGTACCTGCAACATTCCAATCAAGATGAATATCATAGGACTGACCATCGGCACTGACGAAATTGCCGAAAGGTATGAAACCTGCTGCACAGGTAACAAGAGCCAGGAAGACAAGAGGAACTGTCATTGTGAGTGGTGCTTCATGCGGCGTATGCCTGGCATGAAGTTCCTTGTTCTCTGTTCCCCAGAAAATACCGAAATAAAGACGGAACATATAGAATGCAGTCATAGCGGCGATAGCTGTCATAATCCATCCCATAAACGGACTGTAGGCAAAACAAGCTGTCAGAATCTCGTCTTTTGAAAAGAAACCGGAAAAAGGAGGAATACCGGCTATAGCCAAACATGCTATGAGGAACGTTATGTGCGTAATAGGCATATATTTGCGCAAACCGCCCATAGCTGACATTTCATTACTGTGAACTGCATGAATTATACACCCTGCACCCAAGAAAAGAAGGGCTTTGAACATGGCATGGGTAAAGAGATGGAACATAGAAGCCATGTAACCAAGACTACCGTGGTGTTCATGTCCTGTAGCTATTTCCGTACAAACGCCAAGGGCTACCATCATGAAAGCTATCTGTGAGATTGTAGAGAAAGCCAATACACGCTTTATGTCACTCTGCGCACAGGCAACAGCAGCGGCATAGAACGCAGTAAACGCGCCTACCCAAGCGACTATACTCAAGGCTTCGGGAGCATACTGTATCCACAAAGGAAACAAACGGGCTACCTGAAACACTCCGGCAACAACCATGGTTGCGGCATGAATAAGAGCAGAAACAGGTGTGGGGCCTTCCATTGCATCGGGCAACCAGATGTGCAAGGGGAACATAGCACTCTTACCGGCACCGCCAATGAACATCAGCACAAGGGCCGTGGGAAGTATGAAACCACCTTTTGCAAAGCCTTCGGCATCGAAATCAAAACCAAACGATCCGCAATAGTAACCGTAAATGAGAATACCGATAAGGAAAAACATATCAGCAAAACGTGTCACAATAAAGGCCTTTTTCGAAGCCGCAATAGCTGCGGGAGAAGTATAATAGAAACCGATGAGCAGATAAGAGGATACACCCACAAGTTCCCAAAAGAGATACATTTGAAAAATGTTGGTGGCCACAACAAGACCAAGCATGGACATAGTGAAAAGGCTCAAATAGGCATAATAACGCTGAAAACCGCGCTCACCATGCATATAGCCGAAAGAATAAACATGCACCATGAGAGATACCGTAGAGATGACTATAAGCATCATCACGGAAATAGAGTCTAGCATAATACCCATAACAAAGTGCAGGCTTCCATCGAAGAATGGCAACCAATTAATATTGTACGGTACTATCGTCTCAAAAACGCCATCAGCTGTTCGTGGCATGGTGAAATATCCATAAGCTGTAGCATAAGACAATACCGCCACCATGCCCAAGACGCAAGTGCCGACCAGTCCGGCGGCCTTATGGCTGAGCCACTTTCCGCAAATTCCCAATAGCAGGAAGGAGAGAAAGGGCAGCAATAGGATTAATATTGTATATTCCATATTTTTAATGTCAGGAAAGTCGTTACATCAGAATTCAGCATTTATTGTATACATCCGGACTAAAACGGTCTTTCAGATTCATCCAATGATCAATATCCTCAAAAAAACTGATGAAAACAACTATGAAACTAAATTACCACTTCATCTTTTCCAACTTATCTACCGTAATATCCTTGAGCAGGCGATAAATATTTATCATGATGGCTATTGCAACAGCACTTTCGGCAGCAGCAATGGCAATGCCGAAAAGTGCGAAGAAATACCCCTCATGACCGTTGGGATAAAGCATACGGTTAAACACTGCAAAATTAAGGTCGGCCGAATTGAGCATTAACTCAATAGAAAGCAAGATGGCCAAAGTGCTCCGACGGGTAAGGAACCCGAAGATACCGGCAAACATCATAACAGCCGAGATTATCAAGATATATTCTATCTGTATCATTTGTCTGATTTTATATATAACTACCGTTTACGGGCAATGAGCAGACCAGCCACGATACATGCCAACAACAGAACACTGACGGCTTCAAAAGGCAGGAGATAACCATCATTGCCTGATGAAAGCATAAAACGACCAATCTCATTAATGGAGTTGTGTGAAGCATCTCCGACAGGTTCTTCAGGTGCACTGAGAGCTACAACATTTTTAAAGAGATTTTGCTTGAGAAGTACTCCAATAAAGGTAAGAAATCCCACCAGTGTCAGTACAAATCCCCAAGAGGCATCTTTCGCGGTACGTTTCACTACAGCATCATTTCCGCCTTTGGTTAACAAAATAGCAAAAACATAAAGCACAATGATGCCGCCGGCATAAACCATTGTCTGAACAGCGCCCAGGAAGGTGTACCCCATCAGGAAATACATACCTGCTGTGCCCAAAAGCACAAAAAGCAGATATGTGGCAGCTCGTACGATGCTCTTCGTTACCACGGTGGCGACGGAAGAGAGTACTATGACCACTGCCAATATTACAAACATGATATTTTGTGAATCCATTTATTAAGTAATTTTTAGGCCTCAGCCGGTTTGGCAGCAGGAGGCGCTGCTGTAGCGACGGCCTCCTTCTTTACTACTTTCTTTTCTTGCACCTTACTCCCAGGATGATTCAAAATCTTGATAAGTTTTGAACGGTCGAACACCGCATTCTCAAAACTTTGATCGAAAGTGATGGCATCATGCGGACAGGCACGCGTACAAAGCTGACAGAACATACAGGCTCCCAGGTTATATTCATATTTTACCAGGCGCTTTTTCTTCTTGCCGTCTTCGTCCTCATAAAATTCGCTTGTTACATTCAACGTACCGTTAGGGCAGGCCATCTGGCAAAGACCGCAACCGATACACTTATGTTCATTATTCTCATTATGAGGCATCGTCAGCGAACCGCGAAAGCGATCGAACATTTGAAGTTCACTGCGATTTTCAGGATATTGTTCGGTGATTTTCTTGGTAAAAAACTCACGCATAGTGGTTTTCAGACCAATACCCAAAGTTTTGAGCCCACCGAATAAGCCTTGAATATAATTCTTTTCTTCGTTCATGATTTACTACGGATTAAAAGTGGAACTCCCACGATACGGCCAAAGCCATCAATATCAGATTGACCATGCTGATGGGAACGAGGTACTTCCATTCCAACGAGAGTATCTGGTCAATGCGCAAACGTGGAAACGTCCAGCGTAACCACATAAGGAGGAAGACCACGAAGAATGTCTTGCCGACAAACCACACCGCACCGGGTATGTAGTCCATTACTGCATTGAAGCTGTCAAGGCCGGCAATATGAAGCGGTGCCCATCCTCCCAGGAAGATGGTAGATGCGATGCCTGCGCAGATAAACAGATTCAGATATTCAGCCAAATAGTAATAACCGAAGTGCATACCGGAATATTCCGTATGATAACCGGCTGTCAGTTCGCTCTCACTCTCAGGCAAGTCAAACGGGCCGCGATTACATTCGGCATTACCAGCCACCAAATAGATGACAAAGGCAACAACCGCGGGCAAATGGCCACGGAATATATTCCAGCCTTCAGCAGCCTGCTGCGCACAAATTTCAGAGAATGACATCGTACCGGTGAAACAGATCATGGTAAGCATTGTCATACCGATAGACAACTCATAACTAATGATCTGGGCGCCGCTACGCATGGCACCGATCAGCGAATACTTGTTATTACTGCTCCAACCGGCCAAAAGAATCCCTACCACACCTATGCTGGAAATGGCCAGGAAGAAAAACACACCGACGTTGAAATCAATGATTTGCGCACCGGCATTCCAAGGCAAACAAGCGAATGTGACCATTGAAGCCGTGACAACGAGAAACGGCGCCAGGCTATGCAGGAACATATCCGTCTGGCGTAAATTGATAATCTCCTTTGTCAGCATCTTGAACACATCGCTAAACACCTGAAGCGTACCCCAAGGACCTACACGCATCGGCCCTAGACGACACTGAAAAGCGGCGCAGACTTTTCGCTCCATATAAATAAGAGCAATGGCAAACACGGCATAAAGCGTAATGAGGACAAGCGCCACCAGAACACTTTCTGTCAGAACAGCCGCCCACTCCGGCATAAATCCGGTAAGCAAACCGTGTAGCCAGGAACTTACTGTATTGAAATTAAACATTTCTTTGTTATTTTAATGTTAACGGTCAATGTCCGGAACTACATAATCGACAGTTCCGCCTATGGTTATAAGGTCGGCAATCATGCTGTTACGACACGCCGTGTCCATAGCGGCAACAAGCGGCAGACCCGTAGAGCGATAATGTAACCGGTAAGGAGTTTTGTCTCCCTTGCTTTCAAGCAGAACGCCAAACTCTCCGCGGCTTCCTTCCACAGAAGTATAATAAGTTCCGGCGGGCACCTTAATGATTGGCTTCATCTTTTCCTGGAAGTTACCTTCCGGTATATTGTCGATAAGCTGTTCGATAATATCCAGACTCTCAAGAATTTCATCCATACGCACCATATAGCGGGCAAAGCTATCGCCTTCGGTACGCGTTACTTCATTAAACCGTACCCTGTCATAAGCAGCGTAAGGGCGCAGCTTACGGACATCATTATGCCATCCCGCAGCACGTCCCGTACCTCCGGTACAGCCAAAAGAGATGCACTGCTCTTTTGTCAGAACGCCGACACCTTTCGAGCGGTTCTGGAAGATAACGTTACCGGTAAAGATATCGTGGTATTCCTGAATATTCTTACGCATATACGGGATAAACTCCTTCACACGCTTCTGGAAATTTGGATGGATATCCGCCATCACGCCGCCTATCGTGTTATAATTCAAGATAAGACGTCCGCCACAAGTCTCCTCAAAGATATCGAGAATTTTCTCACGGTCGCGGAAACCGTAGAGGAAAGCCGTCGTGGCTCCGAGGTCTTGGCAGAGACAGGAGAAGAAGAGGATATGCGAGTCTATACGCTGCAATTCATCCATAATTGTGCGTATCACCTTTACACGGTCGCTCACCTCTACTCCCATAGCCTTTTCAATGGTCATGCAAAGGGCATGGCGGTTTTGCATGGCTCCAAGATAATCCAGCCGGTCGGTCAGCGCGAGGGTCTGCGGATAAGTCATGTCCTCACTTATTTTCTCCACCGCACGGTGAATATAACCAAGGATGGGATCGATCTTTCTGATGCGTTCACCTTCCAGACTCACACGGAAGTGAAGCACACCGTGAGTGGAGGGGTGTTGAGGTCCTATATTGACAACATATTCATCCTTTTCGAATATACGGTTTTCCGACCGCGTCACGGTGCCGTCGGCATTGAGCGTAAGAGTTTCCGTAACATCAGCCAAAGGCTCATTCGTCATGCGTAGCGGATTATTCTTTTCCGTCTCATCGTCTTTGCGGAAAGGATATCCCACCCAGTCTTCACGCATGAAAACACGGCGCATATCCGGATGTCCGGTAAATCTGACACCGTAAAAGTCAAAAACCTCACGCTCATAAATATTGGCAACATCCCAAAGGTCGCTCACGCTAGGGAGCAATGGGTTCTCACGGTCGGTTGTAGCTGTTTTCAGGCAAACTTGCTTGTGCGTTACGGTAGACTCCAGCTGATAAACCACACCGAGGCCATCTTCCTGCCAGTCCACACCAGTCAGATTAACCAGGAAGTCCATTCCTTCTTCTTTGCGCAATCTCTCCATTTCGGCGCGCAAATCTTCCGGCGCAAAAAAAGCGGGTTTCAACTCATTTTCAGCCGGAGCGGCCGGTGTGGCAGAAGCGGCAGGACGAGGTGCAGCCGCTTTCGTAGCCGTTGCTTTAATGTTTTCACTTTCCATCATGCCTGTTCCTCCTCATTATAAATGGTTTGGGCCCTTTCGGCAGCTTGCGCCTTATAGGGGTCTTTCTGTTTGCGGTTAGTCGTGCCAAAGAAGTTTTCCACTTTCACTTTGCGTTGGAGCTGCATCATACCGTAAAGGAATGATTCCGGACGCGGAGGACATCCCGGCACATAAACATCAACAGGAATGATGTTATCCACACCGTTCACCACATGATAAGATTTTGTGAAGGGACCGCCCGAAATGGCACATCCTCCCACTGCTACCACATACTTCGGATCGGCCATCTGATCATAAAGACGCTTCAGCACCGGAGCCATTTTTGTGGTGATGGTACCCGACACAAGAATAACGTCAGCCTGACGCGGACTATTACGTGTCACTTCGAACCCGAAGCGGGCAATGTCGTAACGAGCCGCACAAACGGCCATAAATTCAATGCCGCAACAACTCGTGGCAAAAGTCAGCGGCCAGAGAGAGTTGGAGCGTCCCCAGTCGATAAGTTCGTCCAAACTGCGTACAATGACATTTGTACCGTTGGCGTTAAGTTCAGCCACAAGCTTCTCGAATGTCTCATTGTCCTTGAAATCCTCATAAGGAATGGACTTGATCTTGGGTTTCTTCATTACTGCCATTTCAACGCTCCTTTCCTCCAGGCATAGGCCAGGCCCAGAACTAAAATAAACAGGAAGAAGAGCACACTCAGCAGGCCGGCCGGGCCCAGCGAGCGCATAACGACGGCCCAAGGGAAGAGGAACATCGTCTCCACGTCGAACATAAGGAAGAGAATGGCAAAGAGGTAGTAACCCACGCGGAATTGCATCCAGGAGCGTCCGCGTGTCGGCACACCACACTCATAAGCCTCCTCTTTCTGCTCGTTGAAGCTACGCGGCGAAATCAGCTTGGCCAACAACGTCACGACGGCGACAAACAAGATACCTGTCAGCAAAACCGTGACAAATAAGGTAAAGTTCATAGCTCTTTAGTGTTATGATTAATATTATTGTTTATATGTTTCCCAAGCAAGACAGACCACACGTGGCTCTGCGGGCATATAAGACGAAAAGTGCCTGCACATTCGGATTGTAAGGGCTTTCCCGATGTACAGACACAATGATGAGGCACAAAGACACGCCTGTCTTCGGCCTTTACCATAATAAGATGAGCACACTTCTCCTCTGAAGAGAAAATGCCGTATAATTTGCCCTTTTTCACATTGTCCGTCTTACAGAGGGCAAAATTACAAAAAGAAGTCAAAAAATGATAAGCCCACCTTACAAATCTTGTGTTAAAAATACGTTTTGAACCGCTAAATATACGCTGCTGCCCTAAAAAGCGATGGCGCCAACCGTCACACTCTCTGCTGTTTTCCGCATTTTTCATCTTTACCTTGAGGCGTTCCGGATTTTCCACAATTAATTCCAGCCTGCGCAACCAATAAAAAAATCGGCATCTATCCGTTGGTTGTTTTCTTCAAAAAACCGGTAATCCGGAAATGGCATCCAGCCGCCCAATCATAAAAAATACGGTACTTCCCGTTTTTAACACTATTTGCTTTCGGCCGGAGAATCATGTATCTTTGTAACAGCGAAGCGGGACTTTCTTACGGAAGCCCCGCTTTTTCTATATTTCTCAGGCATATTCCGGCCGTTTTTTGCCCTATTCTTTCAGAAAACTCCCCGTATTACAATTTAAAATGCAAGTATTCGTGTTAAAATTCGAATAAGGACTTTTCCCGCCGCACTACCTGCAACCTATGTTTTAACACGCTGAATTGTAACAGAAAGTTAAAAAGGTTAATCCTGCCGTTCTCCCTCTGTCCCTCATCATGCGGTCTTTTTTGCTTTGGCACGATATGTGCATTCACCCCGTCCCCCCCACCCCCCCCCCCGCCGGGACTCCCCCCCTCACCCCCCCGCCCGCCCCCACGACCGCTCCCGGCCGCCAGCTGCCGCCACTGCCAATCAAAAGCTGACGGCAGACACCACGAAAGGTTTCTGCCGTCAGCATCACAAACATTTAATTTTTATGGTCAGAATATGAAAAGGATTACAGACGCTTCAGTTCATCTCCGGCCGCACCTTGCCCCTTGTATTTGCTCCGGACGGTGTTGAAGCGATAGCGCAAGGTCACTTCAAAACGGCGGCTGTCTGATTCTGACTTCTGCACAAAGCGCGAGCGTTCCATCAGGATATTGACCGTCTGGTTGCTGTGAAGCAAATCCTGACCGCGGAGTGTGACGGTAAGAGCGTCTTTCATGAATGTCTTGGAAAGTGATACGTCAAGCCAGTGCACGACATTCGAGATACAGACATTCTGATATTCTCCGCGGCTCTGAAAACGATAGTCCGCATTGAAGACCAACCCGCCGGGAAGGGTGAAGGCATTGTTCCACGCACCAACAAACATCGGATTGTCGAATTTTCTCATACTGCCCAAAAACGGCATTTCCAGTCTGCTCTGAACTATCACAGCAGTGAAATTCGGATGCCACAAACCTATTTTCGGAGCGGCGGTAAGCATAGCCTGCAATGTAGGGAATGACTTGTTGATGTGTGAGATCTTTGTCGTTGACGGCCGCTCTGGCAGTGATGTTCCCCAAAAGATAATGGCATCTTTTTCCTGACGGAACGTCAACACACCTTGCAGAAACTTCCACACACCGGTGAGCGTCACATCGTGTGTCACGGTAGGGCGCAATGTGGGGTTACCTCCCTGCAGGAGAAACCGGTTGCCGTAAGTGACATTGTTGCTCAGCTGCATATACTCCGGACGCCGGGTTTTAGCCGTATAGGCAGCCATGATCTGTACACGCCCTATAGCTGTGGCCAGCGAGAGTGACGGAAACAGGTTGCTGAACACACGGCTTTGGTCATTGCTGCGCACATGATTTTCAAAATAGTCGAATCTGACGTTTTCATAACGCAAACCGGCCGACACCTGTCCAAGTCCTTTCACCTGACGGGCATATTCCGCAAAACCTGCGGCATTTTGCTCCTTCAACTGCGAACGGGCTGTATTCACACCCCAATCATTCACAGGCACGAGGTAATCGTCGTGACGGTTCGTAAAGGTATATTGTCCGCCCACAGTGAGCCGGCCACCCCAAATGGGCAACTGATATTGCGCCTTGCCTGCCACAAGGCGGTTGCGCACGTTGTTGAGCGAATGCACCAGGCGGTCGTCATGTTCCGCACTGTTCTCCGCTGTCTGTTGGTCATCGGAGGAGCCATCGGCATAGAAGTCCACATCTGCGGAAAATTCGCCTCGGCCCAGCTTGCCGGTATAATAGGCGTTCACCTGATGTTGCGGATCGGAATCAGCATGAGCGGTTATGAAGTTTTCCAGACGGTCGTAATACACGCCATCGGCCTTGATATCACTGTTGATACGCCCTGCTGTCTCGTCCTTCATCACATTGAAGAGCTGATAGCGCAATCCAAAAGAATGATTCTCCGACAACTCATAGTTGAATCCTGCAGTGGCATTCAGACTCCTCTTCTGATTTTGAGTATTACTGGAAAAAGGCAATGTCCATAGAGTGTCGGCATACGTTATCTGGTCGCTTTGCTGCCGGCCATAATATCTTCGGTGGCGGTAATAGACTGAGGCGAATACGTCAAGACCGTCTTTGCGATAATTAAGCGCCAATTGCCCGTTGCCGGAACCATTTTTTCCTTGACTGAATACAGCTGTGGCATCCGCACCGAACCCTTCTCCCTGACGTTTTTTAGTGCGGATGCGCACCACTGAGCCTACAGAGGCATCGTAACGTGCACCGGGATTGCGGATCACCTCCACGCTTTTTATCTCATCGGAGCGCAACTGCACCAGTTCATTGGCGTCGCGCACCTGCCGGCCGTTGATATAGATGACCGGCGCTCCCTTGCCGAGCACCTCTATCTTGTCGTCTTTTTTGACCAGTCCCGGTACTTTCTGAAGCAAGTCCTCAGCCGTCCCGGCATTTTCAAGAGCGGTGCCGGCCACTTCTGTTTCCAAGCCTGCAGCCGTAAGGCGTGCCACAGGGCGCGCAGCCGTCACCATGGCTTCGTTCAAAAGGTGGCCACTGTTTGTCAGCGTGATGTCACCCAGCACTGTCCTACCCTTTTCAAGCGGAAGAAACAAAGTTTCATAGCCCACCAGCGACACACGCAATAAGCCCCCTCTGCCTTGAGCGGACAACTCAAAGCAACCGTCGCCTTCGGTCATGACACCCGTCACCACTGCCGAGTCTGGCAACGACAACGCCACTACACTGGCCAATGCCACAGGAGCACCTTTTTGGTCGATAATACGACCCTTGTATTGTGCCTGAACGGTAACAATCCCAAAACAGAGCGCAAAAAATAATAAGAACTTTTTCATGAATGATAATTTTTCAGCATCTCACGTCCGAAAGGAAGCGTGCATGCTTTGTCACAATTATAGAGTTCACGGCAGATACTGGTCGAATATCTTCTCCAGTTCCTCAGGCGTTATGGCGAGCAGTCGTATTTGCTTGAAAAACTCCGGAACATCGTTCTCGAAGAAATTCTTACGCCGCGTTTCCAAAATAAGCGTCTTGGCCTCATTGGCAACAAAATAGCCCAAGCCACGTTTATTATAGAGTATGCCGCATGAGGCTAACTGGTCGAAAGCCTTTACCGCAGTGTTTACGTTAACTTCAAGTAAAGCGGCGTATTC
>ERZ778515.2405-NODE-2405-length-10804-cov-5.268397_pt1 | contig 10804 bp, 7 predicted proteins | sample MGYA00510343_ERZ778515 | MGnify/ENA primary metagenome ERZ778515 (study PRJEB29527, sample SAMN07138965) | mouse gut metagenome | material: feces | host: mouse | place: China:Nanjing | collected 2016-01-25 ...
GAAAGTTCGCACGATTACACATCCGAAAAGGACCTTTGTAAAATGCAAATGTTTCATAGTTGAAAATGATGGATTTATACTGTAAGATAAGCTATGAATAGCGCTATAAGCACGCATATTCATAGCGGTATAAATCTAACAGGCTTATCTTAATCTGCAAATAATTGGGTGAAAAAGAATAAAAAGAGTCCTTGTTATAGTTTTTATGGTATTTGCGGTACTTGATAAAAAGCCCCCGAAAGTTTTATGTCTGACTTTTGGGGGCAATTTGTATTTGACATGCTTTATATAGATGATGGAAGCCTGTTTTTTATTTGATTATTGCTACAAAACCACCTCGCGGCATACACTTAATGGCGAGTATACCATTCCCCGGAAGTGGCATATTCTCTTTAATAGAGAAACTCCGCTGCGTGTCACCATCCATAAATATGGAAATTTTCTTTCCTTTTTTTGCAATAGATTGCAAGGGAACGCTCAACGTTTTGGCTTCATTCATTGCATTAATTCCTGCAATATACCATATATTCCCTTTACGGCGTGCCATCACGACTGCTTCTCCGGGATACCCACCCAATAACTTGGTATCATCCCAAGTGGTCGGCAGATCGGATAACAGTCTTTTTACCGGTTCAGGTAAACTGTAATATGCGGAAGGCCTATCCGGCATGTGTTGCAATGCCGATTCAAATAAAACGGGCAAAGCCAGTTCATGTCCATGTGAGGTTATGTGAGGGTGTTGGGAATCGGAGAATGTACCGGGGGTGTAATCCATAGATCCTATCACATTTCTTGTAAAAGGCAAAGTGGCATTATGGACGGCTGCTTTCTCTGTCAATATTGGTTTATTATTATACCATTCTGCACCGTATACAGCCTCGTAAGACATCAAATTCGGATAAGTACGTTGCCATCCGCGTGGGATAGTAGCGCCATGGAAATTTACAATCAGTTTGTATTTAGCGGCATCTTCAAGAATATCTATATAATAATCCATCATAGCCACACTGTCATCGGCAAAAAAATCCACTTTGATTCCTGATACTCCCAAATCATTCAACCATTTATACTCCTTTTCCCTATTCTCGCGTTTGTTTAAACGATATAACGGCTTTGGACCAAGCCACTGCGTACTTGAGTTATACCATAACAGGGATTTTACCTTATGTTCATGGGCATATTTTACAGCATCTTCCATTCCACCGCCGTTTGCCATTACATCCCATTCCCAATCTATCAAATTATACGGCCATTTCATGGCTACTGCCAAATCTATATACTCTTTTACCCTCTGGTAATCCTTAGAACCATGGTTATATGCCCAATACACCCACGACACTAGGCCGGGATTAATCCAATCCACGTTGTCTATGACAGAAGGATCGGAAACATCTGTTACTAATGTAGATTCTACTACATCAGTCAGGCTCCCCATGATAAGCAATCGCCAAGGAGATACCCACTCACCTTGAACCGGAAGCTGTTTATCGGATAATCCCACTTTATAAACATCTGCATGTTCATCATTATATAGGAATGAACCGCAATGTCCCCGCCTGATGTTGGCCTCTGTCATTAACATAAAGACCGAATCCTGCAATTCAACAAGACCGGGGTATCCCCATTTGTTCACTTTGTGTGGCTCAACCGGGGCACCGGAAGTGGCTAACGGATAAAAACCTTCATAACCTACACTATATGATTGTATCCATCTTTTGGCCTGTTGTGGAATAGTATACGCCGTATGTTCATTCAGAAGTTGCTCTTCGGCTTCAGCCGCACGGATTCCATATTGAAAGGCAATTCCATCGTCATATACTCTGAACGTCACATTCAGATTCTGTCCGCTTCTGTTTATAAATGAATATACTTGCTCTGTAGCTCTGTTTTTGCAATGACTCCGTTTTCCCGTCACCATTCGGTAATTATCAGTGATGCGTCTGGCTCGGGAGACAGACTTTAATCTCATATTATCGGTCCATTGCTGTTTATTGGTTTCCAATCCAAGAGTAGTTCGGGACAATATGCGCTTTCCTTCGTAATCTACAGAAAAAGAAACGCATCCGTACGTATCGGATTGGGATGATTCTATTGCAACTTTCAGTTTTCCGTTAGGCGATATGATATTTCCTTTTAGCTGAACGCACAATGCAGACAAGGCGAATATCATTAATCCCGTCTGTCTTAATACATTATTCATATTGATTGATTTATTTAATCCAGTTGTAAGGTAATGTTGTTATTGTCTGGTTTTCCGTTTACTTTGATGGTGTTTTGCCGGATACTCTCCTGAATTCACCCGGTTGACGTCTCCGTTTATCCATTGCCGGTTCGCCAACGTATCGGGGTGGCCCGGAACGTCGCCTTTCAGCAGGCGTAGATAATACAGTCCGGGGGTGGGCGTGTTGCCCGAAGCCACGAATTTAACCGTGATGGTGTCTTTCGGCTCTCCGTTTTCTTTGCGCAACAAGTCGGTTGAAACGGGATATTCTACATTGTAGAATCCGTTTGTGTCGCTAGGTTCTAAACTTACGGTTCTAAGTTTCTTTCCGTCAATGTAAATGGTCCATTCGCGCCCGGCGTCGGCGGAGTGATAGCGGCACATGACAGATACATTTTCCGTTTCTTTTTTGGTTTCCAACTGATAGCTGAACCATTGTCCGCTTTGTGCGTCGATGTAGAATTCACCGCTGTATGCACCGGTGCCGAACTCACCTAAGCGGGCATGACCGGCATCGCTTTGCTGTTCGCCTGTGGATACGAAATCCAGCGTGCGTGCGTTCAGGCGTTGGGTTGCCGCTTCTTCTGCCGTCACTTTCTCCCGGATGTGTTCCCATTCGCTTGGGCTGAGCTGGTTCCAGTACATCATGTAGCGTGCTTCGTGGATGGTATAAAACGGTTGAAGCGTTAAATCGGAGAATTTTGCCCGGTTGTAAAGTCCGCTTTTTATCTTGAAATGCAGTGAGTCGGCATTTACCATATACACGGAATCAAGCACGGCATTTCGTGCGCCGATCAGCATCGGGGCGGATGTCAGACTGAACTGTGTACCTTGCGACGGGGCATGGTCCATGCGTCCTTCTCCCGCAAACTGTCCCACCAAGTTTTCCGTGCCGGTCTTGGCGCCCAGCAGGATAGGGCCGTATCGGAAAGCCACGTAATTAGGGTAGTTCGGACAAATCTCCAATTCCATTTGCATGGGGATTTCCACATAGACAACTTCGCCCTTTTTCCATTTCCTTTTCATATAAGTATATGATCCGGCCTTGCTTTGGTCTGCCTGATTTTTCCCGTTCACGTACACCTTGAAGCCCTGTTTGCACCATTGAGGGTGGCGGATGGCCAATGTGTAGTTTCCTGAGCGGTCGATGGTGAGCCTGGTTTTCGCCTCGTAAGGGAAACGGGTACGCTGCGTGACGGCAAAGTCTTTGGCTTCCAGTCGGCTGGGGACGAACAGATTGACAAACAGCGTATCCGCTCCGTGTCGGGAACGGGCGTAGATGAACTCGCCGTACTTGCTGTGATTCTCCATACCGGTGCCTACGCAGCACCACATACCCTGGTTCACTTGCGAGTACATGCGGTAGTGTTGCGGGCGCAGACTGGTGAAGTAAACATATCCGCCCGTATGCGGATTCTGTGTGGAAAGAATGTGGTTGTACATGGCTTTCTCATAGAAATCGGCATACTGTGCTTCGTGCGAATCGGCGAACAGGTCTTCCGTGAGTTTCAGCATGTTATTGGTGTTGCAACTTTCCGGTCCGTTCGGATTGGTAATGTAGCGGGCGCAACGGTCTGCGGGCAGGAAGTGTTCGTCGACGCTGTTGCCTCCCAAAGCCAGTGTGCGGTTGTTCACCACATCGTTCCAGAAGTTGAACGCTGCTTTCCGGTAAGAGGATGCCGCAGGCAGATCGACCGGAGAAGCCATTTCCTGCGCTATGCGGGCAAATCCAATGTATTTGGGAACCTGTGTGTTGGCATGCTTGTTGTTCAAGAAAGTGGTGTCTGGCATCTGCATACCGTTGATCATGGTTTGGTGAGAGTACCGTCGGGCCGCTGTCAGGTATTTAGTATCGCCGGTAAGCCGGTAAGCGTCGGCATACACTTCGTTGATGCCCCCGTGTTCCGTGTCCAGAATCCCCTGTACGGTCTGGTCCGGTAGTTTTGAAATCAGGTTTACTCCCCAGTCGCATAATTTGAGGAAGCACTTGCCGGCTTTTTTGTTCCCGGCGTATATCCAGGCGTCCCGCAGTCCGGCGTATACTTTGTGCATCACATAAAACGGCACGTTTCCCCGGTTTTTGTTCCAGGCTGTCAGGTCGCCTTTGTATATCCCCGTCCACACGCTGTTGTCCGGCAATCCTCCGATGTATCCGTACAGTCCTTCCGTATTGTTGTCGAATGCGCGTTGGCATTCGTCCAGCCGGTCCACCATATAGTCCAGTCGGTTCAGCAACATCTTCCGGGTGGCTTCGTTGCGTGATGCGGCATAGGCGAGTGCCAGTGCGCTCAGGTAATGGCCGCCGATATGGCCGTCCAGGCGGAACGAACCGGATCCCCAGTTGGGAAAGTTGGGATGTCGTGTCTCCCAGTTCGGGAAGCCTGCCTGTCGGAAAAACGGTGTCAGCAGTCGGTCCGTATCGTATTCCAGCAAAATGGAATCGTTCAGCATCATGGCTTGTTCAAACATGCCGTCCTGAAGGGTTACTTCCTGTAAATCGAACAAATGCGGGTAGAGTTTGCTTTGTGCCGTTGCGGATGCCTGCAATCCGAATACGCCGATGGTGGCGGCAGTGATGGCAAGTAATGTTTTCATAGGATGGGGTGAGATTTATGATTCATCCGCAAAGATATTCATTTGCATAGGATCTTCCAAGGATATGGTGTAAAAACACACTTTATCACGTGCGGAGAATTCCTCGGCCATCGCCGGGACGGTACGGGAGGTTCGGCTGAGGATTTCGTCGGATTCGCTTCCCGGGAGCGGAAATGCCGGCCCGTCTGTCGGACAGGAGCGGCGGAAGACCGGAAACCGCCGACAAGGCATACCGTAGTGGAGCGGGGTGTTACAGGCCGAGGCGGTTTCGTTTTAATCGGCGGTATAAAAAGGTTTGTATGCCTCCGCGAACGGCGAGATACAGAACGAAGGAGAGCCACAAGGCATGGTTGCCTCCGCTATCTTGTAGCAGGAGATGGACCGAGAAGAATACGAGGGTGGCCCATGCCATGGAAACCAGCATCTCGAAAGTGGCGGTGAGGCCGATGAAGATACCGTCCCACAGAAAAGCTGCCATGCCGGCTATCGGTATGACCCATACCCAAGGCAGATAGGGCAGGGCGGCCGTACGCACGCTTTCCTGATCGGTAAGAAGGGCGACGAGCACTTTCCCGCCGCCTATATATAATAAGGTGGTAAGCAGTGCCATGATGCCTCCCCATCGGAACAGCGCTTTTACCGTATGTTGCAGGCCGGCCGATTGTCCGGCTCCGAATTGTCGGCCGGAGAGCGCTTCGGCAGCAAAGGCAAATCCGTCCATGAAGAAGGAATACAGGGTAAAGAATTGCATGAGCACGGCGTTTACGGCCAATACGGTTTCGCCCTGCCGCATGCCGAAAAAGGTGAAAGCTCCCGTCACGCCAATCAGGCATAACGTACGGAAGAAAATGTCTCTGTTTACCGTGAAAAAGGCGTTGAAGTTTACTTTTTCCCAAAGCCGTCGCAACGGGGGAAAGCCATCGTGGGCCTGCCGGCGGCAGTGGCGTACGGCCCAGCCCGTAGCGACGGCCAGGCCTGCGTATTGAGCCGTCAGGGTTCCGAGAGCCACTCCGCCTATGCCGTAATGCAACTCGTACACGAAGAAAAGACTGGCTGCTATGTTTGTAAGTCCTTGCAGCAAGGCGATATACAGCGGATAGCGCGCTTCCTGAATGCCGATGAACCATCCTGTCAGACTGTACAGCCCCAATACGGCCGGGGCGCCCCAGATGCAGATGCCGAAATACCGGGCGGCATGGATGGCCGTATCGCCCGCATAGGCGTTGAGCCCTTGTAGGATAAGCGGGTGTATGACGATGATCGCCAGACCGATGCACAAAGCCACCAGGGCGGAATGCAGCAGGATGGCAATCAGTTCTTCGCGGTCGTTGCGTCCGAAGGCCTGGGCCGAAAGTCCTGTCGTGCCCATCCGCAGAAAAGCAAACAGCCAGTACATCATGTTGAAGAGGGTACTGCTCAGCGCAATGGCGCCGATGTAGGACGGTGATCCCAGATGGCCGACGAGGTTCATGTCGATCAGCCCCAGTAACGGTACCATGATATTGGATGCGATGGATGGCAGGGCAATGCGCAGGATGTCGCGGTGCATGTCGGGCAATTTCATGTCAATGTTGGGTTGTGCGGTCTGTTGGTGCCGGCGGTGTACGTTTTGCAAAGGTAAGACAAGGAGAAGAAAAAGACGAATCCGGCAAAAGATATTTTTATCGGGAGGATTTGTTTTTGTCTTATTCCCTATCTTTGCAGTCGGATTACATATAAAAGGAAAATTCCGATGGGAATGAATTATATCGACGAACTCAATGAAGAACAGCGGCAGGCCGTGTTGTATACGGAAGGTCCCTCGCTGGTGATAGCCGGTGCCGGTTCGGGAAAGACACGTGTGCTCACTTATAAGATAGCCTATTTGTTGGAGCAGGGTATGGCGCCTTGGAATATCCTGGCGCTCACCTTTACCAATAAGGCGGCCCGCGAGATGAAGGAACGGATCGCCCGACAGGTGGGAGGAGAAACGGCATCGCGGCTCTATATGGGCACCTTTCATTCCATTTTTGCCCGTATACTGCGTACGGAGGCGCATTATATAGGGTTTACGCCCCGTTTTACAATATACGACACTGCCGATTCAAAGAGCCTGATCAAAAGCATTGTCAAGGAGATGAAGCTGGACGACAAGGTGTATAAGCCGGGCTTGATACAGGCGCATATATCAGCCGCAAAGAACCGTCTGATGCTTCCCGAGGCGTATCTGGCCAGCGGAAGCGTACAGCGGGCCGACGAACTTTCGAAAGTGCCTTTGACGGGTGAGATATACAGACGTTACCGCGACCGGTGCCGCCAGGCGGATGCGATGGACTTTGACGATTTGCTGCTGTATACGTATTTGCTTCTTCAGCAGTATCCCGATGTCTGTGCCCGTTACGAAGAGCGTTTTCGCTTCGTGCTGGTCGACGAGTATCAGGACACGAATTACGCCCAGCATTGTATTGTGTGGGAACTGACGAAGACGCGCCGGAAAGTGTGCGTGGTGGGGGATGACGCCCAAAGCATATACAGTTTTCGCGGGGCCAATATCGGTAACATCCTTAATTTCCAGCAGCAGTATGAGGGAGCCCGCCTGTTCAAACTGGAGCGGAACTACCGTTCCACGCAGACCATCGTCGGGGCGGCCAACAGTCTGATCAGCCACAACAGCGAACAGATTCACAAAGACGTGTTCAGTAGGGAAGCGGTGGGCGATCCGCTTACGGTTTTCAAAGCCTACAGCGATGTGGAGGAAGCCGATATAGTAGTAAACCGGATCGTGGAGCTTCACCGGAAGAAAGAATTGGAGTTCAATGAGTTTGCTATTCTTTACCGCACCAATGCTCAAAGCCGTACTTTCGAAGAGGCTTTGCGCAAGCGCTCCTTGCCGTATCGCATCTACGGCGGTCTGTCCTTCTATCAGCGTAAGGAGATCAAGGACACCATCGCTTATTTTCGTCTGGCTGTGAATCCGAACGACGAGGAGGCCTTGAAGCGGGTTATCAACTATCCGGCACGGGGAATCGGGCAGACGACTTTGGAGAAAGTCATCGTGGCGGCAGCCGATGCCGGTCGAAGTTTGTGGGAGGTTGTCAATGCGCCTCTGGATTTCGGCTTGAAGATCAATCGCGGTACGCAGGCCAGATTGGAAGCGTTTGCGGCGTTGATCAACGGGTTTCGGGCCGAAGCGGATACGGCGGATGCCGCCACGCTGGGGATGCGTATCGTGCGCGAAAGCGGCATTCTGAACGATATTTATCAAGACAATTCGCCCGAGAATCTCAGTCGGCAGGAGAACGTACAGGAACTGATGAACGGGGTGCAGGAATTCGTGGCCGGTCGTCAGGAAGAGAGTGGGGAGGAGTTTGTGCATTTGCCCGATTTCCTACAGGAGGTGGCTTTGTGGAGCGACATGGATGAAGACGAGGGAGACGATGACAACAAGGTGACCCTGATGACCATTCATGCCGCCAAGGGACTGGAGTTTCGGGCCGTATTTATTGTAGGGCTGGAGGAAAACCTGTTCCCCAACGAGATGGCCGGACTGTCCGTGCGGGAACTGGAAGAAGAGCGGCGGTTGTTCTATGTGGCACTGACCCGCGCGGAGGAGTATTGTTTTCTGAGCTATGCGCATAGCCGTTATCGTTTCGGAAAGATGGAGTTCAGCAATCCCAGCCGCTTCTTGAGCGAGATCGATGAGGATTTTCTGTCTTCCGCACGGGCGGGCGGGCTGTTCGGAGCCGGCGGGTATGCCGCGCATCCGTATCGGCGGGAGGCGGCATCGTCTGCCCGTCTCGACGACTGGGAAGAGGGAGGACAGCCGCAGCGCCAAAAGGCGGACAGACCCTTGTCGCCGGTGGCGGTTCCCCGCCGGTTGCGGGCGATGGGATCGTCGGTTCCCGGTTCCGGGCCCTCGGCAACGCCGGTTGCCGGCAAGTCTGCCGCTTCCCCGGATAGTCCGGTGCAAGCCGGCCAGACCATTGAGCACGAGCGTTTCGGTCTGGGACAGGTGGTGCAGGTGGAGGGCTCCGGCGACAATGCCAAGGCTACGGTCGAGTTTCGCCATGTAGGCAAAAAGCAGTTGTTGCTGCGTTTCGCCCGTTTCAAGGTCATAAAATAGGGCGATGGCGGAGACTGTTTGCAGGCAGGGGCATGGCAAAACGGATCCGTGAAGAAATAAAGTCGATTTCAAACTTTGGTGTATACCGTTCAAGGCGTGGTTTGTATAAATCACGCCTTGATTTGTACATATCCGGTCTTGGTTTGAATGAGGCTCCGGCTTCGTGCCGTTTATAGGACAGGGCCGGTCGTTTTATAGTCATGCTGTGTGCAAAACAGGGCCGACCGCCAGGGGAGGGTATACCTGCCGCCCACGGAAACATCCTGCCTCGGAAAGCGTTCAGCCGGTCGGATAAAGCAATTTTATTTATATCCTCACAATATATATTATTTTTAGTATAACGGCTTTTAAGGATACTGAATAAATGATATTTTGTTTTCGGATATGGTTTTTTCCACTCTATATTTGCTCCAGACATTTACGAAGGGCGCCGACGGAACGGCGCCGGAAGAATGAAAAAAGTTGGAGTTATGAAAAAAGAGAGTGATATGATACCTACGGAAAAAGGCCTTCAGCGAGGGCCGCCTTCCTCGACAGAGGGATAATGAAGAGAGAGTGGAATTTTTATTACCAACCTAAATTTGAGAGATTATGTTTTATCATGTAAAAGATTTGCAGTTTAATGCACGGGTATCCAAGCCCGACCCGCGATTTGCACGCATCATGCTTGAGGCATTCGGTGGTGCCAACGGAGAGTTGAAATCTGCCATGCAGTATTTTGTGCAGGCATTCAGTTGCCGGAATCCTTATCCCGACAAGTACGATATGCTGATGGATATTGCCACCGAAGAGTTGGGCCATCTGGAGATTGTGGGAGCCACCATACAGATGTTGCTCGGACCGGTGGGAGGGGAAATGAAAGATGCGGTGGAGGTGACACCGTTGAACGCCATGATGAGCGGGAAGGCCGCAAAAGAGGAACTCATTCATCAGGCCTTTACCAATCCCTACTTCCTGGTTGTGGCTCCGGGTAGCCCGTCACTGACGGACAGCAACGGCAATCCTTGGTGTGCCACTTATGTTTCGGCAAATGCCGATCTGACGGTAGATCTGCGTTCCAACATGGCCGGCGAAAGCCGGGCCAAGATCGGTTACGAGAACCTGATGCACTTTACCGACGATCCGTTGGTAAGGGAGACGCTGATGTTCCTGATGACCCGCGAGGTGACGCACTACCAGCAGTTCGAAGCGGCCCTGGAAACGATACAGCCCAACTTCCCGCCGGGAGCTTTGCAGACATCGCCTAAGTACAGCAATCTGTATTTCAGCCTTTCGCAGGGCGAGGATGCCCGTGGACCGTGGAACGAGGGGCCCAGCACACAGCTGAAAGAGGAATGGCAGTATATCGAGAATCCGCTGGAAGAAGTGAGACGTACCGACGGGCTGACCGAGAGGGAGCCCAAGGGGACGGACCGCACGGAGGAAGACATGCGCCGGATGGACGAAAAACTGTCCAAAGAGCATAGCGCGGAGGTTTTGTCGGCTATGCCCGACGAGAATATCGCCTGGTGCAACTATATGAATCAGAAGAAGAAATCGAGTAAATAACGTGGCCGAAGGTCATTATTAGGATAACATTTAAAAATTTACAATTATGAAAACAACTGTAGAGAACAAAAAGCCCGCTGTTAAAAAAGAAGTGAAAAAAACAGCTTGTTCGAAAGCTTGCGATGCAAAGCATGCCGAACCTAAAAAAGAGGCGGTCCGGGCTACCGGAAAAGAAAAGGAAACTTCTCCTAAGGCAACGGCTAAGAAATAGCCTTGCGGAAGTAAGATAATCAAAGGTTCCCGGCGGAAACATCCGCGCGGCGGGAATCCTCCGGGAACCGCTTTAAACCTTAAATTCGCAGCTTAATTACTTGTTATAAATGCAAGTCCTTGACAAA
>ERZ778515.2408-NODE-2408-length-10796-cov-7.964435_pt1 | contig 10796 bp, 7 predicted proteins | sample MGYA00510343_ERZ778515 | MGnify/ENA primary metagenome ERZ778515 (study PRJEB29527, sample SAMN07138965) | mouse gut metagenome | material: feces | host: mouse | place: China:Nanjing | collected 2016-01-25 ...
AAAGAAGACTTAAGAATAGTATATATGGGTACTCCCGATTTTGCGGTGGAGGCCTTGCGGCAGTTAGTAGAAGGTGGTTACAACGTTGTGGGGGTGATAACGATGCCCGACAAACCTGCCGGACGTGGACATAAAATACAGTATTCTCCTGTCAAGCAATATGCGCTCGAACAGAATTTGCCATTGCTTCAACCGGAAAAACTGAAGAATGAGGCGTTTGTGGAAGCGTTGCGTGAATGGAAAGCCGATTTACAGATTGTAGTCGCCTTTCGTATGTTGCCGGAGGTGGTATGGAATATGCCACGACTGGGCACTTTCAATCTTCATGCGTCTCTGCTTCCCCAATATCGCGGGGCTGCTCCCATCAATTGGGCAGTGATAAACGGAGATACGGAAACAGGTATCACTACTTTCTTCCTGAAGCATGAGATAGATACCGGAGAGGTGATTCAGCAAGTCCGTGTGCCTATCGCGGATACGGATAATGTGGAAGTGGTGCACGATAAACTGATGCTGTTAGGCGGAAAGTTGGTTGTCGAAACGGTTGATGCCATCTTGAACGGTACGGTGAAACCGATACCCCAAGAAGAAATGGCTGTGGTTGGCGAACTCCGTCCGGCTCCGAAAATATTCAAGGATACCTGCCGGATTGACTGGAACCAACCGGTGAAGAATGTCTATGATTTTATCCGCGGACTATCCCCTTATCCCGCTGCCTGGAGCGAACTCACCACTCCCGAAGGCGAAACCATAGTCGTGAAAGTCTTTGAAACAGAGAAGAATATCGAATCTCACCAACTGCCTGCCGGAACGATTGTATCGGATGGAAAGAAATACATTAAGGTGGCTGCATCGGATGGATTTGTATCTATCCTTTCATTACAGTTCCCCGGCAAAAAACGTCTGAAAACGGATGAATTGCTTCGTGGATACCGTCTGGCAGATGGGTGTAAGATGAAGTGATAAAATAGAAGATTACTGTTTCTAACCTAAAATAAAAGAATTATGAAACCAATTATCGCTCCTTCCATTCTTTCCGCCGACTTCGGATACTTGGCGAAAGATATTGAAATGGTAAACCGCAGTGAAGCGGAATGGGTGCATATTGATATTATGGACGGTGTCTTTGTCCCTAATATATCGTTTGGCTTTCCGGTATTGAAGTATGTTGCAAAGTTGAGCAAGAAACCGCTGGATGTGCATCTGATGATTGTAAACCCGGAGAAGTTTATTTCGGAAGTGAAAGCACTGGGTGCTCATACGATGAACGTGCATTATGAAGCGTGCCCACACCTGCACAGGGTGATTCAGCAAATCAAGGAAGCCGGAATGCAACCTGCTGTGACAATCAATCCGGCAACTCCGGTAGCTATGCTCCAGGATATTATCCAAGATGTATATATGGTACTTGTCATGAGTGTTAATCCGGGATTCGGCGGACAGAAGTTCATAGAACATTCAGTAGAGAAAGTACACGAACTGCGTGCCTTGATTGAACGGACAGGTTCGAAAGCCTTGATTGAAGTGGATGGGGGCGTCAATATCGAAACAGGTGCCCGTCTCGTTGAGGCAGGAGCCGATGTCTTGGTGGCGGGCAATGCAGTCTTTGCAGCTCCGGACCCTGAAGGGATGATTCGCCAACTGCACAATTTGTAGTTATAACGCGTTGAATACGTTTTATCTTCATAAATATCCATCTATACGCCTGATTATTCCTTGGATAGCAGGCGTTTTTTGTGGTGACCGCTTTTTCGGTTGTTCACCGCAACTCTTCTGGGGAATTCTTGTATTCTGCTTTTTCTTTGGATTGTCCATAGCCTTGTATTTCCTTGAACGTTACGCTTTGCGCTGGTGTTTCGGGATTATAGCTTTTGCTCTTTGTTTCACAGGCGGATGGATGGGGATAACCTGGCAACTGCAACAAACGACGGATTATGCTTTTCCGAAAAAGGAGACTGTTTATCGGGTGTTGATAACGGACGTGCCTCAAGCTAAAGAACATACTTATCTCTGCCAAGTATTATTAAAGGAACATTGTGACTCTATCGACAGCTACCCGATAGAACGAAAATCAATCCTTTATCTGCAACGAGATTCGGCAAGTTCCCGATTAAAGGGCGGAGATGAGCTGTTAGTATTCACCCGCATATCTCCACCTGTCAACAATAAGAACTTTGATGAATTTGATTATGCCCGCTATCTGACGAGGAGGGGGATTAGTGGAACGGGCTACGTCCCATCCGGAAAGTGGATGCTGTTATCTTCAGACTCATCCCCCATTTCTTTATCTTTACCGCCAGACGGTACCGTTAATCGTTCTTCGGGTATGAGTATTCTTAATCTTAGGAATATAGCCAACTCTTGTCGGGGGAAGGTAATCTCTCTTTATCGTGAGTTAGGATTTGATGGTGATGAGCTGGCTGTGCTTTCTGCATTGACCATAGGAGATAAGACAGACCTGAGTGAATCAGTTCGTGAGAGCTATTCTATAGCCGGCGCAAGTCATATTCTTGCTCTATCCGGTCTGCATATCGGGCTTTTATGTGCCTTGCTTCTCTTTATCTTGAAACCACTAGCTGAAAGAGGGAAAACAGGCCGATGTGTATGTGCTGTTCTGCTCTTTCTTTTATTATGGGCTTTTGCCTTTCTTACAGGACTTTCGCCATCGGTAGTCCGTTCGGTCACTATGTTTTCTCTTTTGACTGTTGCGGGTATGTTCGGTCGCCAATCTTTTTCTTTGAATACATTGGCTGCTACTGCTTGGATAATGTTGCTTTGTAATCCGGTATGGCTGTTTGATGTGGGCTTTCAACTTTCTTTTGTTGCAGTGATTTCTATTTTACTTCTTCAGCCACTTGTTTTCCGTCTGTTTACAATGAAGACTAAAATAGGTAAATATGTTTGGGGCATACTGAGTGTATCCATTGCTGCACAAGTAGGGACGGCTCCACTGATAATGTTTTACTTTTCCCGCTTCTCTACACACTTTCTGCTGACTAATTTAGTTGTTATTCCTTTGGTAACCATCATCTTGTATGTTGCTGTTCTTATGTTGTTCCTCACTCCGGTTTCGTGGCTTCAGATATGGGTAGCGGAAGGAGCAAGAAAACTATTGGAAGTTCTGAATCTATTTGTACGGTGGGTAGAACAATTGCCTTATTCATCTATTGATGGAATATGGCTTTATCCATTGGAAGTATTCGGCATTTATGTCGTTCTGTCTCTGTTGTTCTATTATTTCAAGGTTCGACGGTGCAGGAATCTGATAATCTGTCTTTGTTCCATTCTGTTATTAAGTGTTTGCCATGTCATGATATATTGGATTGACCGTCCGCAGTCCAGCTTGGTCTTTTATAATGTGCGCGGTTGTCCGGCCGTCCATTGTATTGAGAGTGACGGACGTTCCTGGATAAACTATGCCGATACACTTTCGGACAAGAAACTTCTGAAACGGGTGGCAACTAACTATTGGAATCACCGTCACCTTCTATTGCCGGAAGAAATAACTGCCGATTGTCAGACCGGCGCATTTTCCCGCCGGCAACAAATAATATCCTATTACGGATGCCGTGTCTGCATGGTGACCGACAACCGTTGGCGGAACAAATCGGCTGTTTCTGCGTTATATACTATTGATTATCTTTACTTATGCAAAGGCTATGACGGTCATCTGGAAGAACTAACCAAACTCTTTGCTCCCGGCTGCATCCTGTTGGATGCCTCCCTTTCGGAACATCGCAGAAACCTTCTTGAAGAAGAGTGCAGGCAATCCGGTTTGCGTTTTATCTCTTTATCCGAAGAAGGTTCTGTTTGCTTTTTGCTCTAAGTACAAAGAATTATCGTACATTTGCACCCTGATAAAATAGATGAGTATGTTAACAAAAGTAATAGAACAAGCCCAAATAGACCATTTCACCAAATGGTTCGAACGAGCTGACAAAATAGTAATTGTATCTCATGTATCTCCTGACGGCGATGCTATTGGTTCTTCACTGGGATTATATCATTTTCTGGACTCACAGGAAAAAACAGTAAATGTAATCGTGCCTAACGCCTTTCCCGATTTCCTTCGATGGATGCCGGGTAGTAAGGATATTCTTTTGTATGACCGTTACAAGGATTTTGCGGACAAACTGATAGCTGAGGCAGACGTAATCTGCTGTCTGGATTTCAATGCCTTGAAGCGAATAGATGATATGGCAGATGCCGTAGCGGCTTCTCCTGCCCGTAAGATGATGATAGACCATCATCTGTATCCCGAAGAATTTTGCAAGATAATCATGTCTTATCCAAAAATTTCATCCACTTCCGAACTGGTATTCCGCCTGATTTGCCGGATGGGCTATTTTAGTGATATTTCCAAGGAAGGTGCCGAATGTATCTACACCGGTATGATGACAGATACCGGTGGCTTTACCTACAACTCGAACAACCGGGAGATTTACTTCATCATCAGCGAACTTCTTTCCAAAGGAATTGACAAAGATGATATCTACCGTAAAGTCTACAATACATACTCCGAGAGCCGTTTGCGCCTGATGGGATACGTATTGTCGAACATGACTGTTTACTCAGATTATAACGCTGCCTTGATAACGCTGACAAAAGCCGAGCAAAGTAAGTTTAATTATATAAAAGGCGATAGTGAAGGCTTTGTCAATATTCCTCTTACCATCAAGAATGTTTGTTTCTCTTGTTTTCTGCGGGAAGATACCGAGAAGCCGATGATTAAGATTTCCCTTCGTTCGGTAGGGACTTTCCCATGCAATCAGCTAGCCGCCGAATTCTTTCACGGAGGCGGGCATCTGAACGCGTCCGGCGGTGAATATTTCGGAACAATGGAAGAGGCAAAAGCGGTTTTCGAGAAAGCATTGGAGAAGTATAAACCATTACTGACAGCCAAAAGCTAAAGGCGGAAGGTTAAAAGTGAATACGGAAAGGTTAAAAGTTACGAACTTTCAACTTCCCCCTTTCAACTTTTGATGATTTTAAGATACATTTGTACGGAATATAGCTAAATAACAGATAATGAAGAAACTTGTATTTTTATTTCTCTCCTTGCTAACTGCCGGAAGTTTGTTCCAGGCCTGTGATGATTCAAAGACTTATGCAGAACAGTTGGAGGATGAGAAAAACGCTGTAGAGAGATTCATCAAAGACAGTGCGATTCATGTGATTTCCGTGTCGGAGTTCGAACAGAACGATTCTGTGACGAAAGCGAAAGCGAACGGCGATGCTTATGATGAATTTGTCTTCTTCTCCAGTGAGGGGGTATACATGCAGATTATAGACCGGGGCAATGATAATAAGGCAAATTATACAGACGAGGAAAAAGAAAAAGATAAGTTTGTAGACGGCAATAACATCTGTACCCGTTATGCGGAGACAAACATCGAGACGCGCGAACTGGCGGCTTTCAACATTCCTGTTGAGGAATATATGGATGCCGGAACATTGTATGCTTATCCTGCCGTGTTCCGTTATGTTAAGGCAGAAACTTACTCAGCCGGTACATTTACGGAAATGGATTATTTATGGGGGCGATATTATGCAAGTACCGCAGTGCCGCAAGGATGGCTTTTGTCATTGCCTTATCTGCGCGACAACGCTCATGTACGTCTTATCGTTCCTTCCAAAATGGGACATAATTCCGCACAGCAGTATGTGACTCCTTATTTCTACGACATTACGGAATTCCGTAAGGCACGAAGCTAAAACACTAACATTTAAATAAATATTTATAGTAAAACACTTATGACTCTAATCAAATCTATCTCTGGCATCCGCGGAACCATTGGCGGAGGCGCGGGTGAAGGGTTGAATCCGCTCGACATTGTAAAATTCACCTCGGCTTATGCTACTTTGATTCGTAAGACTTGCAAAGTGCAGAGCAACAAAATTGTAGTGGGACGCGACGCTCGTATCTCGGGCGAAATGGTGAAAAACGTAGTAGTCGGTACTTTGATGGGAATGGGCTGGGATGTTGTAGACATAGACTTGGCTTCTACTCCGACTACAGAATTGGCTGTAACGATGGAAGGCGCTTGTGGCGGTATCATCCTGACAGCTTCTCACAACCCGAAACAGTGGAATGCACTGAAATTGCTGAATGAACATGGCGAATTCCTCAATGCAGCCGAAGGCAACGAAGTACTCCGTATCGCCGAAGCTGAAGAATTTGACTATGCAGATGTAGACAACCTGGGTTCTTATCGCAAAGACCTTACTTACAATCAGAAACATATCGACAGCGTATTGGCTCTTGACCTGGTAGATGTTGAAGCTATCAAAAAAGCTGATTTCCGTGTAGCTATCGACTGTGTAAACTCTGTAGGTGGTATCATTCTTCCCGAACTCTTGGAACGTCTGGGTGTGAAGCATGTAGAAAAACTCTACTGCGAACCTACCGGAAACTTCCAACACAACCCGGAACCGCTTGAAAAGAACCTCGGTGACATCATGAACTTGATGAAGGGTGGAAAAGCAGATGTAGCATTTGTAGTAGACCCTGACGTTGACCGTTTGGCAATGATTTGCGAAAACGGTGTAATGTACGGTGAGGAATATACACTGGTTACTGTTGCCGACTATGTACTGAAGCATACTCCAGGCAATACGGTATCAAACCTAAGTTCTACCCGTGCCCTGCGTGACGTAACCCGCAAATATGGTATGGAATACAATGCTTCTGCAGTAGGCGAAGTGAACGTAGTGACGAAGATGAAAGCAACCAATGCCGTTATCGGTGGTGAAGGAAACGGTGGAGTAATCTATCCCGCCAGTCACTATGGTCGTGACGCACTGGTAGGTATCGCTTTGTTCCTCAGTCATCTCGCTCACGAAGGAAAGAAAGTCAGCGAACTCCGCGCTACTTATCCGCCTTATTTCATCGCCAAGAATCGTGTAGACCTGACTCCGGAAATCGATGTAGATGCTATCCTTGCCAAAGTGAAGGAAATTTATAAAGACGAAGAGGTCAATGACATCGATGGTGTGAAGATTGACTTTGCCGACAAATGGGTACACTTGCGCAAGAGTAATACTGAACCGATTATCCGTGTATATAGCGAAGCATCTACAATGGAAGCTGCCGAAGAAATCGGTCAGAAGATTATGGATGTGATTAATGAATTAGCCAAGTAAACGACGTTTTGTTTGTTGTAAAGATATAGAGAAGGGAGAGCTTATTTGTAAGTTCTCCTTTTTTTATGCTTTCCAGTTTCGTCAAAACGGTTAATATAGAAGTTGACTTGGCGAAGATAGAAGAAATTTTTGGAAAATTGCGGCTGAAAATATACCTTTGTCACATTATACACCTATATAGTTGTCAATATGCTATGAAAAAATACTTGCTCCTCGTCTTTGTTATCTTGATTCGTTCATTTGCTGTCTTGGCTGATTCGGGTAAAGACGCTTATCTTTTCCGTAAAGTAGATTATCAACAGGGGCTTTCCAATAGTGCTGTGCTTTGTCTCTATCAGGATAAAGCAGGCTTGATGTGGTTTGGCACTTACGATGGCGTCAATTGTTACGATGGCAAAAGTATGGAAACCTTTCGTTCGGACTTTTCGGAACCAAAGACGCTGAGCAACAATGTCATTCATTCTATCCAGCAGGCAGACAGCAGTTGTTTGTGGATTACTACCCATTTGGGAGTCAATCGTTTTTCGCAAGATTCGCGTCAGGTAGTGCGATATTATGATTTTACAGGCGATTATCATCTGCATTCCAATCCGAAAGGAGATACCTGGGTAATAAGAAATGAAGGAATCTTCTATTACAATACTTATCATAAGAAGTTTGTCCGTTTTAATGATATGGAGATTTCTATCGGGCATATGAATCGGCGTTCCTTTGTCACGGACGATGGCGTCTTATGGATTTTTCCGAAAAATACAGGTCGTCTGATTCAATGCTCGTTAGACGGTTTCGACCGGGATACATTGTTTGTCCATCCTGCTGTTTCATCTTCCGACTTTCATGCAAAACCTATCGATGATGTATTTTATCAGAACGGTATCCTCTGTTTCGTGGATGCGGAGCAGGAACTTTATGTATATGACATTTCCAGAAGGTCTAAAATCTATATTCGTAACCTCTCTTCGTTGATACAGCAATACGGGAAAGTTGTGGGAATCGTTCCCTTTTATGAAGACATTATCATTGCCTTTCAAGCTAATAGTTTAGTACGTTTGCGCACTTCGAAAAGGTACGAAGAGGAAGTGGTAGACCGTAATGTACGTATATATGATATTTTCCGCGATCCTCATCAGAATATTCTTTGGGTGGCTTCGGACGGACAGGGAGCCGTCATGTATGCAAAGAAGTACTCAATAGCCACCAATCTGATGCTCGGCAAACTGTCCTCCAACTTAAGTCGGCAGGTGCGTTCGGTCATGACAGACAAATATGGCGGAATGTGGTTTGGCACGAAAGGAGATGGACTTTTGCATATACACGACTATGAAGGCGGCATGAATGCTTCTGCTACTACAGTTTACTCTTCCGTCGGCAGACAGGACGCTTCGTCTTATACCCGTTGGAATAGAGAGTTTCAGGCCTACTCATTGAAGCAAAGCCGTTATATGGATGGCTTTTGGGTAGGGTCGGGCAATCCCGGACTATTTTACTATTCTTTTGCAGACAAAGCCTTGCATTGTGTGGAGGATAAGTCAACAGACCCAGTTATCGAAATACATGATATTTATGAAGAGAATGACAGCATACTCTATGCGGTTACGGCCGGGGTCGGATTTCGTAAGTTAACCTTCTCTCGTGATAAAAAGTAAGCAGCATGAATAAGATGAAAAAGAGAGCATTGATGATGGCTATGGCGGCGGCAACCTTGTCCGCCATAGCCCAGCAACCGGCAGATTACGTGAATCCGATTATCGGGACAAACGGGATGGGACATACTTTCCCCGGTGCTTGTACTCCTTTTGGATGGGTACAGTTGAGTCCGGACACAGACACAATTCCGCACAATGTGAATGGCGCTTATCAGAAGAATGCGTATGAGTATTGTGCCGGCTACCAGTATCGGGATAAAACCATCGTAGGTTTCAGCCACACGCACCTTAGCGGTACGGGACATTCCGACTTGGGAGACATCCTGCTGATGCCTGCCGTGCGCGATGTGAAGTTGAATCCCGGACGGGCGGACTATCCGGAAGAGGGATACCGTTCGCGTTTCGACCATGCTACGGAAAAAGCCACTCCCGGATACTACGAAGTGATGCTGGACGACTATGGAATTAAAGCGCAACTGACAGCTACACAGCGGACGGGCGTACATAAATACACCTTCCCGAAAGGAACGGACGGTCATCTGATTCTGGACTTGGTGTATGGCATTTACAATTACGACGGCAAAGTATTGTGGGCAAACCTACGGGTGGAGAACGATACGCTGCTCACGGGATACCGCATCACCAACGGATGGGCACGTACGAATTATACCTATTTTGCCATCTCCTTGTCGCAGCCCATCAAGGAGTACGGATATAAGGATAAGGAAAAGGTATTGTACAACGGCTTTTGGCGTCGTTTCAAGTTGGAGAAGAACTTCCCCGAAATTACCGGCCGGAAGATTGCGGCCTACTTCCACTTCGATACGGCTCAAAACCCCGAATTGGTTGTAAAGGTAGCCTTGTCGGCAGTCAGCACGGAAGGCGCTCTGAAGAACCTGCGTGCCGAGGCTTCCGGAAAGAGTTTCGAGCAGTTGGCCGAAGCAGCCCGAACGGATTGGAACAGCGAACTGGACCATTTCGAGATTGAAGGAACACGCGACCAGAAGGCGATGTTCTACACCTCGCTTTATCACACCATGATTAACCCGTCGGTATATATGGACGTAGACGGTGCTTATCGCGGACTGGACCATAACATACATCAGGCGAAAGGATTTACCAACTACACGATATTTTCGCTTTGGGATACATACCGTGCGGAACATCCGTTCCTCAACCTGTTGAAGCCCGAGCGCAATGCCGATATGGTGGAATCAATGATTAAGCATGAGCAGCAGAGCGTGCATGGTATGCTGCCGATATGGAGCCTGATGGGAAACGAAAACTGGTGCATGAGCGGCTATCATGCGGTGTCCGTGCTGGCGGATGCCATCGCCAAAGGAGTCTTTACCCATGTGGATGAGGCCTTGCCGGCAATGGTGAGCACATCCACCGTTCCTTACTATGAGGGGGTTGCCGATTATATGAAGTTAGGCTATATCCCGTTGGATAAAAGCGGTACGGCAGCTTCTACTACGCTGGAATATGCATATGATGACTGGACCATTTATCAGACAGCCTTGAAAGCCGGCAACAAGGAGATAGCGGACGCTTACCGCAAGCGTGCCCTCAACTACCGTAACATTTACGATACGAGCATCGGCTTTGCCCGTCCCCGTTACAGTGACGGCACATTCAAAAAAGAGTTTGATGTGTTACAAACCTATGATGAAGGATTCATCGAAGGCAATTCATGGAATTTCTCCTTCCACGTGCCGCACGATGTGTTCGGTATGATTGATCTGATGGGAGGGGAAAAGACATTCGTACGGAAACTGGACGAGCTCTTCTCCATGCATCTGCCGGAGAAGTACTATGAGCATAACGAAGACATCACCGAAGAGTGCCTGGTGGGCGGATACGTACACGGCAATGAGCCGAGCCATCATGTCCCTTATTTATACGCATGGACTTCCCAACCGTGGAGAACCCAATACTGGCTGCGCGAAATCCTGAATAAGATGTATAAGAATGATATTAACGGATTGGGTGGAAATGATGATTGCG
>ERZ778515.2409-NODE-2409-length-10794-cov-18.266878_pt1 | contig 10794 bp, 10 predicted proteins | sample MGYA00510343_ERZ778515 | MGnify/ENA primary metagenome ERZ778515 (study PRJEB29527, sample SAMN07138965) | mouse gut metagenome | material: feces | host: mouse | place: China:Nanjing | collected 2016-01-25 ...
CATTGTCAAGACAGAAAGAAATCTTCCTGACTTTCGGGTGTTCCTCTAAAAATGTTGCAAGCGGCGCATCGGAAAGCATACCGAGAGCCAGCTTGTTTGTCACATAATCGCCACGGATCTCCACATAGCTCATCAGGTCTATTGCTGCCTCAAATACCATGATTTCATTACTGTCCCCATACCAGATGTTAAACCCGTAATTCTTGTCATTGCCCTCCACATCGCATTTAAAACCTTTCCCGTCACGGTCAGACACGCCCCTCATGCTTGCAAAGCGTGTTTTCCCATGCAGGTCATTCCCCTTAAAGACAATGTTGTGGTGGCTCCGTTCCTCATAGATCAGCCCACAGCAGACAAAATACTCCACGGTATGCCTGTCAAGCGCCCTGTCCCCTGTCAGATACGAATAAAGGCGGTCATTGTTCTTTGCAGGGGCGGGCAGCACGAATTTCTTTTTTTCCTGCTCCTTTTTTTCCACATATACGCTGGCATTCTTTTTCTCCCAGTCCCCGCTTCTCTGGTATCCCGAAAAGTCGAGAAGCCAGAAAACAGCTTCTTTGACTTCCATGTTTGCAAAGACACGCAGGAAATCTATCTGTGAGCCGCCGTTGTTCCCTTTCTCATGCTCCCTTGACCACCGGAACCAGTTGGTACGGTTGTAAATCCTTATGGAGTCCATTTCTTTCAGCGTGTGGTATCTGCCCACTTTTTTCACGGTAAACCCAAGGCTTGCCGCTACCGCCGTAAGGTCAACGCTCTTTGCCAGCGCAAGTTCCTCTGCCGTAAAACTTCTCCTTTCTTCCATCGCCTCACCTTGCTTTCCCTTTTTCTGCCACCATTGCCGAGTTCCCAAAATCCAATGATTTATAGTCTGTCGAGAAATGAACTTTCGGATGCTCCAGCAGCCCTTTCCCACAAAAGCTAAAATACTGGCTGTTGTCACCGCCCACAATCACATGGTCTTTCAGTTCAATCCCCATCAGATCTGTCAGTTTCAGCATCCGGTCCGTAATCATGGTATCCATTTTGGACGGTTCCAGACTGCCGCTTGGGTGGTTATGCACTATGATCATTTTTGCCGCATTGGACAGGATACTTGCTTTGAAAAGCTCCCTCGGCTCCGCAATGGTCTGATTGATGGCTCCCATGCTCACGATATTACAGTTGATAGGCGTCCCGTCTGATTTCAGGTTGATGACACACAGCACTTCCCGGTCCATCTCGCATAAAAAATCCCCTACAACCTTTATGGCATCTTCCGGGGTTTTTATCTTATGGTCTGAAAACAGCGGCGCATCCTTTACAAGCCTTACCGATACGACTTCCAGTTTAAAGGGTTCCTGATCCTGCATCTGTTTCCTCCCCTCCCGGTTCGATATGGATAATAAACTCGCCCTCCTGCCGCTGCACCAGTTCCAGAAGCTCCCTTACCGTCAGTTCCTTTGGTGTTTCTTCCATAATAATAGCAGCCTCCTATCTGGACTGTTTCGCTTCATAAACCATTCCCTGTTCTGCCACAACGCCATCCAGACGTTTGTTTGGCGTGTCGGTTGCAAGCGTGACTTTCCGCAGGTCCTTGTCATAATGATAGACCTGATTGGAAAGCCTTTCTCCCAGTTCCATCTGGCTCATGTTTATTTCAGCAACCATCTCTGCCAGTCCTTCCGGCTCTCCCATCTCTACAGATACGGCAATGACCTCATGTACGGAAGATGGCATGATATACAGATCACTTTCCAAATCTTCTGCCAGACCATGCAGCTTATCCTCATAAAGCATTGACGCTGCACCATTGGTTCCAAATTCATTTGTGAGAACCCACAGTGTCCGTTTTGGTGCCATCTCCCCGATCATAAGGTCTGCTATTTCCGGCGGCATACCGTCAGCCATGAATAAATTCCTGATAACTTCATTCATGGATTTTACCGCAGGCGGCAGTATGCGTCTGGTATTCACCGCAGCCGCCCTGAATAGCTGATCTTCATCCATTCCCAGTTCCTTTGCCAGCCCATTGTGGACTGCTGCACTGGCAATTCCTTTTTCATCCGCTTTTACCACCCATCGGTAGATAATGGATAAATCCTGAAACTCCCTGTGCGGCATATTTTTGAGCATATCTTCATTCTGCGCAGTGTTTACAAGCTGGAATATGATATTGTCCTTTGCATTGCACAGCTCAAGCGGTGGAATGGGTTCCTCCTTAAACACCCTGTCCAATGCGTCTGCCGCATTCTGAAGGGATTCCTGTAAGTCCCCTGTCCTTAGATATTCCTCATAAATGTCATTGATATATATGGTGGGGGAAATCATGCGCTCACTGTCCGGCAGCAACAGACTCAGCCCGTCCAGTATACGGTTGACCTTTTCCACTGGCGCAACCTTTACTTCCATACCCTGATAGTCTTTTGGCATATAGGATAAAAATTTCTCCGCCACCACATCCTTGAACAGTTCATAGTCCATCATAAAATACGTTCCTCCTTTCCTTTCCTCCTGTATTCCTGCATCTGTTCCAGCCTGAAACTTCTGCATTTCATACATGCAGATGCAGTGCAGCATAAAGCGTCCACAGGCACGCCAAGGGCATCTGCAATCTTTTCAAGGGTTTCTGCCTTTGGAACTCTTGCGCCGCCCTCATACTGTGCAATGCGCACATCCATGCTGTTTTGAAAACCTGCCTTTTTGCCAAGCTCCTTTAAGGTCATTCCCTTCTGCCTGCGGTAAAACCGTATCCTTTCCCCTGTTGTCATGTGCCCTCCTTTCCATGCTGCAAAAAAGGCGGGGCATATAAGCTGTTTTGGCTTACACGCCCCGCTGGGTTCATGCATTGCTGTTATTCACTGTTTACACTTCTGCGCTGTCTTTCTTTTTCTTCCAGAACATGATTCCAAGTCCGAAAGCTACAGCCGCAAGCCCGAATCCTGCAAACATCCACGGGTTCATATTGTCGCCCGTCTGCGGGAGTTTCGGTTCCGTAGGCTTGTTTGTCACTTCAAGGGTGTATTCAACCACTCTTGTCTTTCCGTCCTTGCATTCAAACTTCACTTCCTTCGGCGTGGAATCAAGGAGATACCCTTTTGGAGCCTCCACTTCCACCACGGTATAAGTGACTGCGCCCTCATACTTCCCGTCCTTAAATACTGCAATCGGAAGTTCGCCGCTTTCGGCATGTCCGTCCCTGTCCGTGGTAAGTGTTTCAACCACTTTCCCGTCCTTGTCACGGACTTCAAATTTTGCACCGGAAAGCGCCTTTCCGTCCTCTGACTTCTTGCTGATGATGATCTTCCCAACTGCCGCCTCGTCCTTCATTACTACTTTCTGGATTTCAGCAGTCTCCTTTACTTCAAACTCAATATCCTGTGCAATCACATACCCGAATGGCGCTGTTTCTTCACGGAGGGTATATTTTCCGGCAGGCAGCTTTTCAATCATGTGCGGCTCTTTGCCGGAAGTCCACTTCTCAACCAGATTGCCGTCTGCATCAATGACGGAAAGCACAGCCCCCTCAAGCTCGTTGTCTCCTGTAATGTCGGTCTTTGAAATCTGCACTTTGATCGGCTTGTTCTCAAACTCTGCTTCAAACTCAATCACTTTCTTATCATCGCCCTGATAAGACGCATCCACATCGAATACCTTATCAGACCTCACATACCCCTTCGGTGCTGTCATTTCCTGCACATAATATTTCCCAAGCGGCAGGTCAGATACAAAGGTCAGCTTTCCGTCCTTTCCGGTCACGCCACGCTCAATTTCAGTTCCGGCTTTTACAACTACTTTGCCATCTTTATTCACGATGTCCTCTTTTGCAAACAGTCCGAATACTGCTCCTTCAAGAACATTCTTTGTGCCTGCCTCTTTCTTTACCACGGTGATCTGCACTTTCTGTCTCTCATTGCTGATGTTCATTCCGGCATAGACCACTCTGGTATCCTGATCGATATAGGAAAGGTCTGCTTCGATTGGCGTATCGTCCAGAACAAATCCTTCCAGTGTCTTTGTCTCCACAAGGTAATACATCCCAAGCGGCAGACCATCAATATTTGCATAGCCTTTCTCGTCAGTAGTGATAGTTGCTACAAGTTCATCTGCCTCATAATATACAGTGTCAAGACCGTCCAGGCTTACAATGTCCTCCGCTGCATAGACTTCAAATTCAACACCTGCAAGGCTGTCCTTGAAATAGTTGAAAATGAAATCATACCAGTGTCCTTTCATGAGGGTGGTGTCCGTTACAAATTCTCCGTCCTTGTTGATGATGATTGCGCCAGTCGGCACTTCATCTTTCATCACTGCACTCTGGACTTCGGCGGTATCTTCCACTGTAAACTGGATTTCCTCTGCTTTCAGATAACCATAAGGCGCAAATTCCTCACGGAGCGTATAAGTCTCCCCTGCTGCAAGTCTCTTGATGACATGAGCCTCGTCTGCCACGGAAGTCCATCTGTCAACCACGTTTCCGTCCTTGTCAATGACTGTAAGCAGTGCGCCGGAAAGTTCTGCGCCGCTTGCAATGTCCTCCTTTGTAAACTCAAAGGTTATCGGTTCATTCAGAAATTCGCTGCTGTACTCTGCAACTGCCTCATGCTGTCCCTGATACTCCGTCTCAAAAGTGATTACTTCCCCACTGGAAACATAGCCTTTGGGAGCTGCCAGTTCCTTTGTCTCATAAACCGCAAACGGGTAATCCTTTACGAAAGCAATCCTGCCGTTTTCGTCAGAGACAGCGGTTTCAAGGAGTGTGCCTGCTTCAATGATTACCTCGCCATTGGCATTTTCAATATCCTCTGCGGCATACAGACCGAACACTGCACCTGCAACCGGAGTATCTTCTTCCGCATCTTTCTTGATGACTGACATATCCAGCTTCTGCCTGTCATTAACAAATGTCACGCTTTCATGGATTACCGGGGTTTTATCGTCCACATAAACGAATGTCACGATCTGTTCTTCCCCGTTCAGCACATATCCATAAGGTGCTTCTGTTTCCACTACACGGTACTGTCCGAGCGGAAGTCCTGCAATACTGGCTTTCCCATCTTCCCCGGTGGTAAGCGTTCCCACAAGATCTCCCCTGCTGTAATACTTTGTCCTGTTTCCGTTCCCGTCCTTCTGCATGTCGGCTGTATAAATATCTCCGGCGGCAAAGATTTCAAATTTTGCCCCTGCAAGAGAGCCTTCCTTATAAACAAACTCCTTTTCTTCGGAATCCGCAAATAAGCCGCCCTTGTAGCCGTCAAGGATTTCGCCCTTTTTCTCCACTGTCAGTTCCCCGGTAACTGGTTCGTCCTCATACAGTACGGTAATGATTGCATCATAAGTGTCAGGATCGGTTTCATAGAATGTGTCGGAATCAACCGATACTTCCACATAATTTGTGTTCAGCACATATCCGAACGGTGCTGCCACTTCCTCAATGCGGTAATTTCCAATTTTCAGTGTGTCAGGCAGGATTAAATCACCGTCGCTGTCCGTGAAGAATGAAGTGTGCGTAACCTTTGACGGATAGGTTGTGACCATCTTGACATACTCATTTTTGTCAAGGTTGAAAATCTTGAACTCTGTATTCGGGATAAGGACTGTCTGCTTAGTGTCAGCGTCCTTCTTAATCACACGCAGCTTTGCCGTAAATTCACGGTCAATGAATACACGCCATACCAAAGGCTCTGTCGGGTGGTTTTCCACAATCCTCACTTCAAAAGGTCTTACTGTTTCCATATTGTGCGGAGTGACTGTTTCAATCACGACGTAAGTGCCATAAGGAATTGGCTGTGTCACGATATGCCCCTTTGCGTCCGTGAACAGGGTACTCTCCCCCTTGCTGCCGATTTCAACGGCTTCTGCGCTGTCAAAGTCATAACTTCCATCTTCCAGTACGGATAAGGAAGATTTCAGGTATGCCCGGAAACCTGCGCCGGATAATACGGGCGCTTCCGTATCGTCCCCGTTGTCGGATACTTTGATGAGCTGGAACGGCTGCTTGATGACCTGCTCTGCCGACGTTGTGCTTCTTGACACTTCCGCTACCAGATCGCCTTCATAATCACAGACAACATCATGTTCTTCTTCATCAAGGAGATACCCTTCCGGCGGTGTGATTTCCTTTACATAGTAGTTGCCGAGATAGAGGTTCTTTACCTCTGCATTGCCGCCCTCATCAGTTGTCAGTGTGGCAACAATATCCCCCGCATGGAAGATAATGCCTGTTGCCCCGTCCGGGTGTACAATGTCATTGCGGGCATATAAGCCGTAAACAGCGCCCTCCAGTTTTGCGTCACCCTGCGGAACTGCCTTTCTTGTTTCCTTATCCACTTTGTAGATATGGATTTTTGCGGTTGTCCTGTCATTTGCAAAGGTATGGGTAAATGATGCCTTTGCGGTTGTCTCCGGCAGGTAATCGAAATTGAAGCTGTATATATCAGAACTGTTCCTGTAATATGCGTAAGGTGCCTGTGTCTCTGAAATATAATAGCTGTTTGCGATTGGGAGGTCCACCGTGTATGCGGCGCTGCCGTCCTCCCCTGTCGTGACGGTCTGCAATGCAGTCCCCTTTGTCACAATGACCTGTCCTGCATAATTCTTGATGTCATTTCCCGCATAAAGCGTATACTGTCCGCCGTCCAGCGGGTTTGCTGTCTCGGAATCTTTTTTTGTCACGGAAACTTCCGCTTTCTGACGAGTATTAAGCACAGTTGTTGCCTCATACTGCACTTCCACCATCTGATCCTTATATTCAATCTTTACCGTATGCGGCTCTGTATTGATGGTATATCCGTCAATGCTTTTTGTCTCCGTAACCACATACGTCCCAAGATGGAGGTCTGTAAGGACTGCCTGCCCGTCATTTCCGGTCTTTAAGTTTTCCGCAACCAGATCCCCTTTGTTATAGACTTTTGTGCCGTCTGCCTTGTAGATGTCTGCGCCTGCCGTCACTTTGAAAACAGCCCCCGGCAGTTTCTTTTTCTCATAAGTGAAGTTGCTGCCATTCCACCCGGTCAGCACTTCCCCTTCCTTATAAATAGTGACTGCGCCAAGCTGTTCCTTGTCCGTTGCGCTGATCCCGGTTGTCTGTCCTGCTTTTACGGTCAGCGTATGGACTTTGCCGCTCAGTACATATCCCTTTGGAGCGGTAATCTCCTTTACATAGTACGTTCCCGCCACAAGCGCATTGGATTTTGCATAACCGTTTCCGTCCGTAGTCATGGTATCTACCTTGTTGGTGCATCCGCTGTCGGAATAAATGCCGTATACGGCACCTGCGAGCTTCACGCCGCTGGCTTCATCGGTCTTAACGATTTCCCCATAGCCGATGTTTTCCGTCTTTACCTTAAAATAGGCATGGACCGGATCTGCACTTGGTCTTTCCGATACAAACTCCTGATAGTTTGCTTTTTCCGTGAGCCAGAACACACAGCTTGAAGTTGTCTCCACTTCGCCTGCCGTGGAGTTCATGGTTGCCATTGTCGCTGTCGTATTCACTTCCTTACTGGAAATGGTGACACTGTTCCCGTCCTTTTCCACTTTGAACCCGTTCAGTGAAATGTCAAAATGCCCAAGTACGCCATTGCTGTCGTTAAGGGTTTTCTCAAAGCGGTTGTTTCCTTCATTCCATTTCAGCTCATAAGTCTCCGCACCGCTCTGTGTCCTGCTTGCAAAACTCGGTCTTGTGGCATTGTAAGACTTGCTGATGTTGTCTTTCAGTCCTGTATAATAGTTATAGGACGCTGACGGGTTCGGCGCTGTGTCGCACAGTTTCCTTGCCGCAGAATCGCCACTGCCTGTGCCGAACAGGTTGCCAACGATCACCCACACCATTGCCTGTGTCGCTATAAACTGGTCACACTGGTCATTGGACGGCGGCGTTGCACTGTTGCTGTTAAACCCAAAATACAGGCAGTAGCTTAAAAGTTTTTCCTGCTGTGCCGTCATTGATGTGCTTGAATTGGGGTAGCTGTTCATGAGCTGCCCGCCGTCTGCCGCAAGACCAAAGTTCATGCAGTAGGCGGCATTGCCGTCGAGTATGGCATACAGGATCTTTCCGTGGTCATAGCCTGCCTTTAACTCGCTTACCTCGCCGGACGCCCTCGTCGATGCATACCAGAAAGCGATGTTTGCGCTGGAGCTTGCCGCAAAAGCAGTCGCCCCATTGCCCAACAGCGTTGTAAAGACCGTGAGCAGCGCTAAAAATCCCGCCATAATCCTTTTCATTTTCTGTTTCATTCAGATTTCCTCCTTGTCAGGGCAAAAAAATAACAAGCCCTGTAAAATGGCTTGTCATTTTCTGTTTATTTGTTATTCTGTTTGAATTTCAATTCCTGCCTGTTTCCCTTTATATCCGGGTGGAACCCACATATCAAAGCCCGATATACTGATAAAGGGAAACGGATTGTTTTTCATTTGTACTGTCTGTCTTTCTTATAAGTCACGTTCCGGCTAGGGACAGCCTTTTACCGTCTGCCCGCCACGCCTCCGACCATCGTGAGTACCACCCTTGCAACAAGTGCAAGCAGCAACAGGAACAGTTTTGCTATCCCAAGTACCAGTTTCAGGAGCATAAGCACTGCCTGCAATATCCATTTCAGTATGGTAAGCAGCACCACGCCTGTCTTTCTCAAAACCATTCCCACCATAGACATTTCCTCCATTTTCTGCCGTAATCCCTGACAATGCACCATCCTGTCCTTCCATTCATCCGCACCGGATATAAAGGATTACCGTTTCGGCAATGAAATGGTTTACGGATTTTCATGTTTCTGTATCCGGCTCCACCACTACCAAGTGTAACCTTTGGCACTGCCTGTTGTCAAGTTTTAGGCATGGTCCCGTATTTTTTCGTTAAGAATACAAAGGTCTGTACCTATCTGTAACACCTGAATTCATAAAAGTCCGTCCCATTCAGGCTGTACACCCCTGCATATTCGATATAGAATACAGGCTCCGTTTCCAGCAGCATCATTCCCGCAATATAATCCGCTATGCCGTCCTCACTGCCCAGTTTCCTGCCGGACGTCGTTGACGCCCTGTTTAAGTCTGTCTCCACAAAAACGCTGTAATACCCCAGTCCGTCATACGGATAATAGGAATTGTATTCTTCCTGCGTTATCGTTCCCTCTGACAGAAGGCTTGCAAGGTTGTCCGTGGTGGTTATCATTCCACCTGCCTGGCACTTCGCAACTGCCTGACTGCATACGGAAACGGGATCATATGAAGCCACTGTCTGTTCTGCTGCCTGTTCCTGCTGTTTCGGTTCTTCCGCCTCTGTTTTCTCCGCCTCCGCTTCTTTCGGTTCTGTCTCTTTTGGTTCTTCCGGTTTTGGTTCTTCCTGCTTTGTCTGTTCCTGCCCCTGCACATCTGCACTGCCCTGTGCGGGTTCTGTTCCATCTTCCTGTCCCGCATTGCTTACAGACCGGGGTTCAGGCGTTTTTGCCGCTTCTGCCTCCTTCCTTTCCGGCTCATTTTCTTTCGTCCCCTTTCCAGTCTCCCGCTTCTCTCCCTCCCCTGTATCAGTCTGTACAGCCACAGGGGGCTTCGTTTCCCCTGCCATATCCGTTTTCTTGGTGTCTGCTACTGTTCCTGTCTTTTCCGCAGGCGTACCAGTTGTAATACCGCCCTCACTGCCGCATCCGGCAAAAAGCATGATACCTACGGATAAAATAAGAAATAATCTTTTTTTCATATGAATCACCTGTCCTTCCCCATAAGGGAAAGGCAGGCTGTGTCCGTGTGCCGCTGTTCTTTCCCTTATGAAAAAACCTTGTATCGTCTCCACGGGACACATATCAGCTCTGGACTGTCCCGTATCCTGTGCATTGTTTACCTCCTATGATGCTGCCTTTTTTGACTTCCCCCAGTATGCAAGCAGCCTTTTCAGCCGCTTGTCCTTTGCGTATGCCTTGTAGAATTTCAGCCTCCACATGCCCATCACCTCCTTTCAGTGCCGCCCTTCCGTATCATATGCAGACTCCCTCACCGTCTGACTGCCGCTACGCCCATCATTGTCAGTACAATCCTCATAACCAGGGCAAGGAGAAGCAGGAACAGTTTTGCCATCCCAAGCACCAGTTTCAATCCTGCAAGTGCCGCCTGCAATATCCATTTCAGTGTGGTAAGCAATACCACCATTATCTTTCTTAAAACGATTCCTGCCATATGTCATTCCTCCTGCTATCCCCAGTCGTCAACCAGTTCCATCATGATTGGATCTGCGGTTTCCTCTTTCCTATGTTCCTCTGTTTCCTTTGCCACCGTTTCCATGACCATTCTGCCCATGCCGCCCTCCGCCACCCGTGCCACCCCGCCTCCGAGGGCAGCGCCGAGCAGCATGATAATCTCATTCTTAACATCATTCTTTAGTTCTTCACGGATACCGTCAAGGTCACTCTTTGAAATATACTGTTCTTCCTTTTTCTTCCGTTCCCCTGCGTCTTTTAACAGGTTTTCACTCTCAAAACTGTTTGCATAGAAGTCTATGGCATCCGTAATGAACTGGTTTACAGACTTGTGAATGTCTGTATTCAGTTCTGCAAGCACCTTGTTCACCCTGCGCTGCTGCTCATTGTCAAGGTTGAGGCGGTAACTTCGGAAAACTATATTTGACTTTCCCATATGCCCACCCCTAACCTATCTTGTTGCGGTGCTTTGCAAGGAAAACCCTGCCAAGCTGTTCATACCCCTTTGCATTTGCTTTGATGTCCTCAATGTAGCGGATATTCCCTCCGTCATGTGATCCGAACAGCCTCATGACTGCCGCCCCGCCGCCTACGAACACAATCGGTATCACATCGAGGTTGTAACCGT
>ERZ778515.2416-NODE-2416-length-10770-cov-11.358843_pt1 | contig 10770 bp, 10 predicted proteins | sample MGYA00510343_ERZ778515 | MGnify/ENA primary metagenome ERZ778515 (study PRJEB29527, sample SAMN07138965) | mouse gut metagenome | material: feces | host: mouse | place: China:Nanjing | collected 2016-01-25 ...
TGATGTTGCGTAATTCATCAACAGAGATTTTTTCTTCCTCTGCCAGCGCCGACACGGCAGAGGCATAGCTGTTGTTGAAAAAACTTTTCACAACTTCTGCAAGGGAGCGTTCGCGGAAGTCGGATGGTTGTGCCAAAGCGTAATAACGGTGAGACGAGCCCACAGGTTCGTGTGCCACAAAACCCTTGTCTTCGAGAATGCGCACAGTGGTAGACACCGTGTTGAAATGCGGACGGGGCTCCTCATAGTGTTCAAGCATCTCCCTTACAAACATAGGGCCGTTTTCCCACAAAAGACGCATTATCTGGGTTTCTTTCTCTGTCAGTTTTTTACACTTTTGTTTTAATGCCATAACGAAAGATTTAGTTACGCCGCAAAGATAGAACTAAAAAATTAGTTACGCAAGTATTTTTGCAAAAAAATCTAAATCATATACTCTTTTTCCTGTATGCAGTATTATTAGGCTTTTTAGTAATATAAATGTGTTGTCTGTGAAGTAACTTTTTAGTGATGTGCAATTGAATTCCGAATTTATGATTAAATTTGTAAAAAAAAAGAAATGTCGCTGATAAGAAAATATTTATTTGTGCTATTTACGGTTCTTCCGTTTTTTTCATCCACGGCTTCTGTGCTATCTGAATTTGCCTCCAAGGTTTGTGGTATGATGTCCGGGGACATTGTCGTGACTGTTCCGGAAGGGGTGACAGACATACCGGATTATGCTTTTGCCGATTGCAGCAGTCTGAAGGAGGTGACACTGCCGGAAGGTCTCAAAACGATAGGGGATTATGCCTTTTTAGGCTGCACAGGCATTGAGATGATTCGCCTCCCGGATTCTGTAGAACTGTTAGGGGAGGGTGCCTTCAGGGAATGCAGTGCCTTGCGGAGCCTTGAAGTGCCGCAAGGGGTTAAGAAAGTGCCCCGCTATCTTTGCGCATGGAATGAGAACATGGTTTGTGTTTCGTTGCCCGAGGGGTTGAAGGATATAGGGAGCCATGCCTTTGCTTATTGTGCGAAACTTGAACGCGTCAACATCCCTCAAGGCGTAGAGCACATAGGGAGCAACGTGTGGAGCATGTGCGGAAGCCTGAAAGAGATTGAGATACCTTCCAGTGTGACCGAGCTTGAATCGTATGCGTTTTCCGATTGCTCTTCACTGACGAAGGCAGTGCTCCCTGCCAACAATCATTTGCTTGGAGAATGGCTCTTTATCGGGTGCGGTTTGCTTCGTGAAATTGTATGCGAAAGTCCTGAGCCTCCCACATTTGACTGTGGCAGCCCGGTTTTCGATGAATCAGAGGCCGCCCTTTATAGAGAGTGCAGGTTGACAATCCTGCCCGGCAAGGAGCCGCTATATAGCGCGGCTCCCGTCTGGCGTAGATTTTTTGAATAAAACTGATTGTATTTTACGGGCACTCACTAAATGCGAGTCGTCGTAACGGGCGTGCTACTTTGCGTCAAAGAGATTCTTAATCGACCCTAAGGAAGAAAGCACAGATGAAGCCTCGTAAGGGAGGAACACTGTCTTGTTGTCAGTGCCTGATGTGAGCTCTTTCAGAGTGTCGATATATTTCATGGCCAGCATATATGTGGCGGGGTCGGTTTTTGTGTCGGTTACAGCCTGAGCTACGCGGCGTATGGCCTCGGCCTCTGCCTGAGCGTTGAGGATTATTGCCTGGGCGTCGCCTTCGGCGCGAAGAATCTCAGCTTGCTTGGTGGCCTCGGCCTGGTTGATTTTAGATGCTTTCTCGCCCTCAGAGCGGAGAATAAGCGACTGTTTCTCTCCTTCGGCATTAAGGATCTCTGCGCGTCGGTTGCGCTCTGCCTGCATCTGCTTCTCCATCGCCACTCTTACGCTCTCCGGAGGTGTGATGTCTTGAAGTTCCACGCGATTTACCTTCACGCCCCATTTGTTGGTGGCATCGTCGAGGATGTTCTGAAGTTTGGAATTGATAGTGTCGCGCGAAGTCAGTGTTTCATCGAGTTCAAGTTCGCCAATCACGTTTCTGAGAGACGTCTGGGTGAGTTTTTCTATAGCGTTAGGCAGATTGTCGATTTCATACACAGCCTTTTTGGGGTCTGTGATCTGGAAATAGAGCAAGGCGTTGATTTCAGTGGTTACGTTGTCGCGAGTGATTACCTGCTGCGACGGGAAATCGTAGACCTGCTCACGAAGGTCGATGACGGTTGTGGCCGACAAGCGCACCAGGGGGCGGCCCCCCACTGATGATTCCACACGGCGCATATATATGGTTTTCGGGCGGTCAATGAAGGGGATTATGAAATTCAAGCCCGGTGAGAGAACGCTGTGAAAGCGTCCGAGCCTTTCTATGACGCGGGTTTCAGACTGTGGGACAACCTTTACTCCGGCGGAGATAATAACAATTGCAAGGACCACCACTATGGCCGCCAATACGATAGATAATGTTGACATATTATGACGCGTTTAAGGTTAATTTTGTTTTGAAATACGTTGAACGCTGAGGATTATGCTGTCGTAGCCGTTCACAACCACCTCTTCTCCTCGGTGAATCACATCGGTCTCGCCTATGGCTTTCACCTGCCAGTTGTCTCCGTCGATTCGTGCTCTTCCGAGTTCGCCGGGTTTGATTTCATGAGTGACTGTGGCTCTTCGCCCGAGAAGGGCATCCATGCCGGTGCGGGCGTTCTGGAGGTCGCGGCTCTGTTTCATATAGATTCTGCGCTTGAACCACGGCATAAGCGCGAAATAGGCAATCACGGAAGCAACGGCTGTAAGCCCGATTTGCCATGCCGGGTCTATTCCGCAAAGCGCCCCGGCAAGCCCTGCCACGCATCCGGCTGCGACACAAAGCATCCATATCGACTGGGTGAGCAGTTCTCCAAGCAGAAGCACCACCGCTACAATTATCCAGATAATCCAGACGTGAGTCATTTTCTCTAAATTAAATATATCCTTTATGAAACAATTAAAAAGACAATATTAATGACTATACTAACGAAACTATTGATTAAAAGAGCTTTTGGCCTTTCAATAGTGAGGAGCGAATTCGGGGGGCAGGATTTTGGAGGGGTCTACGCTGTCGACAGAAGTCACGATGATCCTGCTTGACCCTCTCCAGGGCACAATGGCGTGGTATCGTTTGTAGCCTATCCTTACGGGCTGTGCTGAAAACTGCGCTCGTTTTAAAGCAGTGGCCAGCTTCTCGGTTTCGGCTGTGAAGATAAAATCGCGGCTATAGATGCGTGTGGTGTCGGTTATCTCTTTGTATGGAATCAGCACGCCTTCGAAAGTTTTGAAAATAGTGCCGCGTTTCTCAATATTCTCAACATATCCATACTGTGTGGCGTCTTCAACATACGGCGAGAAATACCGCAGCCAGCAGGCCAAGGCTAAGGCGCAAACGCAGAACACGCCTGCTATCCATAGCCACGGGTTAAGCTTCCTCTTTGGTCGCAGATGCTCCCATTCCGATTCCTCTTCGTCCCAATATGCCGGGTCGTCAGGCTTGTAGGTAGGCCGTTTAGGCTCTTTCTTAGGTTCTTCCGGCACATCGGCGCTGTCGAAATAGTCAATTCTGTCCTGGTCTTCGTCTTTCGGTTCGAACAACATTGCGTTAGATGTTTTGCAGGCGCTTGAAGCGCGATTGCGTGTGAATGTTTATGAGTATGTTCCGGGTTTTATGTTTTGCTTATATTATTAGTGACTCGTCAGAGGCTGTCGGCTTTTTCGGCATCTTTCACGGTCTCCTTTGCAAGCGAGCCCTTCCCTTTACGGTTCATGGATATATAAGCCATGGTGTAAATGCCAAGAATTATGAGCATGACAGTCTGTCCGCTCCACTGGAGCATGGAAAAGGCGGTCCCCTCAGCGTCAGACACTCCATAGACGGCAAGCCCGAACATTATGGCAAGGTTCCACGGGCCGAGACCGCCGTTGGAGGGTATCGCCATGCTGATGGAGCTCAGCACGAAAGCCACGAGGCAGGGAGTGAGCCCGAATGCCATCCCTTCGCCGTGGCACAAAGCGCGGGTGAAATCAAAGGCGTAGAATGCCACATAGAGCTGGAAATAATAGCATCCCCAGATGCAGAGGGTGTAGAAAAGGAATTTCCAGCGACCTTTCATGCGGGCCACCACGCTGAATCCCTTCCAGAGGCTTAGCGCCATCTCTTTGATTTTACCCACAATCTTAGAGTCGCGGAATATGCGCAGCAGCAGCACGCATGCCAACACCCCGGCAACGATAGTCGCCCAGAACCACACTTGCGACAAAAGGTCTACAATGCCTTGGCCTACGGGGTAGCGGGTGAGAAACGCCTCTAATGCCGGCGCCGCCACAATGAGGCATAAGAGCAGGAGAAGGAGCACCATGAGCGTGTCGGCAAGCCTGTCGCCTATCATCGAGCCGAGCACAGACGTGAACGATGCTTTTTGAGATGAGGCAACATAGGTGCACCTCCACACTTCTCCGAGGCGCGGGAACACAAGGTTGAGAGCGTAGCATCCGAAAATGGAGCAACAGAGGGCCATGAACGGGGGCTTTATGCCGAGCGCAGAGAGCTGCAGCCTCCATCTCGCGGCACGAAACACATGAGAGAACACACTTATGCCCATGGCAAGAAGAATCCACCAATAGTCAACCCCATGCTTTATGAGGTCGAGCATCTCGCTGAAGTTTACCTTCTTGAACATATAGACCACAAGCAACACGGTCAGTGCCACGGGAAGAACATAGCGTATTGCCATTCCGAGCCATTTTTTCCATGCCAGCTCCGGCGATGCCGTTTCCCGGATGTCTCTGTTGTTTAGATCTTTAGTCATATATTAATAATAGATTCCGTGTGATTTTGTTTTCGTCTTGCTTGTTTTTTGCAGCAGCGCGAGTGTTTTTTGTTATTGCGGCTTTATGAAGCGATGGTTCTGGGCTTAGAGAATAAATTCAACTTCCTTGAAAGCATAGTTTCTTACATCCCCTCCGGTGGTTTCAAGCGAAAGGATGCCATCGGGGGCTATCGACTTTATTCTTGCTTCAATACGTTTATTGGCTATACGGTCGAAAAACGTATACATGGCTCCGTCGCCACGCCATAGAGAATGCATGAATTCATCATGCAATTTATCCGGCATCGCGGTCTGTGCCATCCTGATTTCCACTGCGTCGCCAAGCATAGATGCCATTTCAGGAATGAAATGCTCTTTGCCGGTGATTTGTTTCACCGACACAGGGTTTGGGGCATTGCTCACGAAGTCGGTCTGATTAATGTTAACTCCGATGCCGGCGATAGTGCGTGTTATCTCCCTGCCGAAAATAGAATGCTCGATAAGGATTCCGCATATTTTCTTGTCGCCTGCATATATGTCGTTTGGCCATTTCACGGTGGCCTCTACGCCTAATTTCGAAAGGAAATCGACCACGGCAAGAGCTATGGCCTCTGAAATCACAAACTGCTCTCGGGGTTCCACCCCCGCAGGATGCAGAAATGCCGATGCCGTGAGGTTCATTCCGGGCTCGGATTCCCAATAATTGCCTCGTTGCCCGCGCCCTGCAGTCTGTTCCGCGGCATAAATCAGGCATGGAGGCTCAAGCCCGTCGGAATTGCGGGCTACCCATGAGTTGGTTGAGTCGGTCTGCTGAATTTCGATTATATTCATAATCAGTAGAAGATGAGTGCCGGATTCAGAATATGATACTCCTTGTGCCGTCGGGGTTTTCTGAAATATTTACTGTCACAGCCTCCTCCGGGAGAAGCGATCCTATCCTGTCGGGCCATTCTATCAGGCACAGATGGCCGGAATAGAAGTAGTCTTCCACTCCTATGTCGAGGGCTTCTTCGGGATATTCAAGCCGATAGAAGTCAAAATGATAAATCGGTTTCCCTGATTTGTCAAGATATTCATTGACAATGCTGAAAGTGGGGCTTCCTGAGTCATCGTCAGCTCCGAGAAGGCGGCACACTTCAGAAATAAACGTGGTTTTCCCCGCTCCCATGTCGCCCACGAAAGCAAACACCCTGTGGCCGCCGATGGCATCTATAAATGTCTTGGCTGCCGAAGGCAGGTTATCTAAACTGAAAGTTAATTCCATAAAAGAAACGTCGGTGTGAGACCGACGCTGCAAATTTACAAAAAAATATTCATTCTCACTCCAATATGCTGCAAATTACCTAAGCGCCATGCAGGCGCTCAATCTAAGGGCGCGAGAGGGCCTTTCACATACAGCATCTCTGTGCGCCTGGCGCATGTCTCGCAAGCAGGGTACACATATTTTCTTTTGTCGGATGAAAAGGCAATCGTGGCTACGGCTCCAGATGTAGCGGGGCGACAGCAAATCTCGTGGGCGCATTTTCCCGCTTTTTGTCCGGTTGATTTTTCCCAATAGCTTAGGCGTTTGTCGGCTTTCGCAGGCTCCCCAAGTTCAAAGGCTCCCATCACGTTTTTCACAACCACCGTCATTCCGTCGGCAATGATTTCATTGCAATCCTGCTTCTCCATTGTTGTGCTATGCTTAATCCTCGTTATAATTGAGTGCTACTTCATGTGCAGCCGGCGTAAGGGCTATGGCTGCGGCAATATAGTCATAACTGATTTATTACTCTTAAATTGTGTGAGCAAACCATAAAAAACGGCTGGAAAACTCTTGCCTAAATTTGTTGAGCGCGTTTTTTATTTTTTTGAGCCGTCAAGAATTGGGAGATTTTTATTACATTTGCAACTTAAAAGTTATTCACAACCCTTTAAAAGTGGTTGAGGTAGTGAAAAGTATTGTATAAATCAAAAAGAATGGGAAAAGTAGTGATTATCGGCGCCGGTGGCGTCGGAACCGTAGTGGCGGCAAAATGCGCCCAGAATCCTGACGTATTCTCTGAAATCGTCATCGCTTCTCGCACAAAGGAGAAGTGCGACCGTCTTGCTCAAAAGATCGGTGCGCCTAATATCTCCACAGACCAGGTTGACGCAAACTCGGTTGAGCAACTTTGCGAACTTTTCAACCGTCATAAGCCTGACATCTGTATCAATGTGGCTCTCCCTTATCAGGATCTCACAATCATGGAGGCTTGCCTTCAGTGTGGTGTGAATTACCTCGACACAGCTAACTATGAGCCTGAGGATGAGGCTCACTTTGAATACAGCTGGCAGTGGGCTTACCGTGAGAGATTCGAGAAGGCGGGGCTTACCGCAATTCTCGGTTGCGGATTCGACCCGGGTGTGTCGGCTGTGTTTGTGGCCTACGCCGCAAAGCATCATTTCTCGGAGATGCGCTATCTCGACATTGTTGACTGCAATGCGGGCAACCATGGCAAAGCCTTCGCCACAAACTTTAACCCCGAAATCAACATAAGGGAAATCACTCAGAAAGGTAAATACTGGGAAGACGGCAAGTGGGTGGAGACCGGGAATCTGGAGATTCATCGCCCTCTCAACTACCCGAATATCGGCGAGCGTGAGTCATATCTTCTCTATCACGAGGAGCTTGAAAGCCTTGTGCTAAATTTCCCGACTATTCGTCGTGCACGTTTCTGGATGACTTTCGGACAGGAATATCTCACTCATCTCCGCGTGATTCAAGACATAGGCATGGCGCGAATCGACCCTGTGATGTATGAAGGGCGCGAGATTGTGCCTATCCAGTTCCTGAAGGCCGTGCTTCCCGATCCAGGTTCGCTCGGAGAGAACTACACCGGCGAAACCTCAATTGGATGCCGCATCTCCGGCCTTGACAAGCAGGGCAAGGAGTCAACCTATTACATCTACAACAACTGCTCGCATGAGGAGGCATACAAGGAGACCGGGGCTCAGGCAGTGAGCTACACCACAGGCGTGCCTGCAATGGTGGGGGCATACATGTTCCTCACCGGACAGTGGGTTAAGCCTGGTGTGCACAATGTAGAGGAGTTCGATCCTGATCCGTTCCTGGAGAAACTCTCAATTTCCGGCCTGCCATGGCACGTGATTGTGGATGGCGACATAGAGCTCTGAAAAGCAGACAACTCAAACTAATAAATTCTTACGTCTTTCTTGTGAACAACAGATATTTGATTGCGATGGCGGCTGGAGCGGCCGCCATCGCCATTTATACAGGGGCATATGCCAATGGCGCCGAGATAAGAGAGGTGAAAGGGGGATATGAAGTGCAGACAGATGCCGGCATTGTGTCGGTGCAGCCGTTCACTTCCGAAATTTTTCGCGTGACATCACTTCCCAAGGGGTCGCAGCTCGTCTACACGCCTTCGCAATCGGCAGTGCTGGCTCCCGTGAAGGCCGATGTGCGCACAACCGCCACTCCTGATGCGTTTTTCATATCGTCTCCTTCCACCACCGTCAGGATTGACCGCGCTTCGGGGCGTGTCACTTTCCATGATCCCAACGGCAACCTCATTCTTTCAGAGTTAAAGGGTGTAGACAATTCCGGCGATGTCAAGACTGTGACATTCGCAGGCGATATGTCGGAGGCTATATATGGAGCCGGAGAGAGGGGGCATTCCCTAAATCTTAACGGCGATTCGCTTGCAATGTATAACCGCCAGAATTATGGCTACACCGCCGGCGACCCACGGATATCGCAGATGGGAATCACTATGCCCTATTTTGTGTCAGACATGGGATATGGAGTGCTTTTTGACGATTACAATGAGGCAGGACTCGCTCTTGGCGACACTATAAAGTATTCTTCAGCCACACCAAAGCCTCTTTCATATTATTTTATTAACGGTGAAGGCACTCTGGCCGGCGTTACCGAAGGCTACACCCTTCTCACAGGGCGCCAGGATCTTCCGCCTTTCTGGGGACTTGGATATATCACCTCCAAATATGGCTATCATAATCAGAAAGAGGCGATAGGAGCTATTGACTCTCTCAAGACTCGCGGCTATCCGGTAGATGGCATGGTGCTCGACCTTTATTGGTATGGCGTGGAAACCGACATGGGTCGCCTCGAATGGGACAAGAAGCAATGGCCTGACCATAAGAAGATGCTTTCCGATTTGAAAGAGAGGGGAGTGAACATGGTGTTGATCTCTCAGCCTTATGTTAATAAGAATGGGGCTATCGACAATTATAACTATCTTTCAGAGCGCGGTATGCTGGCAAAAGACTCTCTGGGCCGCACTCATGATGTGACCACATGGGTGGGCGACGCCGGAATGATAGATGTGAGCAACCCCGATACGCGCGAATGGCTTTGGAACCGATTGAAAGGGCTCACTGAAGAGGGCGTGGCCGGATGGTGGGGCGACCTCGGAGAGCCGGAGGTTCATCCGCGTTCTATTGTGCATGCCAACGGCGAGACTGCGCCTCAATATCACAATGTGTATTGCAATGAATGGTCTCGTCTGATTTATGAAGGGCTGTGCAAGGATTTCCCCGACTTGCGCCCGCTCCTGATGATGCGCGGCGGCACGGCGGGACTCCAGCGTTACAGCGTGTTCCCTTGGACAACAGACGTGTCGCGCTCCTGGGGCGGTTTTCAGCCGCAGGTGAACCTCATGCTTAGTTCCGGCCTTTCCGGTCTGGGCTATATGAGTTCCGACCTTGGAGGGTTTGCTGTCGACCCTGAGCATCCGCGTGACGAGGAGCTATATGTGAGATGGGTGCAGATGGGTGCGTTCACACCGTTTATGCGCACACATGCCCAGCAGCAGCCGGAGCCTTACCATTACCCTGCTCAGGAAGAGATTCTAAAGAAATTCATAAGAATGCGCTACGAGTGGCTGCCATATAACTATACCCTCGCTTATGAAAACGCCACAAAGGGCTGGCCTTTGGCTCGTCCGTTGAATTTCTCGGGCGATAATCCCGGCGACAAGTATTCCACCGTCACCGACGAATATCTATGGGGCAGCAATGTGCTTGTGGCTCCGGTCATGGAGCAAGGTGCGCGCAGGCGCAGGGTTGTGTTCCCCGCCGGAGAGTGGATTAACTGGAATGATCCCACTTTGCGCTATCACGGAGGCACGGAGGCTACTGTGAATGCTCCGCTCGACGAACTTCCGATGTTTGTGCGGGCAGGATCGTTCATCCCTCAATATGACAAGCGAATCGAGAATGTCGGACAGTATGACCCGCAGCAGCTCACGGTGCGCTATTACCCATCGCCGGTGGAGACTGAATATGTGCTTTATGATGACAACAGGATTTCTCCCGCTTCATTGAGCGATGGCGCCTATCAGCTTACATTTTTCAATGGAGAGAAGAAAGGCGACAAGATAATAATCTCGCTGCGTACTAACGGAGGAAAATACGAAGGAATGCCGTCAGTGAGGATGATTACGCTCGACATAATAGACGTTCCGCGTCCGGCAAGCGTGTCGCTTTCAGACGGCACACCCATGCAGGAAGCCGTCTCTGTGAAAGCCATACGCCAATATGGCTGGGCCTACGATGCCTCCACGCGCACACTCTCTGTGCGTTTCCCCTGGACCTATGCCCCCCTCGGAATCCAGGTGAACTGAACAACATTATAAAATCAATGCCTCTCCTTGTGGCTGCAAAGGCAACTGCTTTATTGCCTGCGGAGCTACAAGGAGGGGCTTTGATTTACAGATAAAAATGGTGGCGGGAATAATGCTCCTTATAGATGACTTCCTTTTGGAATCTATTGTAAGGGTGTTTTTATTGTTTGATTAATAGCTCGTTATTATTTTAGATATATTTGTAGACTGTTGTTTTTATGCTAATTTGACATTAATACATAAATTTGCGCTATAGTTAATTTCTAAGAGATTGTCTAAAAATTCGTGCGAAATAATGTTATTAGGCATAACAAACCCTCAATCAGAGTGTTGAAGGAGA